>SXGQ01154253.1_pt1 | contig 33632 bp, 26 predicted proteins | sample 3178371 | NCBI WGS metagenome assembly SXGQ01 (sample SAMN11356859, study PRJNA531348) | freshwater metagenome | isolation source: freshwater sample F1-20 | place: China: Fuxian Lake, Yuxi | collected 2017-12-25 | reverse complement strand
CGCGGCGAGCGCGGGCGTGGAGGCCGGGATGCTCTCGGCCGCGGCGCAGACGCCGTCGAGCGACGCGGCCCGGCGGGCGGACGCGCGCCCGGGGCAGGACCTTGGCGCCGCGGTTCGAACGCAGGTCCCGCGTCGGGACGCGGAGAGGGTCCGGACTCCGGTCGCGCAGAAGGCCGTGGCCGCGGGACGGGAAACGCGTCTGGGCAGCGCCATGGTCGCGGTGCTGATGGTCCCGGCCAGGGTGGTGGTTCAGGACGCGGCGGCACCGGCCCACGCGGCACCGGCCCACGCGGTGGCTCCAAGAGCTGACGCTAGGCGCAGCAATTCCTCGAGCCAACTTCAGTCAGGGAGCGTGCTCGCTCGGGTCGCAGGGGGAGCGCTGGAAGTCGCGTCTCGATGTCCGAGGCGCGGTCGCGAGAGCCGACTGCCCGTTCACGCGGCCGGAGCATGACTTTTCCATGCGGCAGCCTCTCGCCAAGGGCCACGCCGTGGGGAATGATCCTTCCAACGCGCGCAGGATCGGTCGGCGTCCCGGCCACGAGCGCGCGACGAGGTGGCGTGCATGGCGACGACGATCGGCGTGATTGGGGGCTCGGGGTTGTACGAGCTGGAAGGCCTCGCGAACGTGCGCGAGGTGCAACTCTCGACGCCCTTCGGGCATCCCAGCGACAGCTACATCTGCGGCGAGTTGCAGGGCGTGCCCATGGTGTTCCTGCCGCGCCACGGCCGCGGCCACCGCATCCCGCCCAACGAGCTCAACTTCCGCGCGAACATCTGGGGGCTCAAGAAGCTCGGCGTCGAACGCATCCTCTCGGTGTCGGCGGTCGGATCGATGCGCGAGGACATCGCGCCGGGCGACTTCGTCGCCATCGACCAGTTCTTCGACCGCACGCGCCATCGCGTCGACACGTTCTTCGGCGATGGCGTCGTGGCGCACGTGATGTTCGCCGACCCGGTCTGCGAGGACCTGCGGCGCGAGGTCGTGGCCACGGGGCGTGCGCTCGGGCAAGTCGTCCACGACCGTGGCGTGTACGTGAACATGGAAGGACCGCAGTTCTCCACTCGCGCCGAGTCGCGCATCTACCGCTCGTGGGGCGTCGACGTCATCGGCATGACGAACCTGCAGGAGGCCCAGCTCGCGCGCGAGGCGGAGCTCTGCGACACGACGAGCGCCAGGGCGACCGACTACGACTGCTGGCACGAAGCACACGACGCAGTCACCGTCGAGCAGGTGGTGGCGGTCATGACGAAGAACGTCGGCAACGCCAAGCGCTTGGTGGCGGCGCTCGCGCCCAAGGTCGCGGCCATGCCGCGCTCCTGCGGCTGCGGTTCGGCGCTCAAGCACGCCATCATGACCGCCAAGGACAAGATCGGTCCCCAAGCGCGCCTGCGCCTCGACCTCCTCGTCGGCAAGTACCTGTGAGGCCTGCGCGCCAACGCTCCTCGCGAAGGCCGCGCCCGGTGGTGGCGCCGCTTGGGTGGCTCTTCGTCGCCGCCTGCGGGACGCTCTCCGACCAGCAGCTGATCGACCTCGCCGCGCGCGGCGGCGGCGTGCCGGCGAGCGCGGCGGAGGACGCCGGCGCCAACTCCGAAGTCGTCGTGCCTTCGCACCTCGACGATCATGGCGCCACGCGCCATGTGGCGGCGCTCGCGGGACGGTTGGACGCGGCGCGCATGCTCGGGGTGGTCTCCGAACTCGAGGTCCTGCGGCGCGAGAGCGGCAACGAGGACTACGATCGCGCGCTCGACCTCGTGCTGGCCCGCCTCGCCGACGTTGGATTCGGCCGGGAGCAAGGACTCGAGCTGCAGGTGCTCTCCTCCGAGCCCCGCCCGGCTTGGACGGGGCGGTCGGCGCGGCTGGAGATCCTCGAGGACGGCCGCGCCGAGACTCTCTTGGAGTTCGACTCCAGCGACGACCAAGATCGCTTGTTGCTGCCGACCTTCGCGCCTTCGGCCGAGGTCGAGGGCCCGATCGTGGCGCGCCTCGAGGACGCGACGCCCGGTTGCGTCCTCGTCGGCGCCGAGCCGCTCGACGGGCCGCGGCTCGCGTCGGCCAAGGAGCGCGGCGTCGCGTTGGTGGTGGCCGCGGACCTCGCGCGGTTCAACGTCGATCCCGCGGGGCGCGGCCGGCACGAGCATGCGGTCGGCTACCGCTCGGTCGCGCATCCCGCACCCTTGCCCGTGGCGCAGGTGTCGCCGCGCGTGCTGGCGCGGCTTGTCAAAAAAACAGGACAGATCGCGCGGTTCCGGGCGGTGGTCGAGATCGCGGAGCGGCCGGTGCGCACCGTGCTGGCCACCGTGGTCGGCGACCTGCGCGGCGGCGAGGAGGTCGCCGTGGCCGCGCACGTGCAGGAGCCCGGCGCTTGCGACAACGCCTCGGGCGTAGCGGCGGCGCTGGAGATGGCGGAGGCCGCCGCGGGACTGGCGCGCCAAGGCGCGCGGCCTTCGCGCAGCCTCGTGTTCGTGTTCGGCGACGAGATGCACCAGTCGCGCGCGCACCTCGCCGCCACGCGCCGCGGGGTCGTGGCGGCGATCGCCGCGGACATGCTGGGCGAGAGCCCCGAGCGCACTGGCGCCAAGGCGTTGCTCGAGCGCGAGCCCGATCCGGGTGCGTGGCGCATGCTCGCGCCCGACCAGCACACCGCTTGGGGCTCCACGACGGTCGAGCCCGCGGAGTTCGGCGGGGGAGGACTCGCCGTGGTGCTGCGGCAAGCCTTCCACGCCGTCGCGGCGAAGGAGCCTGGTTGGACCTTCGGCGAGCATCCCTACGAGGGCGGCAGCGACCACGTCGTGTACCTGCGCGCCAAGGTGCCCGCCGCGCTGGTGTGGCACTTCCCCGACTGGACCTACCACACATCGCTGGACCGGCTCGACATGGTCGATGCCGAGGAGCTGCGCCGCAGCGCTACGGTCGTCTTGTCGGCTGCGTTGTGCGTGGCGGACGCGCGCGCGCGCGACCTCGATGGCTTGCTGCGCGCAGCGCGCGCGGCGACCACCTTGCGCGTCGCGCGCGCGCGCGCCGCGGGCGACGCCGAACTCGAGGCGGCTTGGCTCGCGCACGAACTGGACGCTCGCGACCAGTTGCGTCGCTGGTGCCTCGGCCTCGACACGCCGCTCGAGCCGCGCAAGGTGCTCGGCTCGCCCCGCGGTTCCGGGGACGGAGCAACGACGACGATGGAGCAACGCGCAGGAGCGCAGGAGCAGCAGCCATGACGAACGACCACGAAAGCACCCCCGATCGCCGCGCCCTCTTGGCCGCCCTCGCCGCCGGCGCGGGCCTCGCCGCGTGCGCGACCCCCGGCGCCATCGAGCCCGCCGCGCCGCGTCCCGCGAGCGCCTCCCCCTCCGCCGCCACCGTCGCGCCGCGGCAGGCGCGCACGAACCATCCCGTGCTCGTCGGCAGCGCCAACGCGCTCCCCGGGTTCAAGCTCCACTACCAAGACCTGCTCGATGGCGCCGATCCGCTCGCCGTCGCCATCGAAGCGATCAAGATGGTCGAAGCCGATCCGCTGGACGACTCGGTGGGCCTGGGCGGGTTGCCCAACGAAGAGGGCGTGGTGCAGCTCGACGCGGCCTGCATGCACGGACCGCGGCACAAGTCCGGCGCTGTGGCGTGCATCGAGGACACCCTGCATCCCAGCGAGATCGCGCGCCTCGTGCTGGAGCGCACCGACCACGTGCTGCTCGTGGGCGCCGACGCAAAGCGGTTCGCGCGCGCCCACGGCCATCCCCACGCGAACCTCTTGACGGAGGCGTCGCGCCGCAAGTGGATGGATTGGAAGGAGACGATGTCGACGAACGACGATCGCCTGCCTCCGCCGCCGAAGCTGCCGCACCTTGGATCCACCGAGGCGCCAGGCGCACCCGCGCTGGCGCGCTCGCGGCGCGAGTTCCTGCGCGATCGCATCACCGGCACCGTGCATGTCTCCGCGCTCGCCAAGGATGGGGCGATCGCGTGCTGCACCTCCACCTCGGGTCTCGCGTGGAAGATCCCCGGACGGGTGGGGGACTCGGCGATCATCGGTTCGGGCCTGTACTGCGACCAGGAGGCCGGCAGCGCTGGCGCCACCGGCCGCGGCGAAGCCTGCGTGCTGGCGCAGGGCAGCCACGCGATCGTCGAGCTGTTGCGGCGCGGCGCCACTCCGCTCGAGGCGGGCCTCGCCGTGCTCGAGCGCGTGGTGCGCCAGACGCGGCGCCAGGCGCGCTGGCAGCCGGAACTCGTCGACGAGGCGGGCAGACCGAGCTTCAACCTCGTGTTCTACGTGCTCGGACTCGATGGCGAGGCGGCTGGCGTCGCGCTCAAGCGCGATCGCAGCGACGCGGGACAACTGACCTTCGCGCTGGCGACTCCCGATCGCGGTCCCCGCCTGGTCGAGGTCGTGGGCCTGTACGACTGAACACGCGCGCCGCGGGCGCGAGATGGATCAGCGCAGCGCGGCGTCGAACTCGTCGCGCGAGATGCGCCCGTCGCCATCCTTGTCGAGGCTGGAGACGATGGCCTGAGGACTGGCGGGGAGCACGAGCGGCCGCTGCAGTTCGACGAGGTCGCGCAGGTCGATGTTCCCATCGTTGTCGGCGTCCAAGCGGCGGAAGTCGCCGCACGGGCCGGCGATGCGCGCCGGCTCGCGCGAGCCCGTGTTGCGCGACTCGCGCGGCAGCGGAACTTCGAACAACTGCGCCAAGGTCATCTTGGGGGCGGGGGCGATCGGCTCGGCGGCGGGTGCCAGCGTCGCCGCGAGGCGGTTCAGCTCCTCCCCGTGCAGGCGCTTGTCGCCGTCCTTGTCCAGCGCCGACAAGAGCGCCGCCGGCGAGAGTTCCTTGTTCTTCGACTCGTCGACCACGCGCGCGAGTTCGCGCTCGCCCAAGGCCGAATCGCGATCCTCGTCGAACAGCGCCAAGAGGTCGGCGGCGGTGCGCGCGGGAGCGGCTTGGCGCGCGGGCTTGCGGCGCGGAGCCTCGAGCACTCCGCCGCGCTCGACGATCGCCTTCTGGCGGACCACGAACTCCTCGAGCGAGATGCGCCCATCGCGATCGGAGTCGAAGGCCGCGAAGGCCTGGCGATCGAGGCCCATGCTGTCGGCCGACTCCTTGAAGGAGATCCAGCCGTCGCCATTCCAGTCGGCCAACGCGAAGTACGCTTGCGCGGTCTCCGCCACTTCGTCGAGCGGCGAATTCCGTTGCGCCGGCGCGAGGGCCACGAGGATCAGTGCGGTGTGCAGCATGTCTTCAGCAGTAGTTCGGCGCCCAAGCGGCGCGCGCGTCAGGAAAAAAGTTCGTCGCGGGCTTCGCGCGAGCGATCAAGGCGCGCTGGCGGCGGCGAGCAGCGTTTCGGCCACCCGATCCACATCGGCGTCCGACAGGAACGGATGCACCGGCAGGCACACGACCTCGCGCGCGAGGCGTTCGGCGTTGGGAAAGTCGCCCGGCCGGTAGCCCCAGGGCTTGGCGGCTTCCTGCATGTGCACGGGCGAGGGATAGTGCACCTGCGCGTTGACCTGCTTGGCGCGCATGCGCTCCAGCACGGCTTCGCGCGAGGCGGCGTCGACGATCCTGACGGTGTATTGGTGGTACACGTGCACGCTGTTCGCGCGACGCACCAGCGGCACGACCGCGCTCGAACCCTTGAGCGCCGCGTCGTAGCGCGCCGCGATGGCTGCGCGGCGAGCGTTCCATCCGGGCAAGTGCGGCAGTTTGCAGTTGAGCGCCGCGCCCTGCAGTCCTTGCATGCGCGAGTTGGTGCCGAGCTCGGCGTGCGTGTAGCGCACGGGCGAGCCGTGCTCGCGCACGCGACGCGCCTTCTGCACCACCTTCTCGTGGCGCGACAGCACCATGCCGCCTTCGCCGCAGGCGCCGAGGTTCTTCGTGGGGTAGAAGCTGAACGCCGCGGCGTCGCCGAGCTGGCCGCAATTGACGCCGTCGCGCGAGGCGCCGTGGCTCTGCGCGCAGTCCTCGACCAGGCTGATGCCGCGCTTGTCGCACAGCGCGCGGAAGCCCTTGATGTCGACCATCTGGCCGTAGAGGTGCACCGGCAGGATGGCCGTGGTCTTTGAGTCGCAGGCGGCCTCGGCCTTCTCGAGGTCGAGCAGGCCGGTGTCGAGCTCGACGTCGGCGAGGCGCGGGGTCGCGCCCATCCACGCGATGGCGCCCGCCGAGGCGAAGAAGGTGAATGGCGTCGTGACCACGTGGTCGCCGGGCGCGACGCAGGCGGCGCGCAGAGCCACCACCAGCGCGTCGGTGCCGTTGGCCACCGCGACGCCGGGGTTGGGCACGCCGCAATGCGCGGCGAAGGCCTTCTCGAAGGCCTCGACTTCGGGCCCGAGGATGTACTGCCCGCTCCTCAGCACGCGCAGCAGGGCTTCTTCGAGCACGGGGCCCACGGCCGCGCGCTCCGCGGCGAGGTCGACGGGGCCGATGGGGCGGAGCTGGTTGGCGGCGGTCGCGGTGATGGTCATCGCCAGCCATGGTAGCGCAAGGACCGCCTCGGCCACAGCCGCGCGGTCCTCGCCGTCGCCCCCCGAGTCCGAGCTCCGCTCAGCCTCCCAGGCTGTCGGGCGGCTTGGTCAGGTGCCCGTCGTCGGCCGGGGCGGTGAGCACCTTCTTGAAGCACCAGAAGGTCAGTCCCCAGACGAACACCAGGGATGTCACCATGAACACGAATCCGAAGGTGGTCATCGTTCAGCTCCTTCCTTGGGGCAGGTCCTCGTCGGGCAGGCGGTCGCCGTCCACGTCGAGTCCGGCGGCGCGCCAGCGGCGCACCCCGATCGCGGTGCAGGCGACGAGGAACGCGATGGTCGCCAGCACGAGCAGCACCGAGTTGCGCGCCACCTCGTTCTTGCCGAGGCCTTCGACCCATCCCGGCAGCGTCAGCCACGCGAAGCGGCCGATGGTGATCGCCAGGTAGAGCGGCGCGACGTACTTGATGACGAACCAGAAGATGCGCGGGATGCGCATCGCGGAACCGTGGTGCGCCTCCTTCATGCCCGCGTCCATGCCCCAGATCCAGCCGAAGGCGATCACCTGCACGAAGGCGAGCACCACGATCAGGAAGGTGCCGACCCAGTCGTCGATGGTGCCTAGCGCGGTCATGCCACCCGAGTACCACACGCACCAGCCGGCGCCGATGGCGCCGAGCAGCCCGACCAGGGCCGCCGCCTGCTTGCGGCCGACGCCCAGCGACTCCTCGAGGAACGCCATCGTCGGCTGGTACATCGAGATCGAGCTCGTGATGGCCGCGAGGAACAGCATGAAGAACCACAGGAAGCCGAACAGGTTTCCGAGCGGCATGTGGGCGAACACGATCGGCAGGGTCGAGAAGCCCAGGCCGAAGGTGCCGCCGCTGACGGCCTCCGCCGTGCCGGCGACGCCGAGGAACACCACGGCTGCGGTGAGCGTGATCATGCCGCCGAAGCCGACCTCGAACAGCTCGTTGGTGGCCGACGCGGTCAGGCCCGAGAGGACGAGGTCGTCCTTCTTCTTCATGTACGAGGCGTAGTTGATGATCACGCCGAAGCCGACCGACAGGCTGAAGAAGATCTGGCCGGCGGCCGCGATCCAAGCCTTGGGGTTGGCGAGCGCGTCCCAGTCGGGATTCCACATGAAGCCGAGGCCGGCCGAAACCGAGCGGTCGTCGCCGTGCGAGTCGAGGGTCAGCACGCGCGCAAGCACGAAGATCGCGCAGATCGCCATGGCCGGCATGGCCCACTTGCAGAAGGTCTCGATGCCGCCCGACAGGCCGCGGATGACGAGCCAGATGTTGACCGCCAACACCGCCAGCGTGATCCACACGATGGATGAGATCCCGTCGGCGAACAGCGCGCCGTCGCCGGAGGTGCCGGCGGTGGCGGCGAAGAAGCCCTTGGCGGCGGCGGCCTGCGCCTCGTTGCTCGAGGCGGTGTCGATGCCCAGCGCCGGAGCACCGGTGAACAACGCCTTGGCGTACTCGATCGCGTAGCCGAGGCACCAGGCCTCGATGAACACGTAGTAGAAGCTGACGGCGAGCGGGATAAGCACGCCGATGACGCCCAGGTAGCGGAACAGCGAGCCCCTGCCCACGGCTCCCATGATGGCCGGCGCCGAGTGGAAGCCCTTGCGACCGCCATAGCGCCCCATCGTCCATTCGGCCCATCCGATCGGGATGCCGAGGAAGATCAGCGCAGCGAAGTAGGGGATCATGAACGCCCCGCCGCCGTTGTCCGCCGCCTGGCCGGGGAAGCGCAGGAAGTTGCCGAGGCCGACCGCGGAGCCCGCGACGGCGAGGATCACGCCGAGGCGGCTGCCCCATTCTTGTTTCTGGCTCATCGTGTCGTCGTCTCCGGGGGAAGAGCGAGGTGTTCCGGGCGAAGCCTAGCCCCGCGCGAGCACGCGCGGCAACGGTGGCGGCGCGAAAACGCCCGGGGAGGGCGCGCCGCGAGTGCTCGCGCTCAGCCCTCCGCCTCGCGGCGGCGCGCCTCTTCGTCGCTGATCTTCGCCATCGACACCCCGGTGAAGCCGTAGGCGATGGACACCAGCGGACAGGCCCAGTTGAGGATCGCCCACGGCGCGTACGCGGTGGTGGCGACGCCAAGGACGGTGGCCATCTGCACGCCGCAGGTGTTCCAAGGCACCAAGGCGCTCGTCACCGTGCCCGAGTCCTCCAAGCAGCGCGACAGGTTCTTCGGGTGCAAGCGCGCCTTCAGGAAGGCCGGGCGGAACATGCGGCCGGGCACGACGATCGCCATGTACTGGTCCGAAGTCAGCACGTTCGTGCCGAAGCACGTGGCCACGGTCGCCGCCACCAGCGAGCCCGTGCCGCGCACCAGCGACAGGATCGCGCCCGCGATGGCGCCGAGCATGCCGCTCCTCTCCATGACGCCGCCGAAGGACAGCGAGCAGAACACGATGGCGATGGTGGCCATCATCGCCTTCATCCCGCCCTTGCCGGAGATCAGCGACTCCACCGCCTGCGCGCCCTCGCCGGCGCCGAACGCGCGCTCGTAGCCGCTCCACAGCACGCCGAAGTAGCCCTGCACGTCGCCGAGGAGTCCGTCGGCGCCGCGCGGTTGCAGGAAGAGGCCGATGGCGACGGCCGCGAAGGTGCCGGCGAACAGCGCCGGGATGGCGGGCTTCTTCAGCACCACGAGCAGCAGCACGAGCGCCGGCGGCAGCAGGAGCCACGGCGACAGGACGAAGCCCTCGCGCAGCGTCGCCACCACGCCTTCGACGCGCGCCAGCGAGTCCGCGCCCTGCTCGTGGGCGTCGAGGCCGAGGACGGCGTACGCGCCGAGCGCCAGCAGCAAGGCCGGCGTCGTCGTCCAGACCATGTGGCGCACGTGCTCCATCAGGTTCGAGCCCGCCATGGCGGGAGCGAGGTTGGTCGTGTCCGACAGCGGCGACATCTTGTCGCCGAAGTAGCTGCCCGAGACGATCGCGCCGGCCACCATGCCGGGCGAGATCCCCATCGTCGTGCCCACGCCCATCAATGCGACGCCCACCGTGCCGGCGGTCGTCCACGAACTGCCCGAGGCCAGCGACACGACGCAGCACACGAGGCAGGCGGTCAAGAGGAACACGCCGGGCGAGATCAGGTCGAGGCCCCACACGATCAGCGCCGGCACGACGCCCGCCTTGATCCACGCGCCGATCAGCATGCCGACGATGGCGAGGATGACGATCGCCTGCATCGCCTGGCCGATCGAGCGGAACATGGCCTTCTCGAGCTCTTCCCAAGGCAGCTTGAGCACCCAAGTGGCGATGGCCGCGGCCACCGCGGTGGCGATGGCCAGCGGCACCTGGTTGTCGGCCGAATCGAACATGCGCACGTTGAGGACCAGCAGGCCCACCAGCGCCAGCACGGGGACCAGCGAGATGGAGAGCGAGGGCTTGGGGGTCGTCGAGTCGATGTTCATGGCGCCTTTTGCGAGGAGGGAGTCGCGGTCGGCGTCGCCTCGGAGGGCGGCGGCTTGATGCTGTAGTCGGGCAGCGGCGGCGGACCGTCGAGGGCCTCGACGAGGTCTTGCTTGTCGTAGGTGCGCGCGCGCGCCAGCCACGCCACGAGTTCCGCGGTGCACCCCGCGGCGTCGACCGCGCCGAGGCTGCGCGCATGCGGCGTATCGGAAGCCGTGGCCGCGGCCCAGGCGAGGACCGGCACGCCGGAGGGATCGCGCTGCGCCGCCGCGGCGCGCTCCGCGTCCGACAGCACGCACAACGCCACGACCTTGTCCTCTTGCACGAGCCGCTCGAGCGCGCGCGCCACGCCCTCCGGTCGTCCTTGGTCGTCGTAGCACAAGAGCCGCACGGGGCGTCCCCTGGCGCCCCCGCGCGCGTTGAGACGCTCCAACTCGAGCTCGAGGGCCGCGCGCCGCGGACCATCGACGCCACCCAGGTCACCCAACGCGCCCACGACGATCGGGCTCGCGTCGCGCTCGACGGGCGGCCGGCGCAGGTCCTCGAGACCATCGCGACAGGCGCCGATCGACGCCGCGAGGCCGAGCGCCAGGATCCGCGCGGCTCCAAGGCTCGCGAGCGCAAGGCGCAAGAAGCAGCGCGGCGAGGATGCGGGAGGGGGATGACGCAAGCCTTGCGGAGCCGACGCTGCGCGTCGCTCGTCCGATGCGTAGCATGGTACGCATCGCGCGTCGCGCGCGCGACCCAAGCCATGCCCATCTTCCTCCACGCTTGCCTCGCCTGCATCGCCGCCCTGCCCGCCGCCCCGCGTCCTTCGACGACGCAAGGTGAGGGACGGCCTGCTCCCGCGCCCGTCGCCGATCTCGACCAGGAGGGTCTGGAGCGGGTCGCGCGGGAGATCCAGGCCGAGGTCGAGGCCTTGCGCGGACTGGCGTTCAAGGCGCCGGTGCGTGTCAAGTTGGCCGGACAAGCCGAGTTCCTCGACTACGCGCGCCGTCGCCAGAAGGAGACCGAGAGCGAGGGCCGCATGCGCCGCGACGAGTCCATCGCCAAGCTCCTCGGGCTCGTCCCCGGCGAGATGGACCTCGAGCGCACGTTGATGGCGATCCTCGAGAAGCAGGTCGGCGGGTTCTACGACCCCAAGGAGGACGCGTTCTACCTGATGGGCGGGTTCAACGGCGGCGTCGCCAAGATCATCCTCGCGCACGAATTGGCGCACGCGCTCGACGACCAGCACTACGACCTCGACGCGGGCACGCGGCGTTGCGGCGAGGACAGCGATCGCGAACTCGCGTGGCGCTCGGTGGTCGAAGGCTCGGGCACGGCGGCCATGAACCAGTGGTTCCTCAAGCACAGGAAGGAGGTCGACCCGAACGACCTCGCCAAGGCCCAGTCGCTGGGCGGCCCCGAGCTCGCCGCCGCGCCGGGCTGGTTGTGGAAGCCGCTGGTCGCCTCGTACCTGCGTGGCGAGGGCTTCCTCGTGCGCCAAGGCGGACTGAACCTGTTGATGGCCAAGCCCAAGGCCGCCGACCTCGACCAGGCCCTCAAGGCCCCGCCCGTCTCCACCGAACAGATCCTGCATCCCGAGAAGTACTGGGATCCGGCCAAGCGCGACGAGCCGCGCAGCGTCGAGCTCGATCTCGCGGTCCCGCCGGCTGGCTGGAGGGTCGTGGCGCAGGACACCTACGGCGAGCTGCTCTTGGCGCTCTTGACGACGCCGCGCGACCAGCGCAAGGGGCTCGATGTGTCGAACCCCGCCAACGTGCTGGCCATCGAGTACACGAACGAGGCTGCGGCTGGTTGGGACGGCGATCGCCTCGCGCTCCTCGAGCGCGAGGGCGCCATGGCGCTTGTCTGCGCGACCACCTGGGACACGCCGGCCGACGCCGAGCAGTTCGCCGCGGCGGCGCGCGCCAACCTCGTGCCCGACGCGGCCGCCAAGGGCCTCGCCGCGCGAGCGGTGTTGGTCGAGCGGCGCGGCGCGGCCGATGTCGTGATCGTCGCCGCGTCCGTCGCGCTGCCGTCCGAGGAGCTGCGCGCGCTCGAGCCCAAGTACAGCTTGCGCTGAGCGGCGGTCGCGCCGTCAACCAAAATTGACACGCGCGCGACCCTGCGGACCAGGCAGGCCGCCGCGCACCCGACCAGCGAAGAGGAACACGCCTTCGATGCGCGCGCCGACGCGCGGCGGCTCGATGCCTTCCGCTTCGCGCTGCCAGCGCGAGCACAGCGCCCGGATCGGGCGCACCGGGCAATCCAGCTCGAGCACCTCGTACGGCTCGCCCGAGCAGGGGTTCTTCTCGCGCAGGATGCGCGTGATGCGCGCCGACAACTCCATGGCGCCCGACGGATCGTCGGGGCCCGCCAAGGGCGCGAGCCACGCTCCGCGCTCCCTGCCCAAGGCCTCCGTCCGCTCGCAACCCTGGTCGTCGCCGATGTAGGAGACATCCAGCGCCAGCGCGCACAGCTCGAGCGCCAGCACGTGGTCGCGCGCCAGCCGCGCGGGCAACTTGCGTGCGTCGACGAGGCAGGCGCTGGCGTGGTAGCCGCCAGTGGTCGCGTCGGCTCGCTCGTCGGGCGCGCCAGCCCGCGCCCCGTCCGCCAGCACGCGACCCGAGACCAGCGCGTCGAAGCGCGCGTCGGCGATCCGCTTGCGGCCGTGCACGGCGAGGCGCAGGCGATGCGGCGAAGCGCACAAGGGCAGGCACGACCAAGGACCGTCGCCGTCGCGCTCGACCAGCACCTCGACGAATTCGCCGAGGCGCAGGCTGCGGTGCGTCGCCGCGGCGCCGCGCCACGCGGCCGGTTCGCCGCGCTCCAAGGCGGCCTCGACCAGGCGCCGCAGCGGCCAATTCGGCGGGAAGCCGATGCACTCGAGCAGGAAATCCATGGGGGAGCCCCCAGCGAGTCTGGCAAGCGCGCACCGACCCGTCCAAGCCTCGGTTAGGATCCCGCCCCATGCTCCCCCCGCGGCTCGTCCCGGCCCTTTGCGCAGGCCTCCTCTTCGCCGCCTGCGCCGGCCTGCCCGCCTCCAAGGCGCCCTCGTTCTCCCGCCCGCAGCGCGAGCTCGTCTCGCGCCAGGTGCCGTTCGACGTCGAGCACTACGCCATCGAACTGGCGCTGCATCCCGAACGGCGCGCGATCGAAGGCACTTGCCGCGTGCGGTTGTGGGCCACCGAGGCGCGCGTCGAAGAGGTCGTGCTGGACTTGCAAGGGCTCGAGGTGCGGAGCGTGGTCGACGATCGCGGCGCGCGGCTCGCGTTCGAGCACGCTGGCGACAAGCTCGAGATCCGCCTCGCGCGTCCGCTAGCGCGCGACGAGTGGTGCGAACTCGTCGTCGCCTACGGCGGCTCGCCGCGCACGGGATTGCACTGGGCCGGCGTGGTCGACGGCGCGCCGACGCAGGCGTGGACGCAGGGCGAATGCGACGAGGCGCGCGGCTGGTTCCCGTGCTTCGACGAGCCGCGCGAGCGCGCCACGCACGAACTCGTGGTCGACGCTCCGGCGCATTGGACGATCGTCGCCGCCGGCGAGCGCCTCGAGCGCGTCGAGTCCGGCGCGCGCGCCCGCGAGCGCTGGCGCGCGACCTTCCCGCACCCGAGCTACCTCGTCACGCTGGCAGCCGGCGAGTTCGCCAGCGCGCAGGGCGAGTTCGGCTCCACGCCGCTCTCCTTCCACGGGCCGCGAGCGTTGGCCGACGAGCTGCTGCCGGCGTTCGAGGAGACGGACGAGATCCTCGCGTACTTCTCCGAGCTGACCGGAGTGCGCTACCCCTATCCGAAGTACGCGCAGACCTGCGTCGACGACTTCCACTACGGCGGCATGGAGAACCTGTCGGCCACCACCTTGACCGACACGGCGCTGTTCGACGCGAAGGGCCGCGTGGACCAGCCGATCACGGGGCTCGTCGCGCACGAAGCCGCGCACCAGTGGTTCGGCGACCTCTTGACCTGCGCCGAGTGGTCGGAGATCTGGCTCAACGAGGGCTTCGCCACGTACTTGACGCTCATGTGGACGGAGCGCTCGCGCGGGCGCGACGCGTTCTTGTGCGAGATGCGCGACACGCAGGAGTCCTACCTGCGCATGGCGGGCGAGCGTTCGCGGCGCGCCGTGGTCCACGGCTTCGGGCGCGAGCCCATGGAGCTGTTCTTCAGCGGTCATGTCTATCCGGGCGGAGCCGCGCGGCTGCAGCTCCTGCGCGGCATGCTGGGCGACGAGCGCTTCGAGGCGGCGTTGCGGCGCTGGACCGGCTTGAACCAAAACCGCGCCGTGACCACGGCCGAGTTCGTCGACTGCGTCGAGGTGTCGAGCGGACTCGATCTGGCGCGCTTCGAGCGCGAGTGGCTGCGCGGACGCGGTCACCCGATCGTCGTCGCGCGCCACGAGCGCACGGCGTCCGGCGTGGTGCTGCACCTCGAGCAGGTGCAAGACGCCGGTTCGGGCATCCCCGCGGGGTTCGCCTTCCCGCTCGAGGTGGAGTTCGGCGACAAGGCCGGCGGCGAGACGCGTCGTGTCGAGGTCGACGAGCGCGTCGAGCGGTTCGAGTTCGCGCTCGATCCAGGCTTCGAGTGGTTGCGGCTGGATCCGGGCGCGCTCGTGCCCATGGATCTGCGACACTCGATCTCCGCCGACGAAGCGCTGGCGCAACTGGCGCACGCCAACGACGCGCAAGGCCGCCGCGCGGCGGCGCGCCTGCTCGGCAAGGAACTGCGCGAGGGGACCGACGCGCGGCTCAAGCAGAGGATCGGCGCGGCGCTGCTCGAGCGCTTGGCCGCGGAGCGCGTCAAGGAGCCCAAGGTGGCCATCGTGCAGGCGCTGGCGCCGTTCGCGGCGGACGAGGCGCATGCCGCGCTGGCTTCCGCCGCCGCGGGCGATCCGTTTCCCGCGGTGCGCGTCGCGGCGCTCGAGGCGCTTTTCACGGTCGCTTCGCGGTTGTCGCCCGAGGCGCGGACCGCGCTGGTCGATGCGGCCCGCGCGAGCGCCGCGGACGGGCCTTCGTGGGCGGTCGAGGGCGCGGCGGTGCAGTTGCTCGCTGCTTGCGGCGCGCTCGACCTGGATGGGCTGCGCGCGCAACTCGCAGTCGCCAGTCCGCACGGCGCACGCGAGTCGCGCGTCGTCGCCGCCATCGGACGCAGCGCGGATCCGCGCGCGCGCGAAGTGCTGGAGGAACTCGCGCTCGACGCCGCGCGCGCCGACGCGACGCGCGGCGTGGCCTTGTCCGCGCTCGCGCCGGCGCTGCAGTCCGATCCGTCGCTCGTGCGGCGGTTGCTGGCCTTGCTCGAGTCCGATCGCTATCGCGTGCGGCGCGCGGCGATCGAACAACTGGGCCGGGTGCGCACCGCCCAGGTCGCCGCCGCGCTGCGCGAGTTGCACGCGCGCTCGGCCTACGACGACGAGCGCTTGCGCATCGAGGACAGTCCCGCGCTCCAGCCTTGAGCGGGACGAGGCGACGCCCATGCGCGAGGAAGCACGGCTCGAGGTCGACCGCGCGTTGCTCGACGACATGCGAGTGGCCTTGTTGGCCGAGTTGGGGGCGCGCGCCATCTACCCGCTGCTGGCGCGCGCGCTCCGCGACCGCGAACTCGCGGTGCTGTTGGCGGAGTACGGCCGCGAAGAGGTGGAGCAGGTGGAGCGCCTGCGGGCCTTGATGGCCGCGCTGGGGGCCGCTCCACCCGCGCGCTCGCGTCGGCGCGAGGTGCTGGCGTGGTTGTTGGCGCAGACGACGCGCTGCGGCGGCCGGGCCTTGACCCTGCGCTTGTGCAGCGAGTCCGAGCGCCAGTTGGCTCGTTGGTACAGGGGACACGCGGCCTACCTCGTGCGCGTGGGGCACTTGGCCCGGGCGCGCGAGTGCGAAGAGCTGGCGCTGCTGAAGCAGCGCCACGCGCAAGGACTGGCGGCCTGGGTGCGGGAATGAGACCCAAGGCCGGCCAACGCCTGTCCGGGCGCGGGTGCTTCGCCTACCATGACGCCCATGGCCCCGCTGCTGACCACCACGTCCTTGCCGAGGATCGGCGATCCCGCCCCCGACTTCGAGGCACCGTCCACCCACGGCAACCTGCGCTTCTCCAACTGGCGCGGGAACGAGTGGGTGGTGCTGTTCTCGCACCCGGCCGACTTCACGCCGGTGTGTTCGACCGAGATGGCCGAGTTCGCGCGGCGAGCGAAGGATTTCGAGCAGCGCGGCGTCAAGCTGCTCGGCCTGTCGATCGACTCGATCCACAGCCACTTGGCGTGGCGCGAGAACCTCAAGCAGGTGCTCGGCGTCGAGTTGCCGTTCCCGATCATCGCCGACATGACGATGGAGGTCGCGCGCCTGTACGGCATGCTGCACGATCGCGTGTCCACCGTCGCCACGGTGCGCGCCGTGTTCGTCATCGACGGCAAGGGCGTGATCCGCGCGCTTGTGTACTACCCCATGAGCGTCGGGCGCAACATGGACGAGATCTTGCGCCTCGTCGACGCCTTGCAGACGACCGACGCCCACGCTTGCGCGACACCGGTCAACTGGCGTCCCGGCGAGGCGGTGATCGTCCCGCCGCCCAAGACCGTCGACGAGGTGGCCGAGCGCTTGTCGCGCACCGACACCGAACGCATCGACTTCTACCTGTCGAAGAAGAAGCTCTGATCGTATCCGAGATCACTGCGCGGCCCGAAACCAGCGCGCGGCGCCATCACCGGGACCAGCGCGCGGCGCCATGACCGCGACCAGCGCGGCGCGTTCGCGATCCAGACCTTCAACGCGGCTCGTGCAGCGTGACGACCGCGCCGATCGCGTCGATCGCGTGGCGCGACTCGCGGCCCGAAGGCCAACGCACCGTGCATTGGTCGATCTTGCGCGCGTCGCCTAGTCCGAAGTGCAACTCGGGCGGGTTGCCCGAGAGGTAGCCCGTGCCGGCGCGCAACGAGCGGCGCAGCCGCCTGCCCCCGACTTCGAGCGTCGCCTCGGCGCCGATCGCGTGCGTGTTGCCGTCGGCCCCGGAGAGCCGCAGCACGATCCACGCGTCGCTGCGCGGCGTGCGGTTCTCGAGCAGGCGCGCCACGCCGTTGTTGGCCGTGACTACCAGATCCAGGTCGCCGTCGCGGTCGTGGTCGGCCGCGCACATGGCGCGCGACGCCAAGGGCCGTGCGAAGGCCGCGCCCGCGCGTGCCGTCGCGAGCACGAACCGACCTTCGCCGCCGTTCTCGTAGTAGTGCGCTGGTTGGCCCACGCAGATGCCCGTGCCTTCGTAGTCGGGGCCCGTGTAGCCGTTCGCCAGCGCCGCGTCGAGATCGCCGTCGTTGTCGAAGTCCGCCAGTTCCACGCCCCAACCGGTCAAGCCCACGCTCGGGCGCGCCACGCCGGCTTCCACGGCCTTGTCGCGGAAGGTGGCGACGCGGCTGCGCGCCGAGTTGTGCGACAGGAGGTTGTTGACGTACAGCGCATTGGACTCGAGCTGCCAGTTGCTGACGAAGAGGTCTTCGTCGCCGTCTCCATCGATGTCGCCGGCGGCGAGCCCCATCGAGCCGCGCGGATCGTCGAGCCCGGAGCTGAAGCCGACATCCTTGAACTTGCCGCCGCCCTCGTTGCGCCAAAAGCGGTTGGGCGAGACGTCGTTGGCCAGCGACAAGTCGAGGTCGCCGTCGCGGTCGAAGTCCCAGAACAAGGCCTGCATGCCGCGGCCGGCGGGATCGTCGAGCTTGAGCTCCGGCGCGACATCGCGGAACGCGCGCGCGAAGAGCGCGCCGTCCGCCGCCGCCTCGACCGCGGGCGCGGGTTCGTTCAAGAGCAGCGACTTCACTTCGCCCGGGAACGCGTACGGCAGCATCGCCACCGGATCCTCGCGTTGGTAGCGGTCCTCCTCGAGCGGCGGCATGGCCGCCTCGTCGTAGCGCAGGTAGCTCGTGACATACAGGTCGAGGTCGCCGTCGCGATCGACGTCGGCCGCCGCCGCCGCCGTGTACCAGCGTCCGTCCGGCAAGCCGAGGGCCGCGCTGCGCTCGTGGAAGCGTCCATCCGCGTTGACCATCAGGCGCGCGCGCCCGCGTTCGAGCGCCACGAGATCGAGATCGCCGTCGCCGTCCAGATCGACGAACAAGGCGCCCATGCCCGCGCCCACCAGCGCCAAGCCGCGCGCCTCCGTCTCGTCGACGAAGCGCCCCGCGCCGAGGTTCCTGTGGAAGCGCGCCGACTGCGGAGCGAGCCCCGCGCGGCCTGCGCCCTGCGGCAGGTACAAGTCGAGCAGCCCGTCGCCGTCTACATCGCCCCAGGCCGCTCCGGGTCCCATCGTCGGCCGGATGTCGAGTTGCAGGTCCTCGCCTTCGACATGCAGCAGGCGCACTCCGCTGGCCGCGGTGGCGTCGACGAAGAGCTCGTCCGGCGCGCTTGGCGCCGCGCGCGTGGGACCGGGTGCGGACTTGGTCCTGTCCAACGACAGCTGCAGCACCAAGGTGCGGGTGCGCCCGGCCGGCGCGTCGTCGCCGAAGTCCCAGGACGACTCCAGGCTGGCGCCGTTCGCCAGCGCGTGCGTCCCGTCCCGTTCTGTCAAGAATTCTGGACGCGTGGCGCGCGGGACCCGCCACTCATCCTCCTCCAGCGCGATCCGCGTCGCGCGCGCGATCTGCACTTGGTCCAGGTCGCCTTGCAGCACGTCGATGCGCGCCTGCGTGGAACCGGAAGGAATCGCCAGCACGAGCGCGTCGGTGCCGCGACTGCGTGTGCTCGCCTGCAGGGTCCGCGCTTCACCCTCCAGCGTGAAGCGCACGCGCGCATGCAGCGGAGCTTCATCCGCGCGCCGCACGGGCACGAGCACCAGGCTCTCGCCTTCCTGCGCGTCGCGCCAGGTGGCCAGCAGGGCGCCGCGCACGCCTTCGCCATCCTGGCGCAGCGTGTAGGGCGACTCGTCGAACTGGTCGCTCGCGCGCACCACCTGCCACGCGCAGCGCGCCTGCGCCAAGCGCCAGACTTGCTGCGGCTCGCTCCCGAGCCCCGCGTCGACCTGCACAAGTCGCTCTTCGAGCGCGTGTTCGATCAACTGCATGCGCGGCCGACCGAGGTGCACCTCGCCGGGATCGTCCGCCACGCAGCGCAGCACCAAGCCCTCGTTGCCGCGCACCACGCGCGTCACCATTTCCGAGCGCGAGTGCAGCGGCACCAAGGCGAGACCATCGTCCAAGCCGCAGACGACTTGGAAGCCCTCCTCCGCGCGGGCCTCGAGGCGCGGCGCGACTTGGCCGGTGGTGGTCGGAACTTGCTCGATCTGGCCTTGCGCGTGCGCGGCGAGGCACAAGGCTGTCGTGGTGAGGCAGAGCGGCATGGCCGCAGTCTGCACGCTCGCTGGCGGTCGCGCAAAAGTCGAACCGCGCGCGCCGATCGTGTCGATCGGCCCACGCGGCTCGTTGGCGAGCATGCGACGCGCGGCCTCGTGCCTCGGCGACCACGCGGAGGCGAACTACATCTTCAGATCGCGGATCTCGTCGATGGCGAAGTCCAGGCTGATCTCCTGGTCGATGTTGATGATGCGTCCGGTGCCCTTGAACGGGTTGAAGATCAGTGCACCCGTCACGAGACGACCGTCCTTGAAGTGGATGGTCACCTTGTCGGCGGTGCGGGCCCCCAGCAGCATGTCGTAGATCCGGTCGGGAAGCAGCTCGCGGCTCTTCTTGGTGGTGCTCATTGTGTGCGGTCGAGTCCGTCTGGCGTGTGGGGGGCCGTGCGTCGCCTCCGGCGCGTCCGGAAGCGGCGTGTGCGTCGTCCTAGGTTGTCGTCTGGCGCGCGTCGCGTGGCGGGCGCGCCTTCTTGGTTCATCGAAGAGGCGCACCAGCGTCGCGGTGCTGGACGTGGTGCAGCGTCGGCCGCAGCTGCGGCAGCAACTCGTCCAGGCGCTCGACGAGCAGCCGCGACCAGGTCTCGAAGTTCGCTCCGCGCGCCAGCAGGCAGCGCAGATCTTCGACCGGCACGAGCCGACCTTCCATGCGGTCGGTCTCCTTGATGGCGACGGTGCCGAGGATCTCGACCACCTGCACGAGTCCCACGTGCACGGCGCCCACCGAGTTGGTGTCGTCGTTGATCAAGCCGACGCGGCGCACGGTCCACGTGCCGCGGACATCGAGCTCTTCTTCGATCTCGCGGCGCGTGCAAGCGTCGAGCACGCTCTCACCCTCGCCCCGGTCCACTGGGTTCACATGCCCGCCGGCGCCAATCGAGTGCTTGTCCTGCAGCCGCGCGTCTCCGCCCGAGGTGCGGCGCATCAACAGCACGCGCCCATCGCACAGGACCACGTTGTAGGGAATGACCTGCTTGACGCTGGGCTGGCGCTCGGCCCAGGCGCGCTCCACGAAGTACGCCTCCCCGGCCAGGAGCGCCTCGAAGCGCTGCTGGTCGTATTGGTCCACGCCTGTCCCAAACGGCAGCAACCCGAGGGGGTAGCAGTCCGGGAACAGGCTGGTTCTGGGTAGGACGTAGACGAACTCCATGGGCGGGACCCCCGCGTCGGTCTGGGTTGGTCGTGCGGTCGACCGACGGCGGATCGGGGGGCGGCGCCGGCGGTGTTTTGCGCACCACGGGTACCGTCAGCGGATCCTAAGGCAACCTCGCGAAAATCGTCAAGATCGTCCGCCTACTTCATCCCAATTCCACAACCGGTTGTGGTTGGGGACCCTGCAGAAAGAAGCGCGATGCGAGCGGCCCTGTACGCCGGATTCTGTGCCCTCGCCTTGCGGGAGGCGGCGACCATTTCTCTGGGACCGACCTCGCGGCCGGCCTCGAACGACCTACCCGGAGCGTTGTGGGCGCGGGTCTCGCCGCGAAACGCTCCCTATTTGGTCTTTCTCCGGATGGGGTTTGCCCTGCCAGTTCCGTCACCGGAACCGCGGTGCGCGCTTACCGCACCGTTTCACCCTTGCCGCGCGAACGCGGCGGTTTGTTTTCTGTGGCACTTTCCCTGGCCTCGCGACCGGTTGCTGTTGGCAACCATCCTGACCCGTGGAGTCCAGACGTTCCTCCCCGGCGCCTCGCGGCCCCGGAGCGGCCGCCCAGGCCACTCGCATCGCGGCGGGATCCTAGCACATGCTCCCGAGCGGCCCTTGCGCGCGGGCCTGCAGGCGAGAATCCTCTACTGCATGAGCGACACGACCGTCACGTACTTGGAACTGCGCGAAAGCGACGAGCGCGGGGAGGCCGCCGCCGGGCTTTCCCACAGCGCCAAGGGGCTGGTCCTGTTGCATGTGCTCGAGGTGGCCGCGGCGGGCGAGCCCAAGGGCGTCGTCACGATCGTCCATGACGCGGGGGAGCACGGGGGACGTTATCTCGCGTTGGCGCGGCAACTGGCGGCGGCGGGCTACGCCGTGGCGCTGCCCGACCTGCGTGGCCACGGCAAGAGCGAGGGGCCGCGCGGGCACACCAACGGCCTGCGCGAGGTGCTGCGCGACCTGTCGGATGTGCAAGACCACCTCGCCTACCGCCTGCCCGAGGCGCCCAAGGTGCTGGTTGGGTTCGGTCTAGGAGCCAACTGGTGCGCGGCTTTTGGCATGGAGAAGGGCGGCGATTTGGCCGCGCTGGTGCTCGTCGCTCCCTTGCTCGAGCCGCGCTTCGAGGAGCCGAAGAAGCCAGCCGGCCTCGGCGGACTCTTCAAGAAGGTCGGGCCGACCTCCGCGGGCCGCGTGAGTTGGAGCGCCGAGCACTTGAGCTCCGATCCCGCGCAACAAGCCGCGTGGCGCGGCGACGAGGCCTGCCATGGCATCGTCACGCTGCGCGCCGCCGGCGAAGCGCGCACGGCGGCCGAGGCGCTGCGGGGCGTGGTGGCGGGCGGCCCGCCCCGTGTGTGCGTGGCGGGCGCGGACGATCCCGTGGCGCCGATGGCCGGACTCGAGGCGTGCTTTGGATCGATCGCGGTCGTCGCCGGCAGGCACGCGCCGGCGCACGACGCGGGTGCGGCGCGACTCGCGCAGGTGCTCGTCGAGTTCCTCGGCCAGCGCTGCGGCGTCTAGTTGGCGCGACGCGCGAGCTGCGCTTCAACGCGGCTCGCCGCTCTCGAGCCAATCCTGCAACAGGACCAGCGCGGCCCACGCGTCGCGCCGTTCCTTGCGCGCGCGCCCTGCATGGCCGGCTTCGACGAGGCGCAGGTCGGCCTCCTTCGAGGTCAGGCGCTCGTCGTGGAAGACCACCTCCACGCCCGGGAAGCGCGTCGACAAGCGCGTGGCGAAGGCGCGCACGGAAGCCGCTCGCCCACCATCCTTGCCTTGCGCGTCCAACGGCAAGCCCACCAGGAAGGTGGCGACCACGCGTTCTTCGCACAACTCGGCGATGCGCGCCAAGAGGCCTTGCTCCGGCAACTCGACCACCTCGAGGGCGCGCGCGGCGATGCGCAACGGATCGACGATGGCGAGTCCGGTGCGGCGCTCGCCATGGTCGATCGCCAACACGGCGCCGCGCGGCGGAGGAATCACGCCTCCTCCGGCGCCTCGCTCGCGAGGCGTTCGACGATGCGCCGCACATCCTGGGCGCGATCCTTCCTGCACACGAGCAGGCACCTGCCCGAGCGCACGACGACGAGGTCCTCGACGCCCACGAGCGCCACCAGCGCATCCTCGTCGGCGTGCACCAAGTTGCCGCGCGCGTCCTCGGCGACGAGCTTGGCGCGGCCCGACGCGCGGTTGCCGGCCGAGTCCGCCTGCACCAAGGCCGCCAGCGCCGGCCACGCGCCCACGTCGTTCCACGACCACTCGACCGGCAGCACGACCACATCGTCGTGGTGCTCCATCACGCCGTGGTCGATGGAGATCGAAGGCAGCGCGCGCCACGAGGTGGCCGACACGCGCGGCGCGCGAATGCCGGCGGCGACCTGCGGCGCGTGGCGCGCGACGGCGGCGAGGAACGACTCGACGCCGAAGGCGAACATGCCTGAGTTCCAGGCGTGGCGTCCGCCGGCGAAGAAACGCCGCGCCAGCGCGAGCGGCGGCTTCTCGACGAAGCGCGCCACCTTGTGGAAGCGCGCGCCGTCGAGCCTCGCGGTGGCGTCGCCAAGCTCGATCCAGCCGTAGCCTGTCGCCGGATGGTCGGGGGGCACGCCGAACACCACCAGCGCGTCGTCGCCCTGCGCGTGGCACAGGGCCGCGTGCAGCGAGGCGCGGAAGGCATCTTCGGACCCGATGGCGTGGTCGGACGGCAGCACGCACGCCACCGCGTGGGGATCGCGAGCGGCGATGGCGCGCAGCGCCAGCACCACGGCCGGCAGCGTGTTGCGCGCCGCGGGCTCGAGCAGCAGGTTCGTCGGCCTGAGTTCCGGCAGCGCGGCGCGCACGAGCCGAGCATGCGCCTTGGCGCAGACCACGATGCGTCGCTCGACCGGCACCACGCCGTCGAGTCGTTCCCACGCTTGGCGCAAGAGGCTGCGTTCGTCGGAGCCGACCGCCAGGAACTGCTTGGGCTTCCTCCGCCGGCTTGCCGGCCAGAAGCGCGTGCCCGAGCCGCCGGCGAGGATCACGGCGTAGGCGTGCTGCATGCCGGCCGCGGACTTCGCGCGAGACTTGATCGCGGGCTTGGAGCGCGCGCTGGTGCGGGTGCGGACCATGGATCAGAACCTCGGCGGCATGGGGGACAAGGCGGGTAGCGGCAACCGGCGACGAGGCGCATCCTGCAGCAGCGAACCAAGCGGATTCTGGATGCGCACGATCGGCTGGGCCATCTCGCCCGAGATGGTGACGGAGAGGATCTTGTTCTGCAGCCAGTACAAGGCCTGCCGCACGGCGCCGAGACGATCGACCAGTCCGTAGCTCAGGCCCAGTTCGAAGTCGAGGCCGCCGTCGAAGTCGAGCGCGCCTCCGCCGGACAACTGCAGGAGGGGCGCGCGCAGCGAGGCGTCCGAGCACAGGAGCTTGCCGTCCTTGACGCGCAGGTTGGCCGCGAGGCTTTCGAACACGACGCTGGCGTCGAGGCCGAGTTGCCCCAGCAGTTCGCGGAAGACGGGCACGGCCCACAAGCGCGAGTCGGAGACCTGCACGCGACCATCGCCCTCGATCGACAGCAGCCTGTCCAGTTCTCCTGACAGCGACAGGTCGGCGTCGACCTTGCCGCGCGTGCCCATGCGCGCCGGGAACAGGCCGCGCAGCAGTCCGGGCACCTCGACGCCCTCGAGGCGCACGGCCAGTTGGAACGGCGACGGCGGACGCATGGACAAGCCCAGCACGGCCGCGCCGCGTCCGCCCTCGCCGATGCCGCGCAGCCGGCCGCCCTCGAGGCGACCATCCCACTCGTCGATCGAAAGCTGCTCGCCGACCCAGGTGAGCACGAGACGCGTGTCCGAAATGGCGCGATCCGCCAAGGCGCCCGACAGGCCTTCGGCGCGTACCAGCGCCTTCAAGCCATCGGGACCGTGGTGCAGGCGTTCGACCACCACGCGCGCTTCGTCGATGCGGATGGGCAGTCCCAGTCGCAGGCCGACACGGCGGGGGCGCGCGGTGCCGGAGAGCTCCAGTTCGCCCGCGCCCCCGACCTGAAGGCGCAGGCGCGCATCCTCGATCGACACCGCGCCGGACAGCTCGAGCGTGTCAAGCAAGCTGGACAAGTCGGTCTCGCCCAGCAGCAGGGCGAGGTGCTTGCGATCCAGCGGCACATCCGTGGCTTCGAAGCGCGCCTCCAGCGGCTGGTCGCTGCGCGCGTCCCAGGCGAACGAGTGGATGTCGAGCTGCGCCTCGCCTAGGCGCGCCTGCAGGCGCGTGGAGGAGAGCTTGCCGTCCTCGAGGCGCACTTCGCCCGACAGTCCATCCAGCTCCAGTCCGCCCGTCGCCAGCGCCGCGCCGCGCGGGACGACGGCGAAGGACGCCGCGCCACCGACCACCGCCTCGCCGCGTGCGTCGACTCGTCCAGAGATCTTGACGGTTTGGCCGAGGCTTCCCGCTCCCGCGATCGTGCGCAGGCATTCCGCGAGCGCCGGATCGGCGGCGTCCACGCCCGCGGCCGCCACCACGACGGAGCGCTCCGGCAGGCGCACCGCGACCGCCGCCAGCGCGTCCGCTTGCGCGCGCGCCACGATCGGTCCGGCCGTGGTCGCGACGCGGCCGGCTCCGTCGACCACGACGAGGGCCTCGCCCTCGAGGTCGCGCGCCTCCAGCGGGAAGCTCGCGGCTCGCAGCACGAGATCCGCGCGCGGCGAGAGCGACACGCGCGTGAGCTCTTCGGCGCCTCTTCCCTCGCGCTGGCGGTTCCAATCGAGCATCACCGAGCCGCGCGGCGACAGCTCGACGAAGGCCTCTTCCACCTCGGGCAGCGTGGCGCGCAACACGCCCACGTCCGCGCCCGCGAGAGCCAGCGCGCCAGCGCGCACGCGTAGCAGCAACAAGTCGTCCGTCTCCGACGCGGTGCGCGCGTCGCCGTCCTCGAGCGTCTGCAGCCTGCCGGCGACCTGCAGGTCGTTGCCCGCTTCGGTGCGGGCCAGGAGGTCGAAATCGAGGCCGCGCGCGCCGAGTCCGTCCGAGAGGAAGCGCAGCGAGCCCGAGACGGCGGCGATCGGGACGGGCAGTTCCTCCCAGCGCGCCGCGAGTCCCTGCAACTGCATTTCGGCCGCGACGGAGGTGGTCGTGAAGTCGACTGTGCGCGCCAGTCGCAGTCGCGTGGCGATGCGGCCGCCGCGCGGCTGGAAGGGCACCCAAGTCGTGGCCGGATCGACCGCGCCCGACACGCCTTGCATGGCCGCCATCGTCGCGGCGTCGAAAGGCAGTCCCGGCGTCTCGATCCGCAGGTCGAATTCGCCCATGCCGCGACCTGGAGCGAAGGGCGAAGCGTCGGCGCGATGGTTGCGCACGTCGCCCTCGACCAGCACCTGCACGTCGCCTTGCGCGTGCTTCGATTGGACTTCCACGCCCGCGATGCCGACGCGCAGCGGACGCGGATCGGCGCCGTCGTGGTGCACGACGATGGCGCCGCGTGCCGCTTGCAGGTCGAGCGGGAAGCCCTCGACCATCGCGTTCAGCGGCGCCACGGGCCAACCCCGGAAGCACAAGGCCGTGCCGCCCTCCAGCAGGAGCAACGCGTCGAGGCGTGCGCGCGCGGTCGCGTCGGCTTGCGCGGTCGCGCCGGAAGGAGGGCGCGTGGATGGCCGCGGGATGCGCCACGCGGCGCGCAAGCCCGCGACGCCGCGCGGCTCGTAGGCGTGCCATTGGCGCAACGCGAACTCGTCCTTCGAGAGCAGCGCCTTGAGCGGCGCGCCCAGCTCGATCGCGTCGGAGGCGACCCACAGTGCCGCCTGCTGGTCGCCGGCCGAGGCGCCGCACACGGCGCCGCCGCGCACGGCGCCGAGGCTGGTCGAGCCCGCGTAGCGCGCCTGCAGGTCGAGCGCGTCGAGGGAGAGCCAGTCCTGCGCAGAGGCGGGATGCCACTCCGCCTCGAGGCGCAGCTCCAGGTCGCGCAAGGTCTCTTGTCCGTCGAACAAGGACAGCGAACCACCGAACAACTGCAACGCCAACTTGGCGCGCGGTTCCTCGCGCGCCGCGAGCGGGATGCGCGCCTCCAAATCGAGGTCGAGGCTGACCTGCGGGTTGGCCTCGCGCACCGCTCCGAACAGCTTGGCGTCGGGCAGCTCCTCGGCGCGCAAGCGCAGCTCGCGCGCCGTGCCGAAGATCTCGAACGCACCGTCCTTGGCGCGCACGCCGCGCAAGTGCACGGCGGCGCCACGCTGGCCTCCGCCAACCACGGCGGACGGATCGAGGCGACCGGTGGCGACCGGGCGGCCCTCGGAATCCGCCGACAGCATCAAGTGCAGCTTGCCGAGCGCCACGCGGCCCAGCGTCTCGGAGCGCAGCCCGACTTCGAGGTCGGAGATCTCGATCTCGGGCAGCGATCCGGGAGCGAGGTCCATGTCGGCCAAGGCCGCGCCGTCGGTGGCGTTGCGCACGGGCTCGAGGGATTGCCACGCCGCGAGGAGCTGCCGCGAGGCCTCGAAACCTCCGCCCATGACGCGTGCCCGCACGAGTCGCGGCGCGTCCGGACCCACGAGATCGAAATCGAGCACCGCGCGCTCGACGCGGATGGCGGCTCCTTCGGGTCCGACTGCGAGGCCCTCGATCTCGAGGCGAGGGCGCAGCCACGAAAGGCGCAGCGCATCGATGCGCACCTCCTCGCGCGGCCGCCCAAGCTCCGCGGCCAGCCAGCTGCGCGCCGCGAAGGCCCACAAGCCGAGCACCTCGAACAGCGTCAGGGCCGTCGCCAGCGCGATCACGACCCAGCCCGCCCGCACGCCGAGCCGCAGCGCGCCGCGCACGAACCCGCGCAGCCCGTTCACGCGCCGTTCCTCCCCGTGGAGGGGGCCGATCGTCGCGACTCGCGCGTGCGTGCGTGCATGCGCGCACGAGGGTAGCAACTCCGGGGCGTGCTTGGCATGCGTCGCGCCGCGGCTCGCGCGCGCGGCGCGCCTTCGATGCGCGCCTTCAGTGCGCTTCGTGCAGCTCGTCGGACCGCGTGCTGGTCGTCCGTGGCAAGGCCCCCGGCGGCGCGGGCGCGAGTTCCACATCGACGCCGCCGACGTAGACGCGCTTGACGCGCTTGCCCACGTGGCAGGTGACTTCGTACGCGATGGTGCCCGCCTGCTCGGCGACTTCCTCGGCGCTGATGTTCTCGGGACCGTCGCGGCCGACCAGCGTGACCACGTCGCCGACTTGCGCACCCGGGACATGGCCCACGTCGATGGTCGTGTAGTCCATCGACACGCGCCCGACGATGGGCGCGCGGCGGCCGCGCACGAGCACCTCGCCCTTGTTGCCGAGGCGCCACGGCACGCCGTCGTTGTAGCCCACCGGCAAGGTCGCGATGCGCGTCGCGCGCGGCGCGCGCCAGGTCGAGCCGTAGCCCACCGCGTAGCCGGCGGGGATGTCCTTCAGGAACACGATCTGGCTGCGCAACGACATGGCCGGCCGCAGCAGGTCGCTGCCGGGCATGTGGCACGGCATCACTCCGTAGGCGCTGATGCCCGGGCGCACCGTGTCGTAGCGCGGCCGCAGGTCGGTGAACAAGGCGGCGCTGTTCGCCATGTGGATCCAGCCTTGCAGCAGGCGCTCCTCGCGCGCGCCGCGCAGGACGCCTTCGAACAGGCGCTGCTGTTCGTGCGTGCTGGCGGAGTTGGCGCCGTCGGCCGAACTGACATGCGTCATGACGCCCGCGAGCTCGAGGTGCGGACTGGCGCGCAGCTCGCGCAGCAGCTCGAGCGCGCGGTGCGGCAGCACGCCGAGGCGGCCCATCCCCGTGTCGATGTTGAGGTGCAGCTTCGCGCGCATGCCCAACGCGCGCGCGAGTTCCTGCAGCTTGGCGCGCCGGTCCGACGAATGCAGCGCCATCTGCACGTCGTTGCGCAGGCACTCGTCCATCTCGTCGTCGATGATCGTGCCGAGCACGAGGATCGGCGCGCGCACGCCCGAGGCGCGCAGCTCGAGCGCCTCGGCGCTGCTGCCGACGCCCAAGGCCGCGATGCCGCAGCGCAACGCATGGTGGGCGAGGGCCACGGCGCCATGGCCGTAGGCGTCGGCCTTGACCACGAACATGATGCGCGTGGGCGGGCCGGCGCGGCGGCGGATCACGGCGAGGTTGTTGGTGACGGCGTCGAGATCGATCTCGGCCCAGACCCGGTGTGCGTTCACCCCGGCGACACTAGCTTGCGCCGCGCCGCACTTCCACGCCCGCGCCGCGCGCCGACTCGTCGTCGGGAACGAGGTGCGCCCCTCAGCGCTTGCGCACGCTGGGTTCGAAGTCGCGCAAGTAGAGCGGCGCGAGCTCGTCGAGCGGCGTGCTGGCGCCGGCGGCGTGCCGTGCGAGTCCAAGCCGCAACAAGTGGCCTGCTCGCGGCGGACGCATGGGCAGGCAACGCGCGCGCTGAGCCGCGTCCAATCCGCACAGATCGGGCACGGTCGCGTCGACGACCAGCATGCCCTCGACCGGCAGGCGCCGCGCGGCCTCGGCGATCGGCACCCACTCGGGCGCGCTCACGACCTCGACCTGCGCGCCGCGCCGTCGGTACGTGGCCAAGGTGGTTCCGCCCGAGCGCGCATCGAGCGCCAGCGTGCAGGACTCGCCATCGGCGCACAGTTCCAGGCAAACCGCTTCGCCGGAGGGGATGCCCAGCGCGGCCGCCTGCGACGCGCGGCTCAGGCCCAGGGCGGTGGCGATCGCCACGCGCAAGCCTGTGTAGCTGCCCGGGCCCGTGCCGACGACGACCAAGCGCGCCTCGCGCGGTCGCGCGCCGAGCACCTCGACCAAGCGCTGCAAGGCCGGCAGCAGGTCCGAAGCGTGTTGCCGATCGTCGGAAAGGACCAGTTCGACCATTCGACCGTCGCGCCATGCGGCCGCGGAGGCGGGGCGCGCGCTGGCGTCGATGCACAACGCCAGCGCCGTGGCATGCTCGAAGGGCGCGGCGGAGGGTCGCCATGCGCAGCTCGCCACCGGTGCGATGTCGGGCGCGCCGCCAGCTTCGGGGCCAGCTTCGAGGCCAGCGGCCACGCCCGCGCCGACGGGAGACGGACGCCCTCCCTCGGCTTCGTGCGCTGCGCTGCCGCTGACGCTCAAGCCCCGATCTCGGCCGCCATGGTGTCGGCCAGCGACTGGGCGCGGGCTCGGATCAAGCTCTCGTCCGGTCCCTCGACCATCACGCGCGCCAACGACTCGGTGCCGGAGTAGCGCAGCAGCACGCGCCCATCCTCGCCCAGCTCGTCTTCGACTTCTTTCTGGGCGGCCATGGTGCGCGCCAAGGTCGACAGCGCCGGCTTGCGCTTCACCGGCACGTTGAGCAGCACCTGGGGGAAGGCGCGGTAGGCGCCGGCGAGCTCGGAGAGCGGCTTCTTCGCGCGCACGAGGATGCGCAACACCCGCAGCGCCGTGTAGATGCCGTCGCCGATGTAGTCGTGATCGGCGCCGAAGACGACATGGCCGGATTGCTCGCCGCCCAAGGACAGCGACTCCTTGCGCAACGCCTCGACCACGCGCCGGTCGCCCACGTCGGTGGTCACGACGCCCACGCCCACGTCGCGCAGCGCCTTGTGCAGCCCGCGGTTGCTCATGACGGTGGCGACGATGCGCTTGTCGGTCCAGCCGCCTTCTTGCGCGGCCGCGCGCGCGACGATGGTCATGATGCCGTCGCCATGGACGACTTCGCCACGCTCGTCGACGAGCATGCACCGGTCGCCATCGCCATCGAGGGCGATGCCAAGGTGCGCTCCTTGCGTGCGCACGGCGCGCGACAGGGGCGCGAGGTGCGTCGCTCCGCACTCGCGGTTGATGTTCTCGCCGTCGGGTTCGGCGGCGATCGAGATGACCTGCGCGCCGAGGCGGAAGAAGACGCGCGGAGCCACGCGGCTCGCGCCGCCGTTGGCGCAGTCCAGCACGATCTTCAAGCCGTGCAGCGCCAAACCCTTGCCGGCGACCTCGACGAGGAACGACAAGTAGCGCTCCTCGAGCGCGGGATCGAGGAGCGGGCCCTCGCCGGCGAGCTCGAGCGTCGGTCGCGCGACGAGCCGCGCCTCGAGCGCCAACTCCAACTCGTCGGAGAGCTTCTCGCCCGACGAGCCGAAGACCTTGATGCCGTTGTCCTCGGCGGGGTTGTGGGACGCGCTGACCATCGCGCCGAGCGCGTAGCCGCGCTCCTTCGCGAGCCACGCCAACCCGGGCGTCGTCACCAAGCCGCAGCTGTCCACCTCGCAACCGCCATGGCGCAGGCCGCGCGCCAAGGCGGCCTCCAGCGACGGACCGCTCTTGCGTCCATCGTGACCGAGCAGCGCGCGCGGGCGCTTTGCCGCGACGCCCAGCACTTCGGCCAGCGCCAAGCCGAGGCTGGTCGCCGCGCCCGTGGTCAGCCAGCCTTCGCCGGCGCGTCCACGAATGCCATCGGTGCCGAAGATGCGCGTCCCCATGCGTCACAGAGGAAACGCTCTCGCGCTGCTGGAATCAAGCCCGGCGTGGCGACGGCGCGCGGCGCTCAACGCCTCGACGCGAGCACGACCACGTCATCCTTGAAGTCCGCCACCTCGCCCCAGTTCTTGCCCGCGACGGGGAAGAGCAACACCGAGTAGCTGCGCGCGGCTCCTTCGGCGGCGCCTTGGGCATGCGCGGCGAGATCGAGTCCGCTGATCGAGAGATCGATGGGCTCGGCCGATGCAGCGGGGCGCAACAGGTGGCTGCGCGACTCGCCCAAGTAGGCCGCCGACACGCCTTGGACGGACATCTCGAAGATGGCGCGCGCGGCGAGCGGACGCACCAGCGCGCCATCTTCGAGGCGCGTCTGCGGCAGCAAGGACAGGTTCAAGTCGAGCACGACGCTCTCGCCGAGTTCCTCGGTGTGCGTCGCGAAGAAGGACTGCGTCTGGATCCGGGTGCCTGTCGCCGGCCCGCCGCCTTGCGCCGCGTGTGTCCACGCTGCGCCGCACAGCGAGAGGGCCAGGGCGGGAACGAGCAAGGTCGAGTGGAGCTTCATGGTGGTCCTTGGTTCGAACTCGAGCTGTAGTGGCCTGGCTTTGAAGTCCAGGATTGTCCTCTAGTCAGCCGAGGCGGAGGAGTTTCCTCCAGTCCGCTGGCGCGCCGTCGGCCGCCAGTGATCGCGCAGCCGAGCCGAAAGGCAGGCAGGCCAGGGGCCTCAAGGGCTGCTCGGCGACCGCCTGGGGAAAGCGCGGGGACTGAGCAGGGACTTCTCAGGCACGCCGTTGCCGAGCGATCGCATGGGCGACGGCCAAGGCTTGGCGAGTGGCGGGTACATCGTGTACGCGCACGAGGTCGACACCGCCCAAGACGCCGTGGATGGCCGCGGCGAGCGAACCGCCAAGGCGGTCGGCGGGCGAAGCTGCGCGCGGGTCGAGCTTGGCGATGAAGCTCTTGCGCGAGGCGCCCAGCAGCACGGGCAGGCCCAAGGAGCGCAGCTCCCCAAGGCGCGCCAAGAGCTCGAGGTTGTGCTCGAGGGTCTTGCCGAAGCCGATGCCAGGATCGATCCACAGGCGCGCCGGGTCGATGCCCGCCTCGCAGGCGGCCGCGGCGCGCGCGCGCAGGAACTCGAGCACCTCACCCACGACTTCGGCGTAGCTCGGGGCGGCCTGCATGGTGCGCGGATCGCCCTGCATGTGCATGGCCACGAATCCCGCGTCGGCGTGGGCCACCAAGGCCAGCATGTCGGGGTCGTGGAGTCCGGCGGAGACATCGTTGACCACCGTGGCGCCGGCCGCGAGCGCGGCCGCGGCGCATTCGGCGTGGCGCGTGTCGATCGAGAGCGTGGCGTCGGTCCGGCGCGCCAGTTCCTGCACGAGGGGAATCGTGCGCGCGATCTCGACCATGGGCGTCACCGGTTCGGCGCCCGGGCGCGTCGATTCGCCGCCGATATCGAGCCAATCGGCGCCCGCCTCGACCATGGCGAGGCCGCGCTCCACGAGCTCGTCGCAGCTCGCGCCGCCGTCGGAGAAGCTGTCAGGCGTGGCGTTCAAGACGCCGACGAGGCGCGGACGCGGGGCGGGGGCGCTCGCCAGCTCGTCGCACAAGTGCGCCAGCTCGAGGTCCGGATGGCTGGAAGCGCGCAGCCGCAGCAAGTCGCGCGGCGTGGCGAAGGCGACGAGGTCCGGCGCCGGCGCCGCGATGGGGGTGCCGTCGGCGTGCAGCAACTCGGCCAGTTCCGCACCTGCTTGGGCGTCGAAGGCGATGCGCGCGACACCTTGGTCGCGGCCGACGCCGCGCGCGTGCCTATCGACTACGAGCGCGCGCGGACGCAAGGCCCGCGCGCGTTCGGACAAGAGCGGCGGCGGACTCACGCCGGCGAGAGGCCCGCGTTGCCGAGGCCTTCGGCCCCGGGTTCGGCGCGGCCGGCTTCGCCGCGCGGACGCAAGGGCGGCGGCGGCGGCGTGGGGCTGGAGGGCGGCTCGGCGCGCACGACCTCTTCGCCGGCGATCAGGCGCTTGATCTCGTCGCCGCTGATCGTCTCGTAGCGCAACAAGGTCTGAGTGATGCGCTCGATCGTCTCCTTCTGTTCGACGAGGATCGCCTTGGCCTGCTCGTAGGCCTCGCGCAGCAGGCGCTGGATCTCGGTGTCGATCTCGCGCGCCGTGTCCTCCGAGTGCCACTTGGCGCTCATCAGTTCCGTGCCCAGGAACTCGCTGCCCTGGCGTTCGGCGTAGTTGATCGGCCCGATCTTCTCGCTCATGCCGAGCTCGGTGACCATCACGCGAGCCATCTCGGTGGCGCGGCGGATGTCGTCCGAGGCGCCGGCGGAGATGTCGCCGCAGTACAGCTCCTCCGCCACGCGTCCGCCGAAGAGCACGGCGAGCGTCCCGAGCATCTTCTTCTTCTGCATGTGGTAGCTCTCCTTCTCGGGGAGCACCATGGTCGAGCCCAGCGCGCGACCGCGCGGGACGATCGTCACCTTGTGCGGGTCGTCCACCTCGGGGATGACCGCCGCCACCACGGCGTGGCCGGCCTCGTGGACGGCCGTGATCTTGCGATCGACCTCCTCGATGTTGCGCGACTTCTTCTGGCGGCCGTAGCGCACCTTGTCGCGCGCCTCCTCGAGGTGCTCCATCGAGACCTCGTCCTTCTTCTGCAAGGCCGCCATGATGGCCGCCTCGTTGATGATGGCGGCGAGGTCCGCGCCCGAGTAGCCGGGCGTGGAGCGCGCCAGGGTCGGCACGTCGACGTCGCCGCCCACCTTGACCTTCTTCAGGTGCACCCTGAGGATCTGCTCGCGGCCCTTGAGGTCGGGCAGCTCGATCGTGACTTCGCGGTCGAAGCGCCCCGGGCGCAGGAGCGCCGGGTCGAGGACGTCGGGACGGTT
>SXGQ01847071.1_pt1 | contig 33635 bp, 45 predicted proteins | sample 3178371 | NCBI WGS metagenome assembly SXGQ01 (sample SAMN11356859, study PRJNA531348) | freshwater metagenome | isolation source: freshwater sample F1-20 | place: China: Fuxian Lake, Yuxi | collected 2017-12-25 | reverse complement strand
AGATGACGTCGTTTGTGAAGTCGTCTGAATATGGATGTTGGTTATTTTTAGCATCACTTTTGATTTTATCACACCACATGTCCCATTTCTTTCGATCAGTTATTTTATCGATTATGGATTCTTTAGCGTGTTGTCTCAAGTTTTCCCAACGTTTTGTGTTATATTCATTTAATTTTTCTTTATTTTTTTCGTAAAGTTCGTGTCGTTTTTCTTTATTTTTTTCGTAATAATCTTTTCGTTGTTCCTTAATTTGTTCTTTATTTTTTTCGTAAAGTTCTTTAACTTTTTCTTTATTCTTTTCGTAACGTTCTTTCCGTTTTACAGGATCATATACCATTTTGTAAATATAAAAAGAGACTTAAATAAATTACCCAGTGTGTCGATATGGCGTTATATCCGTATCGACAAACCGTATTTCTATGGTCCATTAACGCCTGCGAATGTGGTTGGTAAGCATATTGTTCATCCTCAAGAACTCTCTCACTGCCGGTTTACTCCGAGCACCACTGCTGTTTATAACGAACAATCCTCCCTGGGGCCCTCTATATATGACGCGTCCCTTAGCATCCTTCTTACCGGTCTTCACGTTTTTGATTGGCGCCATACCTATGCTTATATTTTATTTGTACATGGGGATAATATTCGGGAGCAGACGTTTGGAGAAAACAGCCTGTATGTTGTCTGGGAACCCGAAGTATGTGTCTAGGTCGGAGCGTTTGTCGCCGAACGCGAAACCGTAGCCTTTGATGTCTTGTTCTAAATTATTGGCACTCGGGTTGAAATTCGTCGTGAAGAACTCCATCGTTCTCTTGGTGTATATGTTTCTGGTTACAAACCACGTTGCGAAGATAGCCATGACGACTAACGCAAATACGTGTAGATTTTGCATGTTTATATATCCAAATATTTTAATTCAGGGCGTAAAATTTGTATATAATTTCACGATGCTGGGAATTGAAAATTTTTCTTGTCTTGTGGGTGGAAATTGGATTTTTTTCTTCTGTTCCAAGTGAAATTTCAGCGCTAGAACTCGTTTTTTCCGCTCGTCTTCCAGTTTCTTCACTGGCGTTTCTACAGTAAGCAGTTCGTTCAAGTATTTTCCATAAGCGTGTGCAAAAATGATATGTTTCTCGTATTCGTGAGTGTATGTGAGATTTTCGACTCCAAGGTCTACTTTATCCGATACATCGTCTGAAATTTTGAATACGTGTTCAGGAAGATACTCCTCTTGCTCCAAGTTGAGTTTATCAACCCCGGTAAGACCTTCCAGTGTTATCGTGGATGCAACCGATGTAGACACGACGTGAACCAGCATCAGATGCTCACAAGAAAATAATTCACGAGGACACTCGACATAACCAGTTATGACACCTAGTGCGGAAATACGAGTCCCTTCCTCATTTTTCTGACATATCAAAATAGGATGATCTGTGGTTTCTTCGAGTATCGAATCACACGGTTTCTTGGTAGGGAGAAACACGATGGAATTGTCAATTGACGCGCGAATGAGTTGTGTCTTGAACTTGTCATCCAACCACCTGCCATACGAATTCCTATCGAATTTCCCCGATGTTTTATACCATGCCATTGCTATGTCATCGAAGACCTTTTTATCTGTAAGATACATGTACAAATTGGCATCCGATCTGATGACTCCCGGTTTAGACATTTTATCTATGTAGTCCCCTCTGTGAGTGTGTATATTTATACGATGTCTGTCGATATACTGTCTTTGTATCGACAAACTGAGTTTACATGGTATGATGATTATGCACTGAAGCAGAACTGGTGCAGCCTTGTATACAACCCCCTGCCGCCGTCGTTAATAGTGGGTGCCTTGAAAGCAAACTGTACCCGCTCTCCCCTGAGCATGTTCTCCAGGGGCGTTCCGATCAACAAGAACTCTGCGAGCAGGAAACGGCGCATGTCCATCCCCGTGGGAATGTCCTCGCGTCCTGAAGCACGTTTCACGGAAGTCATGTCGGCCTCCGCAAGGAAGGTGTCCAGACGATCGTTGTCGCGGAACCATGCCAGAGTATCGGCTGCGTGGGTGACGCTCCATGGGAACAGCCTGCGAGCAATGTCCTTTCCGGTTTGCTTTGTGTCCGTGAAGCCGAAGAGAGAAACGCCGCATCCGCGGAGGTGGGTCTTGTTCTCCATGAAGGCTTCCCACTTGAAGACATCGTCATACAAGTTTCTGTGCTCTGTCTTCACGATCTCATAGTTGTCTCCCTTCTTCTTGGTCGCAGGTGGCCCGATTGCCGCATAAGATGTGTCCACGTCCACGTACACATGTGTCACCAGGACCCAGCAGAGGCTCTCCTCAAACTCCGCCTTCCGTCCGAGAGACACTCTTCTGGCATCCCCCACAGGGAAGTTCATTCCCTTGTTGGACACGATAATCCCCTGGGCAACAATCTCGCCAGAGTCTCCCGGCGCATCCCCGGATGTAGAAATGACGACGGGCTCGAAAGCGAATGAGTGATACTCGTCGGTAATCTGCCTGTGGTTCTGGTAAATTTTGGACTTATCTCCCAGTCCGGTGGAGGGTGGCTTCCTGATCTGGCCAAATACCGGCATCACGTGTCCCACAAGCTGTGTGATGTGGGCAATCTTCTCGAACACAGAAAGATCATCGGAGAGAGGAACACCATGTGCCTCGGTCATCGCGAAAGAAATATTGACCGCCAGAGATGCCCTGGACAGGACGATGGTGCTCAAACCGCGTGCCTGAGTTCCACACCTGAGCAACTCGTCTGAGATCCTGCTCGTGTCCAACATCTGGTTGTCATACAACCTCACTGTCGGGATAGAGATGGAGTCTACCAACATGCTGTCTGCGAAGCGCTTCCTGTCATTCTGTCCGAGACACTCGCGAACTGCGAACTTCTTGTTGGCATTGCGGCGATCGGTCTTGACACGCTCACCACCGGCGGTCATGTCACAGTCTTCCGCGATGGTGATGTTGTTTGGGTCCGATGGATCATTGATCTTCTTCTTCTTGGGAAGAGGAGCATCCACCACGACATCATCCGTAAGAGCGGTCAGAAGGTCCATATCAAGGTCCGGCATGTCCTGATCGGCAAGGAAAAGCTGGAAATCCTCATCATCGAAGTTGATGCAGTCGGAGATAGCGGGGGAGCTCATGATTGTGCGCTTGGCAGTTTCTTGGTAGTTGCTTGTTAATGAGAGAGAGTTGTTTATTTTTTTAGTATCGATATGTCTCGATGTCTGTATAAATAGAAAAACTGCCCCCCGGGTCAAATGACATTTACTTACAAATCATAATCTTATCCTCGAACCGTTTGATTCGCGTAGAATCTGTAGAATATATATATTCTATATATAATACTAATGTTCTCTGGCCATTACGACGAATGGATCATTTCTCGGATGAACGGAATCTCTAAGTATATAACCCCTGGATTTTTCAAGTCTAAAACTCTGCTGGAGTTGGGATGCGGTCATGCTCACATAGGTAACAAATTCCATGAACTTGGGGCTATCGTAACGAGCACGGATGTGAGAGATGAACATCTAAAAACCGTTAACAAAACCTACCCCCACATCAAGACACACGTATTAGATGCCGATAAAGATGACATACCAGATGGTTATGATGTGATTCTTCACTGGGGTGTATTATATCACTTGGCGGAAATAGAAACACACCTGGCAAAAATTGCACAAAAGTGTAATGTATTACTGTTGGAAACAGAGGTTTCTGATTCGGACGACAGTACATTTTTCATAACAACTCGTGAGGACGGTTACGATCAGGCGTTCAATGGTTTAGGTATTCGCCCATCTCCGTCTTATGTTGAAAAGGTTTTAGAACAAAACGGGTTCCAGTTTAAACTCGTGAAAGACCCTATCTTGAATGCAGGGTTCCACACGTATGATTGGGATATAAAGAATACTAACACGTGGGCAAGTGGTGTGCGGAGGTTCTGGATATGTTGGAAAAATACAGAATCTCCATTGATTTAAGTACAACGTTCGTATCGACAAAACACATTTTCATAAAACAATACATTTCGAAATCTCACTACACGGGTATTCGAAATATATGCATCTGGTATTATTTAACTGAAAAATTGGTCACCCTGCGCCCCCTCCAGACCCAGGCCACGTACTTGGGGAGACACAAAGGCGCCATAGGAAGGGTTGGCACGGGGGACTTGGATCACCTGAGGCTGCTGAGGCTGCTGAGGCTGTTGCATTTGAGGCATCGGGCTAGGGCTCACGCTGGGAATTGGGTTTGACATCGGGATCGGCGGCGGCGCACTCTGCTGCATGAGGCTCTGTAATTGTGCCACCGCGGCTGCATTCTGCTCTGCTGACACGTGCGCGGCGTAGGATGGTGCGGGGGACGTGCTGATCTGAGGGTCCCCAAGTGCGCTGACCGCTTCCAGACTCGACGAAACGCTGTTAGCGGGGGAGCCGGTTTCTACGACGTCTTCTGGGCTGGGGCTCAGGTCGATCTCCTCGCCGTCGATCTGGTCTGTCTGAACGCCATCAGCATCCACAGAGCCCCCGAGGTAAGCGCGCAGAATGTCCTCTGTCGGGAGCAGCTCGCGAACGGACGTCTCCACCGCATTGCGGACGATCGCCAAGCGAACCTCGCGAGGGGCCTTAACAAGGGCCGGGTCCAGGTAGAAAGTTTTTGCCACGTTCACGAAAACCTTGTGCACGAACACGTCGTCGGCGGGCAGTTTCAGCTGAATGTGGGGCTTGTGGCTGTGGATTTTCACAGACGACAGAATCTTCACGTACGACACGAACGCTGCTGCTACGAGCTCCGGGAAGTATTTGTACTTGTTAGTGATCGCGGTTACTTGTGCATCGATCATACTCTGGTTCCACAGGGGGATCTCGCGAAGTTTAGCTTGAAACTCCCTGGTCGGCTTTCCGAAACCCGCGTTCTTCTTCGCTGCCATGTACAGCTGGTTCACCGTGTTAATAGAGAAAGGGGCGATCACGTCAGCGATCTGGAAGATGTACTCGTTCTTCGCATCGACGAGCAAAGGGGATAATTTCTGGTTGGCAGACATTATTATACAAATCAAATATATTTTTAAATCAAAAAAAACACACACACGTTATTCTTCCTGGGCATATAGCGCAAAATCCTTCACGGCGTGGCGGAACGAAGCTCTTTTCTTAGGCCAGTCGCACCCCGAAATATCAGTATTCCAAAGTGTCCCCGGGGGGCATGACATCTTCGTAGGGGTTTGCCGCCCACTCTCACACACGAAATAGAACGGTGATTGGTCATCACCGAACGGCAACGTGTGATCCGTACAAGTCTTGGCAAGAGGAGGAGGAGGCGGGGACTTGCGAGGAGGAGGTGGGGACTTGCGAGGAGGAGGTGGGGACTTGCGAGGAGGGGGTGGAGACTCCGTGGGAGGGGGGGGAGATAAGTTTGGTATTGTTCTGTTTACAATAGAAACATCAGCGCAATTCCAAAATTCTTCTGGGATTGCGTATTCTCCGCACGCTGGAAGATTTCCACGGTCCCCTGGCGGCAGGCATGAGTTTCCCGTCACCCACCACCACCACAATACGCAATTAGGACATTCATATCCTGATGGCAATTCAAACAACATCTCGTACGTTCCCTTCGGCTTTCCCCCTAAGTCCCAGTATCTTTGGTCTGATTCTATATTTGTCAACCAATTTTTTGCGAAGCATTCTGGGGTTGGTTCTTGATCAGAAGGGCACAGGCCAAAATAACTATGGCCTCTATGAACCACCGTGAAAACGACCTTTATTTTTACTTGTTGACCCGTTATCCATGTTCTCTGAATTTCCCCTGGCGTGTCATACTGCTGTCTCCCACAAGTATAATGGTTTCCGCCTCCGCCGAATTGCCAATTGCCATCTGGCCATACCGCGTGCGGTCCGCCACCTGCCAGGCTCATGTGGTCATATTCGAGTCCGCGGCGGTGAGCTAAGAGATTCCTTGAGACAGGTTCTTCGAGATACCCGTGAGCGGTAACCTGGGGCAGCGGTGCTATTATAGCCACCAATACGGTTAATGCTTTCCATATAATCCCTAATCCCATTGCGATGATATAGTATGTGAATTTTTTTACTGTCGCAAAAATACGCAGTGATATATCAACGAAAAACTAACTTAACTATACGCGATGATATAATTCAAATCACGATGTTCGTGAAGTATATGTGCATTTTGCTGTCATTTCTGACTATTGTCAATGGTCACGGGAGCGTTCGGGACCCGCCTGCGCGAAACGTTCTTGCCAACTCGGATGATTGTCCGGATTGTCTGAATGCAGGTGGCGTCTCGGTCATGTATAACGGTGTCCGGTCCAAGGCCAGATATGGTGTATGCGGGGACCCGTGGAACGCAAAAAAAGACCACGAAGCCGGCGGTAAATTTGCCAGAGGAAAAATCACGCGGACATATAAATCAGGAAGCACGATCACCCTGAAGCTATCTTTTTCGGCCAATCACCAAGGGCGGATGTCGTTCAGCATCTGCGATCTCCCCGACAAACGTTTGTCACCATCTAGCGAACGGTCTCTCACGACACAAAGGTGTTTCAACAAGAACGTTCTTCGCCGAGCAGACAAGAAAGGAGTGTATTCTTTCTTGAAAGGGAACGAAGAAAAAATCACAGTGAAGTATCAGCTTCCCAAGGGACTGAAATGCAAGCACTGTGTGTTGCAGTGGCATTGGGAAACTGGAAATTCTTGCTGCCCTGGCAATACCCAAAAGAAATATTGCGGTCCTGGAGTTTCCAAATGCTTTCAGTATACCGTGCCTGAAGAATGGTTTAACTGTTCAGATATTCGTATCGTGTGACACATATCGTAATGCTCAATCATTTAATAGAGTCGAACATTTGTAATTAAAAGATGCCATATAAAGATCCATCCAAGAATAAAGAATATCGCGATAAATACAATGCACTCAATAAAGAAAAAAAGAAAGCAGATGCGTTAACACGAAGCGGAGACTTTAAAAAACATGTTGTCAACTCTATAATTACCGGTGAAATTATAGATCAACATAAATGGGAGATGTGGTGTAAGAACATCAAACGTGGTGCTAAAAAGTACCCATATTCCGTTGATTTCACCAATGATCTCATATTCGAAATGATGCTCAGGGGGTGTTTTTATTGCGGAGACATTGCCAATACTATCGATCGAATTGATTCTTCTTATGATCACACACCGGATAATTGCGTCGCTAGCTGCTATTCGTGTAATTGTTCCAAGGGTGCTTCAGACATCTCGACATTCATTAGGAAAGCGTGGTATCGTATTCATGAAAAATACATAGATGATACTACAGATATTTGGTTTGTCAATAAGCAGAGACCAACCATGCGAACTTACATCAAACGTGCTGATAAACAAAAAGTTCCATTTGATCTTGAAAATGATTATTTTGACATGCTGATCAAGGGTGATTGTGAGTATTGCAAACGAAGTCCTACTACGTGGTTTGGAATTGATCGTATCAAGCCAGGGGAAGGATACGTACTTGGTAATGTCGTGTCATGTTGTTACGATTGTAACTTGGACAAACACGCTGGTGATGTTAATACCATGATGATTAGGAATGAGAAAATCACAACCCGTGTGAATATCGGCGAACTCGTCATAAAAAAATGTTTGAAAGTGGTCCTTCATCAAGGCACTAAAAAAACATCCAAGAAGGTATGTGCGTACGGAAAGGTGTATGAGAGTAAAATAAGTGCATCGAGAACACTTGGTAAGAGCGAAAGTTATGTTAAAAAATGTATTAAAGATGGTACGCATTCGAACGACATTTTTGAAATAACCGACGACTTTTACGAAAAATACAAGGATTCTGATATGTATATTACAAAGATAATGTATGACATTACTTTCGCATAGAATTTTGCAGCGCAAGTTTAATGAGTTCCATCCTTCTGACCGCTTCTGCAGGGTTTGTTCTTATATCGTCGTCGACGACCTTGGGGCGTTTGACATCTCTTGGTTTTTTGGGTATGATGACCTTTTCTATTCCCCAATCTATGTTGACATAATAAGTATCGTTTATTTCATAAAACTTGGTTTTGTATCCGTAAATTGCCAGTTTTTCCGCTATATAACGTGCACCATGTTTAACATTTATGGTAGGTCTTCCTAGTATAAAATGTGGAACTTTGTAAATCGCAGATGTTTCGTTTACGTTTGCTTTGCGTGTTACAAGTTGAAGGGCTGCGCCAAATAACATCTTGTACGTGTCATGGCTCACGGCCCGTTTTGCCAGGCGGATTTGCTGTGCATCTTGGGCTGTTAATATAGTCATTTCTTAATATATAAAATCAATTTTTTAAATCGTATTTTACATTACCGAACGCCAACTGCAATCTTATCATCCGGATGTTCTACCACAATAACAACGTCATTCTTGTAGTTCATGTGACTGTCAACAGGAACGTTGTACGAAAACGGGACGGTGTTCTCATCTCGTTCCTGCGAAACCATTTGAGAATCAGGGGCGGTCGAGTATTGTTCCTTTGGAAAGAGCATATATGAGATAGCAGAAATGCATACTCCGATGAATATGACGATATATACGACGAGAAGAGGTGCGGACGACGACATTTTATTTTATTTTCTTGATATACCCCCTGATGTATATACCCCTGTGTGTCAATATGGTATTATGTGTGATTTTAAAATATTTGATTACATTAAATGTTGCTTTTTATACTTGCAATTCTTCTGCTGGTGATATACAACTACAGGGGGTATATTAAAAATATAGCAAAAACTTTGAAGCCAAGAGGAATAGATATACCAGAGTTTGAGCAATTCAAAACAAAGTATCCTACATACTACGCGAATACGCTGGAGCATCTGAACAAATTTAACGCAGAGTATCAAAAAACATTTGACATGGATCACGTGGGACCTGCAAAGATCAACAAGTTATTTTCTATCCGCGATGACGTCTTGTACAACATATCCGAAATAAAGTTACGGCTGCCTAACGACTTGGACATGGAAAAAAGCATCACGCGCGTTTATGAAACGGCCGACCGAAGAATGATGGAATATATTACTGATACGAAAAGTCGTTTTCATATTAATATATATCCGGGTCAGACTAGTTCAGCGTTCGCCGCCAGGGCATACAGAACCAGCGACGACATGGTGTTGTAATTTCAAGATGTTTTGATCAGGTTTCCAAAGTTGTTCAACCCGAGAGAGCGTTCCAGCGTAGATTTCCCCTTGACCGCCGGTTTCGGTCTTCGAAGTTTCAAGCTATCATTAATGACTGATGTTGTATCGATATTCATCGGCCTATCAGGTTGCTTTGTATTGACGTGTTTGTCCTCGAACTTGTATTCGTGGGTTTCGTACGGCGTGACCTTGATCATCTTTGCATAGTTGATAACATATTCTACCTTAGAGTTAGGTTTTCTGAATTCCTCTATATCCATATGCCCGCCAAATGCTTTTAAAACCATCCGCGGAGGAGCCGGGATTACAGAATCTGAAAGACCCGTTATCATTTTCCTGTAATGCCTAATGTTCAACTGATGTACACCGGACAGAACCCTTGACATGTGATCCCTCCCATGTCCTTTGATGCATTCCCAGCTGCAGAATTGGCCGCCGACCTGGAATTGACCTGAACTGAGAAGTTTGTAAGGATATTGTAAAGTTTTACACTCTCTCGGGATAGGGTGGCAGCAGTGCCAGCACATTTTCTCTACGAATTTCTCAATATGTTCAGTTTTCACGTGGTTTACATCATTGATGTCAAAATCTTTTACAATTTCCGCCCACTTGGAGATGATTTCTTCCATTTTTGTTTTTGATTACTAAAGAATTATTAAGTTATTACTTAAAAATCTCCGTCAAGGCCAAACACATTGTCCTCCGTGTTCATGACCCCTGCGCGTTGATATTCAGCCACCTTCTTTTCGAAGAAGTTGGTTTTTCCCTGCAACGAAATGAGCTCCATGAAATCAAACGGATTGGCAGAGTTGTAAAACTTTGAGTGACCGAGCGCCACAAAGATGCGGTCGGCGACAAACTCAATGTATTGGCTCATGAGTTCGGAGTTCATACCGACCATCCGACAGGGGATGGCGTCGCAGATAAAGTCCTTTTCGTTTGCCACTGCCTCGGTTACGATGTTGCGAACTTCCTCAAAAGATAGTTTGTTCTCAAGCTTAGAGTACAGCATTTCGCCAAACATCTGGTGGAGACCCTCGTCTCGGCTGATGAACTCGTTACTGAGTCCCAGGCCGGGCATCACCCCGCGGTTCCTGAGCCAGAAGATAGCGCAGAAACTCCCCGAGAAGAGCAGCCCCTCCACGCAAATCCAGGCAACGAGGCGCTCCGCAAACGTCTTGCTAGGGTTCAGCCATTTCTGAGCCCACGCGGCTTTCTTGCCTACCGCGGGGATGGTTTCCACCGCCTCGAACAAACTGTTGCGCTCTTTCTCGTCTGACACGAGCGAGTCAATCAGCAGCGAATACATCTCCGAGTGGATAGACTCGTTGAATGCCTGGTATGCGTAGAACTGCCGCGCCTCTGGGACTGTCACTTCATGGGAAAAATTCATCTGGAGGTTCTCCATGACAATCCCATCGCTAGCGGCAAAGAACCCCAATATGTGCTTGATGAAATAACGCTCGTCGTCGTTGAGCTTGTCGCGCCAATCGATCACGTCCTGGCCAAGGGGGACCTCCTCTACGGTCCAGAACGATGCAACTGCCTTCTTGTACATGTTCCAGAGGTCTGGGTACTGGATGGGGAATGCGGTGTACTTGCGGCATCCGTTGTCGGCGAGGATGGGCTCAGTGATTGCGGACATGTTTGTAAGTTGGTGCTGTTACTAGTAACGGCGGAAATATATATCTGGTTTTGTCGATATACGGTTATATATTGACAAAATAGATGGCGCTAAGGTGTGATTCGTATGCCGTTATCCTTGGTTGACTTGATTGTGTTACATCGGGAAATTCTTACAATTAATTGAATGTGATTGTCACGCGAGTTTTTATGTTTTGGCACGACTTTATTGCGGCCTTGGAGAGCTCCTTACGTTTTTCGTCTGGCTTTGCCGTTGTCTTTCTCTGTTTCATCGCTTGCGTCATATCTTCCTCGACTTCTTTGATATTTCTCAGGCACTCGTTGACTATGTCGTTCTTAATGACCCACCTGAAAAAATTGAGCTGACCACACGTCGTAGAAATTTCGCTGCCGTCGAGGTCCTTGAACGCTATGCGGTCGCCGCGGTTGAATGGGTCGAACATTCTTTTGGAATAACTCTTCAGTTGGCTTTTGTATTCCATGAAAACGTTGAACAACCTCCCGGAGCTCGTCGTGAACATTATGTTTTTTTTCTTCGAGTAGTTTGAAACGAACCAGTCTAGGGTTCGGAGGCTCATCAACTCGTTGTGAATTATTTTTAGCATTATAGACGTGTTCTCTCCGTCGTCAAAGAATTCGCGCAGAGATACTTCGAGATAGTCCTTGGGGTCCTTAACCAGAGCCATCTTTGTACTATAAACATAGATTTTATTAAACTATTCAGCCGGGTTCCGTCACATATCGTCCAATGATAAGTACCCGCGGAAACTATAAATTGAGTTGCTCAAGAAGGACGCGGGGTAAAATAGGAAAGGTCGTTACAAATCAAGGAATATGCGTACAAAGATAAACGCGTAATTACGCCTTCTTGTTCTGCATCCAGACATCCTCGCCGAACACACTGTTGATGGTCGCGGAAGTGCTGGCATCCGCCGCCTCCTTGAGGATGTCCTCCTCAGTCTCCTCGGGGATAACCTCCTTGGTGAACTCGGGCATCTTCTCGGATGCGGGGAGAGCCGCGGTGGGAGGCGCGATCTTCTCCTTATCGGTGAGGTGTGCGTCCAGACCATCGCGCATCACCTTTTCCTTGCGGTCGTTGAAAATCTCCTTGGCAGACCGCTGGCTCTCGGCATACCCGGTCATCAGGTCCTGCAGGAACTGCTCCTGGTACTCCTGGCTCTGCACCGCCATCGGGTCGGGAGGGCAGGGAACCCAGTTGTACATGGCGACGAGGAAAATGTCCACGACGTTGTCACCGCTGCGCTGGAGGCGTTTCACGTATGCCTTGGCCTCTTCCTCGGTGGCGAAAACACCGCGCACCTTCATCGCAAACTGGCCGCTCTTCTGACGGCAGAACTCGGGACCTACGAACGAAACGAGGGCGAAGTTCTGACCTGGGACTTGTAGGTAATCGGGCTCGAGGGTAAGGCCGACGGGGAGCTCTACGATAGTGTTGTTTGTTGCCATTGTGTTCTAATTTACACATATACATTTTGTTAAGTTATTTTACGCGCGTATTTACAACTTAAAGTATGATTCTAATTTAACAGGTTATGGCGAACAAAAAAGTTTTGCAATTTCAGCCCCCCGCGAATACGTTTCCTTTTTAGCAGGTGCTTTCCTTTTGGCCACTGGCTTCTTCTGAGCCCGCGCGATTATACTGTCCAATGACAAAAAGTGTTCTATACTGCTGCTCGGCATCGGCGGTGGCGGCAAATTCTTCTTGTCGTCTTCGTCTGGGAATAGCTCCTCGATCAGCGCGGCTGGTAATTTTATATACTCTCCCCTGAAGTCGCTGCATCTACAATACTTCTGTCCGACATCCTCTTCTTTCCTAGAATAACAACACTGCCTCATGCCAGCCTTGCTAACCATGAAATATGTGTTCGAAGACTTGTGTTTCCTACCAACGTTTTCGCAATACCGCGAAGAGTGTCTAAACATATACACATGTTCCGCTTTGATCACCCCCGTCACATTCCCTTCGTATTGCGGAGGAATAAGTCGCTCAATTTCCCCGATGGCGCTAGAATACTCCCTGAGAGAAGCGTGAGAGAAGTTCCCAGAGTTTGTAGGCGACGAACATTCAATGTCAATCTCCGGATTTCTCAATTTCGTAAGAACCCCTCTGGCACGGAGACACGTATTAGAGATGACTTCTTTCACCGCCGCGAGGGATTTGATTATTTCGTCTGGACACAGCTTCGTCTCGATGATGCCGCTTTCCGCCGAGTCCAATAAGTATTCCATGCGCGGGACGTACACGCGATTAAGGTCGTCGTGTTTCGCGGCCCATGGCAGACGCATTCCAGACCCCTTGAACACCGCGGAGTCTACAATCTGTTCCCATGGATTAGCAAACGGGTTTTCTTCCTCCCTGAGCAGCTCCAGAACTTTTTCGCGGATATGCAGAGCGGTGGGGGATGTGACGAAAATGTTGTCGAATGTAATATGAACACCTACTTTGATTTCGTCTCCCTTTTTCTTAGGGACATTCGAAATACAAATAGTCGCAGAAGATCTTGCAACGTCGAATAGAAATGCCGTCGCAATACATATAATGTGCATGATGTTTTTGACGTTCTCCTGGAAATCCCCCACAGACATCAGTTTTGCCATCTGAATGTCCTTCGTCACGATGTCCAGGTCATAGAACATCCGAAACACCCTTGGTTTGTATTCGACAATACAGGACGGCCTGCCTCCCATCAAGACCCCCCTTGAGTACTCGTGGATGAAGTCGTCGTTCGAACTTTCGGGGACACATAGAACTCCCTTATCTAACAACAAATGACTGACCTCTCCTCCTCCGCCGCGCCCAAAATACTTTCTAGACTTTGCCCATTCGTAGACATGTACTCTGGATGACATCTTAATTTATGGTTCTAGTATATGCGAGCATTAAATTTATACTCAGGGGTGTTGATATGATGCTCGTAGAATTAACTTAACAAAAAGGATTTTATACAGTATCAAAAATGGATTCTCACGACGTCGATGATCGTATTGATCCATATCTATGCGTATATGCATCACAGGGCGCCGCGTGCATCGGGGACAATAAACACAAGAAAATATGCGACGCCGTAGAGGCGTTCTGGGAGCGCGCGCATTCCCCGAGCTACAGGGCCGCACTGAAGCGCAACGTGATAATGACTGCGGAGGAAATCATCGATCGCCTGGAAAAAAACCACCCTAAGATCGCAGATATTATGAAGGTAGCCGGGAACGAGGAAGAAACGTCCACCGACGTGGCGAAGAAGTATAGCAAACTTTCTTCCGAGTTCACGAAATATGCGAATTTGAACTACATCAGTCACGAGTTCTATGGCGTGGTTGACGACGCCATCCGCAAGACGACGTACACGACTTATGGGAACGCCCAGGAGTCCAAGGTGTTTGATTACATCAGGGGAACCCTCGGGATTGACGTCGTCGAAGACCCGAGCTTCTACAAGTCGCAAGCGGGGGTCATCGAGAACGAGTATGGGTCTTTCCCATGGTTCATCGGCGGGAAAATCGACGGGATCACCAAAGATCGCAAGACCTTGGTAGAAATAAAGAATCGTGTGAACAGGCTTTTCAGAATCATCCCACAGTACGAGTCTATCCAGGTTCAAATGTACCTGCAACTCCTCGGTCTGGAAAAGGCAATCCTCGTGGAATGTCTGAAGACCAAGGAGTACAGTGTTCTTCACGAGGATGTCAACGTTATTTCTGTAAACCGGGACTCTGTAAATTGGGAAGCAGACATCGCGCCGAGACTCGAAGGTTTCGTCGACTTCGTTATCAGACTTATCCACGACGAAGAACTCCAGAACAAGTACCTGAAATCCAAGCGCCGGTCCGCCATGGTTTCGTCGCACATCACCTCGTATGTGAAGGCGAAGCGTGCGTAAATTTTTGAATGTTTTGATTTGCTTTGGCTTTTTTTACAATAAAAACGCCGAAGGAAACGTATACAAATGGAAATGAAAGCATGCAGTGTCGATATGTTTACATTGCAAGTGCCAGGTACTTGGCCTTCCAGAAGGCAGGGTCGTCACGTGGAGTTTTCCCGGTCTTGGCGTTTACGAGTGCATGCGCCTTTACCGTCCACGCGAACAGAGTATCCCTGTTGGCAAGATCTTTGGACCCAAATTTAGTCATTTCTAGCACGCGCTCAAAACCTTTGCAGCACCCGTCGCACGGGAGAACAAATTGAAGAGACTTGAAAAATGTGCTGTAGTGCTTTTTGTCCGCGGCAGTCGGGTTCACCGGGTACCGGAGACTAAGAACATGGAGACAGAACCAGAACGAAGGTCCCCATAATTTAGGCTCAAAGTTTATAGGGCGATTATTGGATTGGTTGCTCATACTTTATTATAGGTTAGATTTAAATTTTACATAAAATACATACATTCCATAAATTTTCTTTTTCTTTTATAATCCGTCAGAGACATTTTATTTTCTGCTATAATATGTTTTCTGGCACCATTGTGCTTATTATACAAATCAATAAATTCACTCATTATAGATCCACGACGTAAATTATTATTTCCAATGTATGACGGGTAGTATCGGCTCTTGATAATTGCTTCAGTCTTGTCTTGTCGCATCTTCGGTTCCTCCCATTGTTTCTTTGTGCCTTCGCTTTGTCCTTGTCGAAAATCCTCAGCAGCGCGTGTCTCCATTTGTTTGTCTCTATAATATTGGTTCTTCCAACTATTCCTTGTAGCAATGCTTCTTCGTTCTTTCCAATCCTCGTTTTCCCAAATAATTTGAAACTTTAGACGATGATTTGGATCTTGCCACATTGATGTAGATAATTCTTTGCGATGTTGTCTCATTTCTGGTGTTCTAAATACTTCGAGCATTTGCGGGCTCCATAATGGTGCGTCTCCGCCCATAGTAAGATTATAACCATTAGGTGATAACGTTTCAAACAGTTCTATATAAAACGCCTCCATCATATTTGCGTCATCAAATGACAAACCAGTCTCTAGAACTCGTATAATAGCGTTTTCTATTCCGTATAATTTGAGTGCGTTTCGTAAATACGAACACCCGGAATTTTTGTCCGCATGAGCTGCAAATCTCTTTCGGGTATTCTTGGTTTGTCCGATGTATAATTTATCGTTAATTTCTATCGAGTATATAATTTTTAGTTGGTCTTCTAAATAATGTTCTATAAAATCGGAAAAATACACTTTATCCCAAAACTCATTATTCATTATTACAATAACAGTAAATATACAATACAGCCTATACTATATACAATAGTTTATTGATATGATAACAAACTCCGTATCAACAAACATACATTTCATGCAAATGTAAAAATGTAAAGGGTGTAGTTAGGCGATATATTCTTCTTTTACGCCGAAATTCTGAAGGGCAATTCTACTACCATTTTGCTCGGCGTCCTTGCGAGACCGCCCAGTACCCTCGGCGACCTTCCGGCCACTCAGGTTGACATCTACGACGAAGCTTGGACTACCACCGCCACGCTCGTACGTGGTGACAAACTCCGGCTTGCCTAATTCGACCGACCTGGCATACTTGAGCAGACGGTCCTTGTAGTTGGTGTCCGTCATGATGTCGTGCATGTTTGCATGCTTCTGCAGCGCCGTCATGAAGAACTGTCGTGCCGCTGGTATCCCTAGGTCGAGGTAAATAGCACCGATGAGAGCCTCTAGAACATCCTCTACAATGCGAGGGTTTTTATTCCATCCCTTATAAAGACCCTTCTGGTTCATTATAATGAAGTCGTGGAGCCCGAGATCAATCGCGAGCTTGCTCAGGAACTTTCCTCCAACTAGCTTGGTCCTGAGACGAGTGAGCACACCCTCGCCCTTCCCAGGGAAGGTATCGTATAAATACCTGGCGATGATGAACCCGAGAACAGAGTCTCCTACAAATTCTAGAGTTTCGTATGTAGAGCCACCCTCTTCTATGGCGTTGTATGAAAAGGCAGTGAAGTAATATGAAAAATTGACGACAGGCAGTCCTGTCAATTTCTCAATATCTTCCTTGGTGAACATAACCCCAGACTTAGTAGAAGGGGGGCCCGGAAAAGATTCCTCTGGCGATTCGGTGTTGAACATGGATGAGTCGCTGATATGATTATCTAACATTTTTAGTTAAGTTGATTATACCCCGGGGCGGCATATATACCTCAGGGGGAAATGGTATCTTTGTCATTTGTCATTCTGACTCGTAATCCCATTGTCACACGATACTGCCACGTGGCATGTCGTTTGGTCGTATAAAATGTGTCATTTGACCCAGGTCTCACACGTCTAGGGGAGTCTATATCAACAGATGGTTGCCTTAAAGGGACACGATAAACTTAAACATTAATTATATCCTGATTACTTAATGGGTCCCAAGGCAAACCCAAAGTCTTCCCAGGCGGACAACAATGAGAAGGAGAGAGACTTGGCAACTGTCATCAAGAAGCTATCTCCAGCAGCTACTGCGGAAAAGCTAGAGGAGCTTGTGGAAAGGTGGAAGCTGAATGACGTCGGCGCGACGTTTGAGATGCAAACTATTAATATGTTCTCGGCACTAGGGGTGGATTTCAGCGATGATCTCTTTTCTTCGATTGAGAAGGACCGGGGGGCTTTTGGACTTCACGAAATTGACGATAAGATCACATCAGCAGAGATCGAGGCTATTTCATTGTATCACAGACTTCGCGAGTTGAACCTCATGCCTGGTAAAATGAATGAAGACCCCGAGAAAGCCGCTAACCTTAAGAAGATCACCAAGATCCTCGAGATGATCTACTATTCCAAGAAGGTCGTCCTGAGTGCTTACCAGGCGAAGCTCGCAGTTCATCAGCTCGGTGCCGAGGACGGTGTAGTAGAACTTGATGGTGACTTGGACTTGCAGCTCGGGGCGTGGAATCTCCGGTTCCGATTCATCGACGGTGAGGTGAGCTCTTTCCAAGAGCTGCTCCTATTCCTGCTAGACAGCTCTATGGAAAAGAAGTTCAGGAAGTATGGTTCTTGGCTGTACGAGCCTATTATCATCGATGGGCGCGACATGCACTCATGGCGTCCGGTGATGGAAATAAAGGACTTCGTATACTCGCGGCTCAAGAAGGAAATTTCTTGGGAGCAGTGGAAGAATGCTACCCAGAACATGAGGAATGTCGGTTCCGCGGTGGAGTATCTCACGCATTGCCACGATCACCAGCTGCCGTACCTCCACAAATCTCGCGGGGTGTATTCTTTCTACAATGGTGTTTATATTGCAGGAGAGGATAGATTCCACTGCTTTGCTACCGAGAAGGAACCGTTGTCAGACTCGGTTGTTTCTTGCAAATTTGTGGAAGGAGAATTCGACGACAAGGAGTACGATGACTGGATGGACATCCCGACGCCGCATCTAGACTCCATCGCAAACTACCAGGAGTGGGGTCCGGAGGTTCGTCGTTGGCTCTTTGCGCTCCTCGGTAGGTGTCTTTACCCTGTGAACGAGCGCGACCAGTGGCAGGTCATTCCGTTCTTCCAGGGGCTCGCTGCGACAGGTAAGTCTACGATCATCCTCAAGGTTATCAAGAACTTTTACGAGACGATCGACGTCGGCATTCTGTCCAACAACATTGAGCGCAAGTTCGGCATTTCCGCTTTCCACGATAAGTACCTGGTGTGTGCCCCGGAAATCAAGAGTGACCTGGCCATCGAACAGGCGGAATTCCAGTCTCTGGTGTCCGGAGAAGAAGTCCAGGTTAATGTGAAGCACGAGAAGGCTTTCATGTGCGCCTGGGATGTGCCGATGGCTCTGGCGGGCAATGAAGTGCCTGGATGGGCGGATAACGGAGGAAGTATCCAGCGCCGTATTGTCGTTTTCGAGTTCAAGAAGCCTGTCCGTGGAGGAGACATGAAGCTCGGAGAAAAGCTGAACGCAGAACTCCCGAACATCCTTAGAAAATGCAACAAGGCGTACCTTGACATGGCCGAGAAGCACTCGGATGTCAACATCTGGTCGGTCCTCCCGACATATTTCATCAACACTCGGGATGCCCTGGCACGTGCTACAAACTTCATCGAGAACTTCCTGGCGTCCGACGCGGTCATTATTGGCGAAGAGGAGATCTGTGCATTCGCGGAGTTCAAGCAGGCTCTCAAGGAGCACGCGAGCATGAACAGTCTTCACACGAAACAACTCACGGACATGATCTTCGACGGACCGTTTGTCAAGTTTGGCATCAAGATGATCGGGACACAGACACTTGTTTATAACGGCAAGAAGAATACCACCGAATACATCCGTGGTTGCTCTCTCAAGATGTACAAGACGGAGGAGGTTGTAGAAGAAATCGTAGAGATCAAATACATGTGATTATGATACCGAAAAAAATATATATTATTACATTAACAATGTTAAACTTGCTGGTTACGATACTCATCGTTATGATAGTAGGATATATGGCATATGCCGAATCTAAGTACCTGTTTGGAAAGCCAACCGGATGTAAAAACGCTGAGATGAAAGATGCACTCCCAAAGACAATTGCGGCGGCAAAATCAGCACTCAGCAAGGCGGTCACGAATGTTAAGAAAGAGACGCAGAAAATAAAGACGATGTTGCAACAAAAGAAAGCCGCAAACAATGCACCAAAGGCAGTAGACATATCCAACCCCATAGAGCACATCCAGGCGTCCAATACCTTAGTGATGAGTGCGAACGCGGTCGAGGACACCATTGACGAAAACCTCCCCTTCGCAACGTACGAAGGTAATTTCAAGGTTCAGAAAGCCGTCCACGGTCTCATCGAGGGAGTACGCCCCCCCACATATGCCGACCCCCGCACGATGAACCCCGCCCTGGCAGCGGCGCCTGTACAATTTTCGGACCCTGCTATGTTCGGAACCTTCGGCGTTACCGACCAGACCAGCCCGGCATTCACCACCAAAGACGGAATCACGAACGCCGCAATCGCATCGGAACGCACGCTCGAGGGATTCGCACTGAGATCCGAAAAGGCACATTCTGGAATCGTAGACGAACTTGTGTTGGAAGAGTTTGACATCGCGACTGATGTATACGATGCCAACGGGGCCAGACTTGTAATGGATGGCAAAGTCGTAAAGTCCGTCGACGAGTTACCATCTGCTCAAATAATGGGAGCTACTCCACACACGACGCTGCCAATGCGTAACCTGCACAACCCACCACCGGTCATTGAGGACCTTGTAGAAGGCGAAATGTTCGACGGACTCCAAGGATATCCTGTTAACGAACGCGGTGACCTGTTGACCCCGGCAGGGATGGCCACGCCAATGGCCGAGTGGAGTCGTATAATGTACAACGTTTGATAGTACGTGAAAACACAGTTTGTCGATACGAAAACATAATCATATCGACAATACGAAGTATATAAAGAAGCTTATGTCATGTAATTATAAAAATGCCGTATAAGGACCCTATAAAACAAAAAGAATATCATGAAAGATATCGTTTGAACAATAAAGACAAAAAGAGAGAATATTACGAACAAAATAAAGAGAAGAATAAAGAAAAAGAAAAGGTAAGAAATAAAGAACGTTACGAAAAGAATAAAGAACAAGTAAAAGAACAAGCTAAGGAATATAGAGAAAAAAATACAGACAAAATTAACGAACAAAAAAAAGAATACCATGCAGATATTAATCAACATGTATACGATTCTATAATAATCGGTGAAATTACCGAACGATGCAAGTGGGATCTATGGTGCAACGTCATTAAAAGAAATGCTAAAAAAAATAAACATCCATATTCCGGAAACTTCACAAATGATGTCATGTTCGAAATGATGATCAAAGGATGTTTCTATTGTGGTGAACTATCCAAGACGATAGATAGAATTGACTCGAGACTCGATCATACGCCAGATAACTGTGTTGGATGTTGCAAAGGATGTAATATTTCTAAGGGCGTCGCAGACCCTGCAACATTCATCAGAAAAGCGTATTATCGTGCTCGTGAAAAGTATTATGACGATGATATTGACATTTGGTTCGTTCATAAGAATAAACCGACCATATCAGGGTATAAAACACGTGCCAAAAAACAAGGAGTGGCGTTCGACCTTTCGGAGGAAGTATTTGATGTTTTAATCATCGGCAACTGCAAGTATTGCAAACGTAGTCCTACAACGTGGTTTGGGATAGATCGTGTTATTCCATCGCAAGGATATGTGCTCGAAAATGTAGTAACGTGTTGTTGGGATTGCAATGTTGATAAACTCGATGACGGTGTTAATATTATGATTTCACGAAATGAACGAATCTCTGGCCGAGTAGAGGCTGGTTATCTCGTCATCCAAGAGTGTGAAAAAATGATTCTTCATACCGACCAAATTATAGTTTAACTAAAATATTTTCTATATTATACGCAATGCACCCGGAGAAGAGTGCACCTAAAATGTCCTCAGGTGAAAAAGCAGCCGCAAAGAAGGAACAGGCCAAATTGAATAAGGCTAAAGCGAACCCAGAACTGGCAGCAGCGAACAAGGCAGCAGCAGACGCTAAACGTCTTCGCCGCAAAGAAGCAGGAAGCACGAAATCTTTCAAATAATTTAACCGAAATAATATATGCATTACCATAATATGATGAGATTACGTTTTATCATCGGAGGAGTGTTCTCGGTAGTGTCGACCCGTCTATACAAATCTTGGGACAAGTATGATCCGAAAGATATGGACGAAATCGTGAGACTTAACCTACATATAGATTAAAATATGTGTATAGAATATCATGAATACGCTCGCCGTCATAATTACGATATTAGCAGTCATGGTGGCGGCATACATAATGATGGCGGTGAATTACAAAAATAAAAGCAAAACCGTTGTTATCGTGACCAAACCAGCCGACGCATGGCCAGCAAATAAATGGGCTCCTAGGAACCTCGGCAGGGACCCGCGTATGTGGACACCGACCGTATACTTCAAAAATTGACATAAGTTACGACATCAAATCAAAATGAGCGGGGATCCAGGTGCGATCATATAACACGGCTGGTATGTCTTCGTCTGCCATGCGTTGTAACGATGTTTCCAATTCTTCTAATGATGCATTGGAATATCCATTATTTATCATGTGTTCTATGGCCAATTTCTTGTTGCGGTGCGTTTTCTCGCGTTTCTTGTTGATGAATGATACGACCGAGGTTTGGTGATTTTTTAAATGACATTTGTGACATATTTCCCGCGGTGAGAGGAGTTGGAGATTTCCGAGCCTCGCATTCACCTTTACATCGTCTTTGTGGTCAACCACAACGCCCGCGGGAATCTCGCCAATGAACAACTCGACTACAATGTCATGGACATTTACGTGCTTTCCGTTGGTCATTATATGGGGGTATGTATCCGATCGGCGTTTTGTATTCTCTGCGAATATGGCTTCGGCCGTTTTCACTATCACACCTGCGTCTCTGAATTCGTATTTAAGTCTTCCGTAGTTGCTCACGTATAAATTATATTGATACCCCTTGCGAATATTTTCGAATATTTCCCCTGGTTTATCATCATTTTCAGAGAGGGGTTCTTCTGCGGGCGCGCTAGTCCATCCGGCATCTTCCACGAGGTCACACACGTTCCTTGGTTTGCCTGATATGTTTATTCGCTTCCCTTGGGGTTTGAGTATCTTGGTCACACCGCTCTTGGTTACCGACCGAACGGTCCCGTCTTGGGCAACTTCGTATGTAATTCCTGTTTTGGTTACGATGCCAGGAAGAGGTCTAAATTCCATTTTACATATACATATATTTTTAACTGTTCGTACGAGGGATCAAAATAAATTTATACACGATGGACGCAAACTTGAAGAAAAGGAATTGCTGGTGATTCCGGACTGTGTAAAATCCCACCATGTTGACGGGGATCCAAAATACAGAACCTTCGATCAATGCCGGACCCATGTTTTTTGATACCTTGGCACACACGTCTCTTCCCGTTTTATTCTGCATCATAAGATCCCACGAAATTGCCAGTGCGATGTTGATCGGTGCGAACAAAAATTGGTTGGTCATCGTTTTCTGGAACACCGTTGCCGCAGTATTTCCTTTGAATGTCGAGCCCAGCCATTTAAAGTAAGACAGTTGCGGATACGTGCTCCAAAATGCGTATGACCCGACCCGCAGAGTCCGTTTCAGGTCGTATCTGCGCCCAGACCTCCGTTGAATTGTACAATCGACACTGGCGGCGACTGCCGTGGAAAACAACGCAGCACGGTGCTGAATAGTGAACTTCATTGTGGTGTAGTTGTTGATCGAGTATTTACATAAGTTGTTTTGTTGATATGCTATGCCATGAGCTTATGTGCGATATTCCTCCCTTCCTCAATCACGAGGTCGATTTCTTTCTCGAAGAAGTATCCGATGTCCGCGAGCTCCACTTCTATCTCGTATACCTCCTCTATGTCGTTCTTGATCGGGATGATCTCGACCCTTGTGAAGTCTATACGCCATGGGCCTTTAACGAACGATGTCCTGTGCTTTGTTCTTTGCATCACGAATGAGTTGGGCGGTTTGTCGACGGGTTCCTGAGCTTCAAGAGCTATAGCCCCCCTGACGGAAAACGCCCCGCCTGGGGACACGACGTCCTTTGAGATCTTTTTCTTGTGTTCCATATACGACCCGGTCGCCGTTGTGACGTGACGAGAGGCCTCGTCTGCCCTAGTTTTGATGTATTTGTCAACAGTGGTCGTCTCAACACCACCCGTTAGCCTGTCCTTGGCAGAAGTCCATGCGACTTTGGGGATAGAAGACACGAACCCTGTAGATGTTTGAAATCCTACACGGAATTCCAGTTCAATAGACCGCAGGTCATGTCCATGAAGGACTGACTTCAGTGCGTCAGTGAAAGACATTTCCTAATACGGTTATTGAATAAGCTTATAAGATTGTTTTGTTGATATGTAATGGTTCGTTCCATATCAACAAAAAAAATATAATCGATTTGTATCCTTTATAAATGACTCAAGACTCTTTCAAAACGTTCATTCCGTTTCGCCGCGATCTGCAAACTCCGTGTTTGTTGTTTTGCAAATGGGCCCAATGCGGCCATTGCCACGACATGGCCCCGCACGTGAAGAAAGCACAGATGGTGCTCAAGAAAGCAAACGTCCCCGTCTACGCGGTGGATGCCGACGAGCACGCTAACGTCATCACGACGTTCAAGGTAAATGGGTTCCCGGAACTGTTCTTCCTCGGGAAGGACCGCAGACTCCGGAAGTATAAGGGACCCAGGACGGCCGAGGGCATCCTCGCCTTTGCACGGTCTAACATGAAGAACTGAATTACACCGGGGGGTGTGGTAGGCTTGGTTGCCATCTTCTGTAGTTTTTCATTGAGGAATTACATGTCTCGTAAATAAAACATTTGCTTATGTTAAATGAACATAACCTTAAAGCATATACTATTTACCATAGCGGCGATAATTGCTGCTTATTGGTTTGTGTTTTTGGCCGTTGCTCTTTCTTTTAGGAGAGAACGACGCAAATAAAATCTATACTATAGTTTTGTCGATGAGGACATCCTTCGTATCGACAAACTCATTTTTAATGTATCGTGTTATTTACACAGGTGGGTTATGGTACGCGGTCTCTTGCCGAGTATCGGAACCTGCGATGAATTTGTTGGTGGCGGCGGCGAGAGGTACGTCGATCATAGACCACGTCAGGGGGATGAAAGATTTGTCATCAATCAGGTATCTTGTTTTGGTTCCGCGGAGAGAAGAATCGAACCCGCGAGTCAGTTCGTTGTTTTGCTTTACGTTGAACATGATACCGTCACCAGTTCCGAGGTAGGGAGATGTTCCCCACAGCTGGGTGTTCACATCGGCGAAACCTCCCTCGGATTTGCGGCAGTAGCGAGTGGTTTTAGAGACCACGACGTCGCCATACATCTTGGCTGCTTCGGTGCTGAGACCCATGCGCACAAGCCCCCAGATGGCCTCGTTCTTGGCGTCTTTGGGCTGGGTTTCGGTCACTACATACTTGTAGTTGTACGTGGAGAACGGGTTGTCTACCAATGGTATCTGGTTAGCACGCGCGTTCTGGAACCTCACGTTTTCAGCCTGCATAGTATCTTATAGCCTATATATTTATTTTATTTTTTAAAATATTTATTAATGTTAATAAATATGGCAGCAGTATTTACGACGATCGCTCTAGGCACATTGGGGGCGCTTATCTTCAAGGAAAACATAGAAAAGGCTTCCAAGGTCGACGTGGTGTCTGCCGTGAATAACAAGACATACGCGGTCATCCGCACGGGAGATTACGTCGCGGCGGCGGATATGCTCGCCTCTCTGGAAGACAAAGCCAGGGCTTTCATAGAGGCAGCATCTGCCAAGTATCCTAATGATAAGACCATAAAGAGGATTCAAAAATATTGGACTGGGACGATTTCCGAAATCCCACAGTCGGAAACGATTGCTTACGCACTGGAGAAAAGAGATCTGTTCATGTGTGTCAGAGACAACGCGGGAAACGTCCAACAACTAGACGACTTACTCTTCGTCCTGCTCCACGAGCTCTCCCACATCATGAACTCCACGTACGGTCACGATGCCCCCTTCTGGAAACAATTCAAGAGAACCCTGGAGATGGCGAACAAACTTGGATATCTGCCATATAAGAATTACGATGATTACAGCGTGACCGTGTGCGGCAAGACAATAAACGCAAACCCGGCCACGTGTGTTTTCAATGGCCAATGCGAATCTGAACTCACGCCTATTAGACCGCTTAGATAGAAGTATATTTGTATATTTTGTCGATACAAGAGCTTCGTAGACTCGCGAAAGCTTGTCCTTTGTATCGACAAATCCTATTTTGATGTGTGTATCTACCTCCTGTACCTGTTACCATCGGGGCGGTTGAACAGCCTAGAAGGAGCTCCGATCGTCGTCTGCCATAGGACAGGGGGTTCGGGGTACTTCTCACTTCCTATTATATCAAAGTTCACATCTGGCAGCGCCGACTTCTTCACTTTGGTGAATTTAGCATCCAGGTCATCCGCCCCAAGAACACCTTGGAATGTGGTAGCCGTTTCGAGAGGCTTTGTGGTGTACCGGGCGATAACGGTGTTACGCATAGTCGCAAGCTCGCTGGTAGATGGTACCAGGTTCATGTTGGTCCTGATTTTCTTGACAGCAGGGCCTTGTATAGGGGCAACGATGACAGGCTCGCCACCCTCGTACTTATTGATGGGAATTCCATACCAATCTCCTGGGATCATAGACAATTCCGCAGCACGCTTGTTATAAACTTCGGACAGTCTCGAGTTCATATTTATTATACCAAAACATATTTTTATAGACGATACATCTGTCGATACGGAGCTCTCGTATCGACAAACAATCATTTTACAGTTTTAATAACCCAGCGAGTAAGCTAGGACATCGTGAGTCTCTTCGCTAGGCATCTGGGGGACGGGCAATAGACGGCCGTCGACGGCGAATTTCTCCTTCCTGGGGGAGGACATGTGGTCCACATAACCTTTCACGGCAAAGACCGCAAGGACCCAGAGACACACCAGACCTGCAACGGTCATCGCTATTATCTGTATCGTGTTCATTATTCTATTATAAATATTATTTTAAAGCCCCGTGGCATATTTACAGCTCGGCGTAGTCATCTTCTTCCGCGTCAAGTTCGTCAATATCCAGCAGGTCAAGGTCATCGTCCTCACCATCGATACCACCGTCCATGACTTCCTCGGCGAACACCATGTCGGCATCCATACCCTCTTCCTCGTCGAACCCAGTTGCCAGAATATCCTCGGCGACCGCCATGGCCTCGTCCTTAGCATCGTACCCGTCGGCGTACATGTCTTCATACTTCACGGGACTGTCCTCGGCATCATCATCGCCCGCGAAGGTGTCATCCTCGTAAATATCATCCTCCTCATAAATCTGACCATCGTCCTCCATATCTTCGTGGTGCTCCGCGTCGGCATCGTCACTGTAGTAGTCATCCGGCATCTGGTACATCTCTTCGTAATCGAAAACACCAGCATCGCCGGCGGAGCAGGTAGAGCAACCGGCCATCTCATAATCATAGTATTTCTCCTTCTTCATGCTCATGAAGATCATCACGGCTGCGATGACAATCAGGGCACCGGCAATCAACATCCAGTTATTTTTAAGAAACCCGAGTACCGACGCCATACTAGAATATAATATACTTATATAATATATTATTTTACGATGAAAATAAAAATACCGCAGATTCGCCTCATACCTACAGACACCGGGTTCGTCCGCGGCCAACGTGATGTGTCCTTCGAACTAAACACGAAGAACGGCGGAGAGTTCGGATCCCAAAAGATAGATAACAGTTTCCTACAGACTCAAAGCGCGTTTTACATGAAATTGGACGATTCTGATCTGTACACGCTCACGACATACACGAACCGTTCGCACCAATGGGTGACGCCCTTCATAAGGTCCGGTAAACTCCCAGGTACCGCGGAACTGAAAATGGTCGTCCAGGATGGGTTATTGGCTCCGCTGTTCTTTCAAATCAAGAAGATGGCGGACCAAAAGGTCAAGCTCTTCGGCAAGAAAACATTGTCCAAGGAAATGTTCTCGGACAAAGACCATCGCGAATACGTCAGGAACATGTTCACGGACCCGAGTACACCGCTTGGAACAAGATACGTGGCCTACCAGATGCTTTTGAGAGGAAACGACTTCTCGGAAAGAACCATGAAAATGGCGCTCACGACATACGTCAAAGACCTCACGAGAATCTTGAAGTCGTCTCCCAAAACCACCGAAAATATGACCGTGTTCCGCGGAGTTCTCACCAATACACTCGGTGATAAGAAGACATTCTCCTCTAAGGAGTTCATATCTACGTCGCTGTCAATGGAAATAGCAGGGGCATACTCCGAGTCCAAGAACGGTAAAGGAAGATTGCAACGGATAATGGTTCCCAAAAGATCCAATATACTCGCCCTGTGCATCGTGAATCCATTTGGCGATTCAGGCGAGCTCGAAGTTCTGCTACCCCCTGGTAAATACGAAGTCGTATCCACCGGGAACGTGAGGGAACTGAAGGGAATCAAGGTAACGACAAACAACCTAAAAAAACTAACTTAACAAAATAATAACACGTAATACCATACAATGGAAATTGCTAATTACCCCAAGTACCTATGGGTCAACAACCAAGTAGTAACCAGAGACCGCCAATTCCCCCTGACCCCCCGCACCGGTCAGTACGTCCAGTTCTTCCTGGAAGACTCCAACGGAAACACGCGGTTCGTTTCTGTCCGCGAGCTGAAAAAGTTTATCGTAGCACAACGTCTGGAGAAGCCTAAGAGCAAGGGTCGTATTGTCACCCACGTGTCGGGCAAAGTGTTCGGATCTATCAAGGAAGCCCGCGAAGCCACTGGACTGTCGGACGCGAAGCTGAAATCTCATCCTGAATACACCATTGCGTGAAATAATATAACGCGTTGTTATAATGGGCGGGGCTTTAACACAACTGGCTGCGTATGGTGCGCAAGATGTATATCTCACGGGAAATCCCCAGATGGCTTATCGGAGGGAAGGCTTTAAGTCCAATAGTTTCACGTTAAAACATGCTGCTATATTCGCAAGTATAGTGTCCTTGGCTATAATATTTTTTTACATGAAGAGAAATAGACTTCCATTAGTCCTTCTTGTGGCAATCGGTGTGATTTTTACACTTATACAATATTGACAACAGGAGGGCTGCTAATTGGGAGAGCAAGAGTGGGATTTTGTGCGTAAGATGAATAATTGTTATAATTATTGTTGCTCATGTGACCAAGAACAGGAGCTTCGTGTTTCTTCTTCTTGAAGAAGACGCACGTGAGAATAATAATACCAACGACCGCAATAAGAGCTACGAAAGAAGCACCGGTGATAAGAGGCACTCCGTAAGAACTGTCGGCAAACATTGTAATAATTTTAATGAAATTACAGAAATCAAGGATAAATAGACACTCAAACACCAGGGTAAAACGACATCCTACATAAATACAATTTTAGAGGTCAGCCAGAATAACAACCCGCCCCATGTGGAATCCACGATAGCGGTCTTAAGGTCCCATTTATCTATCAACGCATAGTTTGTACCATCATAAATAGCATATGCCAAGAAACCGAGTAAGAAAGCATCCCACCCGGAAGATTCCTTCGTGATGAACTGATTGAAGAGTAAAATCATAGCAGCGTATGCCACCAACGCACCCCCGGGTCTTATTTTCATAACACTCCCTTGGATGTTTTGTATCATCGAAGAGAACGCATTCCCGGCAACGAGGTATATCCAGATACCGTCCAGCAGGAGCATCACCGCAGCTATCTTTACGAGCAACAACGAGTCCATTTATCTTTTGCAGATATTATTTTATCATTAACTTAAATAAAACAACCGCTGCACGTATACAATGCTGTTCATAGCTCATCGTGGAAACGTACATGGCCCCGACGCATCAGAAAATTCACCGTGTCATATAGATAAGGCATTGGCTGCGGGCTATGAGGCAGAGGTCGATGTGTGGCTAGACGATAATAACCTTTTATATCTCGGCCACGACATGCCTCAGTATAAAATAGATGCAAAGTTCCTAGAAGATCGGCGTCATGTCCTATGGTGCCATGCAAAAAATATCTACGCTCTGAAATGGCTCGTTGAAAACGATTTCAATACGTTTTTTCATGATATTGACGATTACACTCTGACATCTAAAGGGTATATATGGGCTTTCCCTGGGAAAACACTCGTCCAAGGAAGTGTATGCGTAATGCCAGAGATGGCAAATGACCCTCTGTACCTCGAAAAGAACAAAGACATTATATACGCAGTCTGTTCCGACTACGCTCCGAAGTTTTGCAAATAGTTATCGAGGTCCTCTGGAGTTCCGATGCCCCACATTTTTGGGCACATATGAACTCGTACATCACCGCCTTCCTGAATGAGTTCGTTATAAATCGGACAGTTATAGAACTCTCCATTTGTGCGGATATTCTTCTGAATCATTGCGTCGGCGCACCTCACAAATTGAGACCCCTTGGCGAAGTAATACAAACCTGTTGTGGCAAGATTTGATATAACACGCTTCTCGGCGACCTCCGTAACTTTTCCGTCGTCGTCGGTCTTCGCATACGACCATTTGGGATGGTCAGCTTCGAAACATGATATGAGACCGTCCACGCCCTGAGTTCCGACCAAAAACTCATACGGGTCCCACTCTAGATACTGATCGCTGTTAGCAAGCATCATCGGATTGTCGTTGTCTATAATATCCCGCACTTTAAGAACCGTGCAAGCAGACCCCTCCGTAAGCTCGTCTATAGTGCGGATAGTGTAATTACCGCAGGTGACTTCTTTAATGGTATGTTCCACGTCGTACTCTTCCACGTGTTTCTTCATGGCAATGAATATGTAATGAGCGTTGATGTTCATGTTCTCTACGACAACCCGGATCATCGGCTTCCCGTTAACATCAATCAGTGGCTTGGGAAGTTTATAACCAACGTTCGCAAACCTGGAACCGAGGCCTGCCATCGGTATCACTATGTTCAGTTTCCTGGTGTTACCCCCGTTGTTGATATATGTGATGTAATTGAGCATGTGCTCTAGAATAACATCATCCGGGTTTCTAACCGGAAATACGTGACAACCACTGGCGTTTGCAGCCGTTTTCCCAACAAAGGAGTCCTCGACGACGATGCATTCCAAGGGGGTGACGCTGAGCCTTTTTACACATTCTACATAAATCTCGGGGTCCGGTTTCGGGCGTGTAACGTCGTCGTTGGATAGATACAGGCCCACGTACTCTATAAGCCCCTTGCGGGTCAAAACATCAACGACAGTTGCCGAGATCGAGTTAGATGCAACTGCTATTTTATAACCAAGCTTCTTGAGTTCGGACATAATACGTATTTTTTGGGTATCCTTGCCCAGAGAAGAAATACTCTCGAGGAAAAAACGTTGCTTCTGCTCCCACACTTGCTGGTGAAATTCCGATGGCAATCCGCGTTCTTCTGTTAGTTTTTTAAGCTTCATCCTAGTAGGAATTCCGTTGAATTTGTGCTCATCCGCAGAAGAAATTATATATTTCTCACCCACGTTTGCCAATGCCTTGTTAAAGGACTTGAAATGGAGGTCCACGCCGTCAAATAGAACTCCGTCCAGGTCAAATATAATAGCTTTCACGCACATCTACTATATTACGTACATTCTATTATATTTGTTTTAACGAGATCTCCTTTCTACGTGGGTTGAGCTCGTATTCTAGTCCAAACCGCTTGACTATTAGTTCCGAAGCTTCAAGATGGACCTGAAGCATCTTCTCCGGGCGAGCACCAGGGGAAAGGTTCCCTCTTGTATTATATTCGTCAATATTATCAAAAACTCGTGAATACTTGAACATTGCTGCTGGAGTTCCAAATGCCATTTGGTCATTAATGCCGGTCCAATCGTATTTGCTTGGGATAAAAACTACATTGTCGCTATACTGCTGTGTCACAGACAGATCTATATCTTGTGTACATACGATGTCTGCTCTCGCGTATAGAATAATATCATAGTCGTCCAGAGGAATCAGGTCGACTGCTAATTTTAAATTGTAAAACATTGACATGGCGTTTTTATCTTGTTTGGGATGTATGTCCACCGGCTTATTTTCGAATGTATATTTCTTGATGTCGTATAAATCCAGGAACCCCTGGTAATATTCGTCCAATTCGGTGCTTATAGAGCAGTAAAAATCTACATCATAATTGTCTGATAATTGTTTAAACCAATCGTATGATTCGTCATAACATGTCGCGCGCCCCGAAAAAACAACGGCAACTTGAGGTCTTCCTGTAATTTTTTTGGTCCTAGTTACGCCTTTTTTGTTTTCGGGTACGTAGGTTTTGATTTCAGGCAAACCCCCAATCCTGCTGAACAAAATCCGCTCTTCGTTATGATAGTGGTCGTTGTAAAGTGTTTTATCCACACGAAACCCACGCCGTTCTAGAAAACGAATTGCGTCTTTGGATACATACTTTGTGTTCTTGTACAATTTTGTCTCATGGCTGATTGGCATTGTAACTTGCCCTTGTTTAATCCTCATGATGTGTACGCCCATACCAAGCAGGACCTCCATATCCTTTCCCTGGGAGGAACAGTGGAAAAATTCGATTTCTCGGATCTTGTGCTCCTCAATAAACCCGTCAAGGCGGATAACATCTACCTCAACCCGGTCAGTCACCTCAAATCCGGTTCTCCCCCGCCACGTTTTATCAAGGTTGTCGTTGAACGTATTCAGTGATGAGCAACCCCAGTCGCGGACGCCTGAGATGAAAAACATAGACTTATCGTTATAGTCCGCAACTGCCTTATTGATGACATGGTAGTTTTGAATGTCCTTTGTTTTTTCCACTAGGTCGTCTACCAATTTGGGCGTGGGCTCAAATGCATACACGGTTCCTTCGCCCCCCGCATGGTGCAACATAGATTCACCATTGTTGGCGCCAATATCAAAGTATACTTTCATTATCTCTTAATAAACACGTACTTTTAAATTATTATATAGGACGACGTGTCTTTCGTCCCAGGGGTAATTGTCGTTTTGCCAAACAATTGTCGTTTGTCCCGGGTAAACAAATAAGCATATAAGGAGACCCGAAGCCGTATTAATCACCAAACAAAAAAACCAAAGTGCTCCAAGCAACCAAAGAAACTAAGCAAATAACCATCATGGCCGCTACCAACCCCGCCAACATGATCAACTATGACATCGCGGATTTTAATTTTATCAGACGCGAAAAGGTCCACCCCGGGTACTTCTCCGGCTACAAGAAGTTCTTCCGCGGAACCAAGTGGCACGTCTTCCTGGCCCCGGCCAACGACCTCGGCTACTCCCTCGTGGATGCTAAGGCTCGTGATGTGAACCACGGTCTCTGGGACGTCCCCGGTGTGTACGAGTTCGCAGTGGCCAAGTCCCCCAGCGCAACTCGGTACAAGACATATGTCGGAACTACCAAGAGCGTTCGCGATCGCCACGGGAGCTATCTGCGCGACGGTGACCACATCGCCAACTTCCTCGATGCAGCGGTCAAGAGCGGCCTCTTTGTGATGCGCCGGATCCGCTACATCATCCCCAAACCCCAGCTTCCCGACCATCAGACAGAGCTGGCAGCTGTTGTCGCCGAGCAAACAGAAACAAGATTCCTTGGAAAGTACAACTACGCCTGGAACTCTCGCCAGAACGGAAACGTGGCAATGACCAGGATGCCGGTCAAGTCTAGCTTCCTCTGTATGTTCTCTAAGGTCAAGTGGATGAGGAACAACGAGGCCAACAAATTTGCCTCTCGTTAAAATCTCTATTTTTTTATGATATGGTATAGTATATAAACAAAAATAATAACTTAACAAAAACAAGAACAACAACCCCGCGCCCGTAAGATAACAGTCATTCGCGGACTCTTATAAGGTCTGAACCCCGGGGCAGCACCGGGCGGGCGCAAAGCCGGCGGGCTCAAACGCAGACTGTCAGTGGTCTTAAGCACTGACTGGTGGAGCTCCGGGACGACCCCTCCCGGGAATAAATAATAACTTAACAAAACCAAAAACAAGAACAACACCCTCAGCGCCCGTAAGATAACAGTCATTCGCGGACTCTTATAAGGTCTGAACCCCGGGGCAGCACCGGGCGGGCGCATAGCCGGTGGGCTATAAGCACAACTCGCGATGGCGCAGTGGTAGCGCGAAGGACTGTAAATCCTTCGGTCCTTGGTTCGAATCCAAGTCGTGAGAAGCCGGCGGGCTCAAATCGCACTGGAAGT
>SXGQ01465553.1_pt1 | contig 33638 bp, 27 predicted proteins | sample 3178371 | NCBI WGS metagenome assembly SXGQ01 (sample SAMN11356859, study PRJNA531348) | freshwater metagenome | isolation source: freshwater sample F1-20 | place: China: Fuxian Lake, Yuxi | collected 2017-12-25 | reverse complement strand
TCGAACACGACGCACTTTATAAACAATTCAAGCTGGATGAACCCTGGGATAGCGAACATAATTTAAAACTCGCAAAGAACATGCCAAAGGTTTACTTCCACCCTAAAACCAACAAGCCGGGCGATGATAAGACCCATTATCGTGTTTTTTATGGCAAGGGAGCTGTTTTTGAACTTAACAAACCAACAAAGATCAATCAAATTACTGATGGGACTTCTAATACCATAATGGTCGTTGAAGCAGATGAACCCATAACTTGGACCAATCCAAATGATCTTGCCTTTGACCCAGCCAAGCCCCTGCCAAAAATGTTGAACATCGATGGCAAGTTTTCCGCTGCCTACTGCGATGGCTCGGTTCGATCTTTCAAAGCAATCATCGAGCCAGAGATTTTGAAACTTCTTATTCTTAAGAATGATGGAAAACCCATACCCGAAGTGCCATAGAAGCCTGGTTATCCATCAAATGAAGGTTATTTGAGGGATTTCGCTTGATTCTCCTTGTTTTCTCATAATTTATGAGGAAAAGAGCGGGTAAATTTCATCCTTTCCTCACAATCCTGTTGGCAAAACCAATCTCCCTCGTCAATAATATGTGTGAGTATGTTTAATCAGCATATTTTAGCTTTGGATCATTGCTTCGGGAGTTGATTCATGATTACTCGAATTGGTTCTTTAATGTTGTTTTTGGGATTGGCTTTTTCCATTGCTGTACAAGCACAAGACTCCAAACCAGCCAAGGAAGACACCAAAGCAATTCAAGTGGATGTTGCAGGCAGCCAGGAACGACTCAAGCAACAGTTCAAAGACTTTACAACAGATTTATTAAGGCTGGCCCAAAGGCTTGAGAATAGTCCAAAGGCGGAAGATCGCGATAAAGCACAAGCCTTGAAAAATGCATTAAAAGCAGCTTCCGAACAGGGAATCGAGGTCAAGTTCACCACGCTTATCCTAGCCCTTAAAACCTCCAACGCTTTTAAAAATATCGATACCCTACAAGGTGTGCTCACACAAAATCAGGAAATCCGTGATGACCTTCGCAAACTTATCGATGTTTTGCTAAAGGATGACCGTGAATCCGCACTGCGCAAGGAACGGGAAGAAGTTCAAAAACTCCTCGAAAAATTAAAAGAAGTGATCGAAAAACAAGAACGCGTTCAAGCTAATACAGAACTCGGCAAACTCGGAAAAACCGATATCGCAAAAGCCCAAAACAAAGTCACCAAAGAAACAAAGGACCTGATTGATCCCAAAAAAGCAGGCGATTCCAAGGATGGGAAAGACAGTAAAGGCAAAGACTCAAAAGATGGCAAAGGCGGCGATCCCAAAGACGGCAAGGATGGCAAAGACTCAAAAGATGGCAAAGGCGGCGATCCCAAAGACGGCAAGGATGGCAAAGACTCAAAAGATGGCAAAGGCGGTGATCCTAAAGACAGCAAGGATGGTAAAGACTCCAAGGATGGCAAAGGCGGCGATCCCAAAGACGGCAAGGATGGCAAAGACTCAAAGGATGGCAAAGGCGGTGATCCCAAAGATGGTAAAGGTAAAGACTCAAAGGATGGAAAAGGCGGTGATCCCAAGGATGGTAAAGGTAAAGACTCAAAAGGTGGTGATCCCAAAGATGGCAAAGGCAAAGACTCAAAGGGTGGCGGAGAACCAAAGGATGGCAAAGGTGGCGACCCCATGGATGGCAAATCTGGTGAGTCTGCAGATATGCCTCCCAACCCTGAAACTCAAATAGCAAAAAAACAAATTCAAGAAGGTATCAAGGAACAGGAAGCAGCCGAGAAAAAAATTGAGAAGGACGACAAGAAAGGCGCGTCTGAAGACCAAGCCAAGGCGGTTGATGTGTTAAAACAAGCCCAGAAAAAACTGGAGGAATTGTTAAAACAATTGCGTGAGGAGGAAATCGAAAGGTTGCTTGCCCAACTTCAGGGCAGATGCGAAAAAATGCTCGCAATGCAGATCGCTGTAAAGGATGGAACAGTCGCGCTCGATAAAATCATCATGGGCAACCCTGATAAAAAATCCAGCAGGAATGAGGATCAAAAAGCCCTTGAGCTTTCCGACAAGGAGGATGAGATCAGCAAGGAAGCCAACAAGGCTCTCTCCCTTATCGAGGCGGAAGGTTCGGCGGTTGCTTTTGCTGAGGTTTTCAAGCAGGTAATTGGGGACATGAACACCGCGGCTGGAAGACTGCGCAGGGCAGATGTTGGTGATGTCACCGTCGCGATCGAAAACGACATTATCGACGCCTTGAAGGAAATGGTTGAAGCACTTAAGAAAGCTCGCAAAGATAACCAGCAACCCAAGCCCCCGATGCCTCCAATGCCACCCCAGTCTGGCGGGCAACCGCCTGATCAGAAATTAATCGACATGATCGCGGAATTAAAAATGATCCGGTCCATGCAGATCAGGGTCAACAATCGCACCACGATTTATGGCAAGCAAATTCAAGGGGAGCAGGTTCCCAACATCACAAAGGTCGCTGATGCGAAGGAGAAGGAAAAACTCGCAGGTGTAAGGAAAGAATTCAAGGATCTTTCCACCAGGCAACAGAAACTTTCTAAGGTAACTGAAGACATCGCCAAGGGTCGAAACAAGGGACAGTAATAAAAGGATCTCAGCCATGATCAATGGTTCAAGAATTATCGCGGGTGCGCTGGCATTGGGAGTTATAGGCTGGAGCTGGAGCAGCGATGCAAACCCGGTTCCTCCGGTCAAACCGATCTTGGAAATTCCATCATTTGGAGTTTTAAAATCCCCCAGTGCGGCGGAGGTAAAAGCCCAGGTTGACGCTTGGGTTAAAACCAAGCCACCACTTTCCCAGGATCAGCAAAAAGCAATCGATGCCTTGTGGGCGGGCACCGACAGTTACTCTGACAAGCTTTCACAGACTTTCGCCCTTTTGGACCAGGATGTGGCGGTGATTCTTTCCCAGGCAAGGGATTCCGCATTTGAAGCCCCCCAGGAAATTCCCGCCCTTCTCAAGGATGCATCCAAGCCCATTTTTATGAGGGCCAATCTCGCCGTCACCTACTCAAGAATCCTTAGCCAGAACAAGGTTTATGAACTTGCACTGGACACCCTGAAATTATTCCGCCCGGAACAGGTGGCTGATCCTTCCTCTTTTCTTTTCCACAAGGCTGTGGCTGAATACTCCCAGATGATGAAAAAAGAGGCTGATGACTCCATCAACAGGCTTCTTGATGATGTTTCAGAATCCCCCGAGCGATACCGTAATGTCGCGGCATTGATGGCGATCGAGATGATGGTATGGCGGGAAAAAGATCTCGGTTGGATTTCACGCAAGATGGAAAACATCCAGCGAAGGCTCGACCTCGGACAAGGGGGCGACAAGACCCAAAAAATCCAAAAGGAGGTCGTGGTACGCCTCGATGAAATGATCAAGGAACTTGAGGACCAGCAGAAGAAATCCGGTGACGGGTCAGGCGGCCCGGGAAATCCGGGTGGCAATGGCCCCCCCGGAAACAATGTTCAATCATCCGCCCCCCAGCAAGACAGTATCGGGGGCAATGGTGGTGGTGCTGGCCAGGTTGACCAGAAACGCGTCCGGGAACTTGCTGAAGTCTGGGGTAAACTTCCCGAAAAGGACAGGGCCAGGGCCATGGTTGAACTCACCCGCAGCCTGCCACCCAAATACCGTGAAGCTGTGGAAATATACTTCAAACGACTTGGAGAAGCGAATCCCGCGCCGTGATGAACAAGCCCCATCGTATTCTTGCGCTTTTTTTCAGCATTGGGTTGATAGTCTTCGTGACTCAACCCTTTGTCGTTGATGCTGCCGAATTTAAAACCCTTAAAGGCGAGACCTTCCAAGGGAAAATAACATCTTTCACCTACACGGAAATGGTTGTTGATGCCTCGGGTGCGACTCGTAAAGTTCCATTGTTGGAAATGATGCAGGTCACGCTTGAGCCCGCCTCCATTCATCCACCAAACCCATTCACACTTGTTGAGCTTTCGGATGGCTCGCAGATTGTAAGTAACTCAACCATGATCAAAGGGGATATGATCCACATGGACCTGCCCGGCGGGGAAAAGATAACCGCGCCCGCAGCCAAGGTTTCATGGGTTCTTTTCAAGGCGCAGGTCGCCTCTGATCGTGCAACCTGGAGCGAGAGAATAAGCAAGAAACGCAAACGCGATGTGGTTGCGATCCTCAAGAAAGACGCCGACAACCCGATGGGAATTTTAAACCTGCTTGAGGGCACATTGGGAAAGGGAAGCGAGGATGGAAAAACCATCGAGTTCAGCACCGTGGGTGCGACCAGGCCGATACCTGTTCCTCAGGCAAACCTGCATGGGTTAGTTTTCCTACGGTCGCTTGATGCCGACGCGATGCCAGTCCTTTGCAAGGTCATCGACAAGTCAAAGTCGGAGTTTCTTGCATCAAAAATAATGATCGAGAAGGAAACGATGAAAATAACCACCTCCGCCGGTCTTGACATCACCCTTCCAACAACCTCGATCCACAAACTTGATTTCAGCAAGGGTAAACTCGCCTATCTTTCCGATATCGAGCCAAGCAAAGTCATCCTGTCCCAGGATGAGGAACGCCTTTCCGCATACCGAAAAGACACCAACCTCGATGGTGGCCCGATCCGCATCAATGGCGTCTCCTATGCCAAGGGCATCGCCATGCTCGCAACCACCGACCTTGAATTCGATCTGAAGGGTGAATACCGTGAGTTCAAAGCCATTGCTGGTTTTGATGACCTGGTGGGTGGGATCGAGGGATCGGTGATACTTGAAATCGAGGGTGATGGCAAACAACTGGTGAAACTGGAACTCTCCCGCAAGGATAAAAAGCGTGACAATACGATCAATCTCAGCATCAAGGATGTGCAGAGACTCCGGATTGTGGTGCGCTCCTCCAACCCCTTGGAATTTGGCAAACATCTGGACCTTGCAAACGCCCAGATAAACAAGTAATGAAAGGGCATTTGAACATGAAAAGCCGGCTTTTTTTGGCTTTGCTTGTCATCCTGTCAACCTCAAGCCTGGGACTTTCCGCAGACCTCGATCCCAAGCTCAAACAATTTGAATCCTCGCGAATGGATGTCATCAAAAAGGTTGCCCCCGCTGTGGTTGCTGTGGTCACCGGAGGTGGGTCAGGTGTCCTCATCAGCGAGGATGGGTTTGCTTTGACAAATTTCCATGTGGTTGCGGGACAAAGCCCCGCGCTTAAATGCGGTCTTCAGGATGGCATACTTTACGACGCGGTGCTTGTGGGACTTGACAAGGTTGGCGATGTGGCACTGATTAAGCTTCTTCCCAAGGAACCCGGCAAGCCTTTTCCTTTTGTGAAACTTGCCAACAGCGACAAGGTGCAGGTGGGTGATTTTTCCATCGCGATGGGAAATCCCTTCATGCTGGCGACCGACTTCTCCCCCACAGTCACCTTTGGCCTGGTAAGCGGCACCCATCGCTACCAATATCCGGAAAAGGGAATGTTTGAATACACCGATTGCATCCAGATCGACACATCAATCAATCCTGGCAACTCGGGTGGACCCCTATTCAACATGAATGCGGAATTGATAGGTATCAACGGTCGCGGTTCCTTCGATAAAAGATCCCGCATCAATTCCGGGGTTGGGTACGCCATCTCCATCAACCAGATCAAGAATTTCATGGGTCATCTGCGCGCGGGACATTTCATCGACCATGCCTCTCTTGGGGCGGTTGTTTCGAGCGGGTTGGAGGAATCCGCGCTTGGCAAGGTCACCGTCAGTGGAATGATTGATTCCGATGCATCCCGCAGGGGTATTAAAATTGATGATCAGATACTTTTCTTCGCTGGAAGGCCGATGACCAGTGTGAACCAGTTTAAAAATGTTCTTGGACTTTACCCCAAAGGCTGGAGGTTGCCCCTGACCTACAAACGCGAGTTGGAAAATGGCTCCTCCGAAAGAAAAGAGATTCTTGTAAGGCTGATGGGTTCGGAAAAAACTGAGATTGGAAATCCAAATGGGGCGCCTCCAGTGCCTGCTGACCCAAAACCCATGCCAATGCCCCTTCCCAAAGGTCAAGTGCCACCCAAGGCCCCAGGCCCGAAAGCGCCCACTGGCCCGGCGGCAAAACTGTATGAAGCCAAGCCCGGTTATGCCAACTATCATTTCAATAAAATCGAAAAGGAAAAGCTCCTCTCCAACTTTAAGAAAAATGGAGACTTTTCCTCTTTTTCAGGCAACTGGCAAGTGCAGACCACAGGTAAGATTGGCGATAAGGGGAGACAGGCGGTTGTTGTCCTTCGCATAATCGCAAAGGGGGCCAAGGACGCTAAAAATGATCTCGTACAGGGTATATTTGATGGAATAGATTTCTCCGTCGAGCCATTGGCCGTGGAACAATCGGGAAAAGCACTCAAAGATCCACCGGGAAGCGGCGGGCTTTTGGTTGCTTTTTTCCAGCTCAGGCAGCTTTTGGCATATGGTGAAAAAGGGTTTGTGGGAGATTTCTCCCATGGCGGCATCGAACCTTATTATACCCCCACGGAAAACACTCTTAAGCCCAACTATGCCACACAACGAATTGACGCCGAGGTTTTACGCACCAATCTGGCTGGTGTGAACACCAAGTGGTACTTCAATCCCTCAGACTACAAGTTATTGGGTTATGAGGTCTCCACCGATCGCGAGGACGACCCATGCGAAATCCACCTTTCTGACTACAAAAAAGATTCGTCAGGCAGGGAAGTCCCGGGTAAGATATTGGTTAAGTATGGGGATAAGGAATATGCCTCACTCAAAGTGGACGGCTGGAAACTGGAATAGTATCAGCGTTCTCCCACCGGACGGAATTGATATTTGTAATGCCCGCAATCATCAATCGAGACCCCAGAAGAGCTTTCACATTAATTGAATTGCTCGTAGTTATTGCGATAATAGCCATCCTTATTGGATTGCTGCTTCCCGCGATTCAAAAAGTCCGGGAAACCGCAAGCCGCATGACATGTTCCAACAACATGAAGCAACTTGCACTCGCCACCCTTAATTTCGAAGTGACTTTTAGAAAACTACCCTTGGGAAAACATGGCACCGCTTCAACAACACAGTCTCTGGCAATAGGCACCCAAGCCGGGGTTCTTGTGCAAATTCTCCCTTACATTGAACAGGAAAATTTATTCAAGGGTTTCAAGCCCGAGCTTTACTCATTTAACTCCAACTCTGGCGGGGTTAGCTGGCTAAATTTTGACTCTCCAAACACTTACTCCCTTGCACGGACCCGGATCAAGATGTTTCTTTGTCCCTCGGACAACCCATACACGGTAGAGGGTAGTGCCACCAACAATGTGGTTTGTTTCATAGATCCTCGTGGAGGCATCACCGGCACCGCAGTGAGCCAGTTTACGGCATCCGGTGGAATCCCCGGGTTGACCAATTATGTTCCCAACGCGGGGACTTTGGGACGATTTCCTGTTCCTTTTCCCTCAGCTATTTTGGACTATTACGCTTCTCATGAAGGGGTTTTTGTCCCCAATGAACAATTTGCCATCACCAATATAACCGATGGCACCTCCAACACTCTTTTTTACGGTGAATATGTTGGCAATACCTCCAATGGCCAGCGAAGTTACTCGATGTCCTGGATGGGGGCAAGTGGTTTCCCCATGAACTATACTTTCAACAATTCACCAACCCAGATGCATTTTTCCCTTAACAGCGCCCATAACGGTATTGCCAACCTTGTCATGGTGGATGGTTCAGTCCGTGCGATAGCCAAGAATTTCGCGACCCCCGCGACCTCCGCGATTATTCTGGCGAAAGGTGAGCCTAGGTGGGCCGCGTTACAGGCTGCCGCGGGAAAAGCGGATGGAGACACCGAGGTGCTTGAATGAAAAGCTGTTTTCTCCTGTTAATTAGAGGATTGTTCCCAACTGGAACAAAATTATCATTGATCCTTTTTTTGTCTTTAAATGGATGCTCATCACAGGATGAATCCAAAAAAGAACTACCTCCGGTTCCCGAAAAAGTCCAATTCACCCCATCCGAGTCATCCAAGTTGAAACCAGTTGGAATGGATGGGAAATAATTCGCCCGAATTGAAATCATCAAGGAACTCATTTTTAATATCATGCAGCCTGAAACCAAAACACCCCCTGTTTCAGCGTTTAATATGGGCCAATTGACTGGCCTCCAAAAGCGAATCGACCAATTTCTGGATGAGATTTATACTGCCTTCAAAACATTCGAGTATGACCTCCCGACAATTATTCGGGGAATTTTTCCAAGGCATTTTGAATCTGACCATGACTCTCAATCTCAAAAATGGACAGACAAGGAACAAGAAGACCTGGGATTTTTAAAATCCTTCACTGATTCACTTCCTTCATGGGACCAAAGCTTAAATAGTGTGCTTAAAAATCCAGGTGAAAAAAAAATTGAAGGCAAGCTGCAATCAACCCTTGCGGACTTCGAGGATTCCAATTCCATCGCATTAACATTGCAGGTGGGAATTGAAAAAATTAATTCTGGCCACCGCTCCTTGTTGCACTCGAGATTCAGTAAGTCGCCAAACTTTCTGGTGGAAGTCCCCTTGGACATCGAAAAAAGATGGATTCAAAGACTGGAATATCTGGCAGCCCTGAGAAAATTACATGAGGAGGTCCAAAAAGAACTATCACTCAGCCCATTGAACGAATCCACATTGAGCCTTCCCGTGCTATTTGCCTGTGTTGAAATCGGGGAATTATTGATTCGAAAAAACCGGACCCCGCGGGATTCCTGGAAGTGCGATGAAAGGGAGATACACTCACTTCTGAAATTAATCCCGAAGCTGCTTCATTTTCTTCCCGAGGAGAAATTCCAGATAGGCCGGTTCAAGCTGATGGAAAAGATCGGCGAAGGAGGATACGGGATTGTATACAAGGGGTATGATGAGAAACTCCGGAGGGAAGTCGCGGTTAAAATGCCCAGGATCTCATCCGAGGGGAATCCCGAAGGCAAGCAAATTGCGATTCGCGAGGCCCGCGCCGCCGCCAGGCTTGATCACCCCGGCATTCTGCCTTTGCTCGACATCATCGACATGCCAAACCAGGCGATCCTTGTGTCACCATACATCCGGGGAACATCCCTTTCCAACTGGCTTAGAAATAAAACCTCTCCCGTTTCTGAAAAAGTAGCGGCATTGTGGGTTTTGGAAATCACACGGGCGATGATGCATGCGCATTCCAGGGGTGTCCTACACTGCGATTTAAAACCGGGGAATATCCTGCTTGAAATACCTGCAGATGATTGCCCCGAGGAAAATATAGTCCCCAGGATTGCCGACTTCGGACTCGCAAAGCTTGTTATTTCAGAAAATACCACCGTTTCCGGGTCGGGTGTTGGCCTTGGTACCCCGATGTACATGGCACCTGAGCAGACAACAGGACGGGAATCGCTTTCGGTGGCATGTGATATCTATGGTGTGGGTGGGATACTGTATCAATTGCTGGCTAATCATTCTCCTTTCCCAGCAAGTACAATGGGCGAATTATTGAGAGAGGTTCTCGAAAAAAACCCCACCCCGTTAAAAACATATAGGAACAACCTGCACCAAGACCTTGATGCGATATGCATGAAATGTATGGAAAAAAAGCCCTCACTCCGCTATTTGACCATGAACGACTTGAACGCGGACCTGGAACGATTCATCCAGGGGGAACCCACGATTGCAAGACCATTGGGAAAAGTCACCCTGGCTCTGAGATGGTGCAGAAAACACGCGCTATTAGTCTCACTACTTGGAATCATTTTCATATCACTTGCGGTATCCACTATTGTTTTCATGTTTTTATTGCAGAAAGTCACAAACCAGGCCCGGGATAATTTGATCCAGAAGGAACTCTCTGACAATGCCGCCAAAAGATACCTCCGGGATAGGATGCTGTCAGACCGCCAGTTGTATGCCTCAGAAATGAGATCGATCCAGAACGCGTACAGGGATGGCGAATTTTCCAAGGTCATAGACAGGCTTAATGGATTGACCCCATTGGACATGGGGGGCGAGGAATTGCGTGGTTTTGAATGGCATTACTGGAACAGGCTTTGTTCACAGCCCCATCAAAAAAAAGCGGAATTCGAGGATTATGCCATCAGGTATTCAGTGGGAGGAAATAATCTTGCTGCGATCAGCCTGAAAAATAGTGATGCCATCTCCGTGGTTGATTTAAACACCGGCAGGGAGATAAAATCCATCCCCAACGCACACGAACCTACTCACTCAAAAAGTGGCTCAATACTTGCATTTGCAAAAAGCAATAATGAGGTCCAATGGGTTGACGCAAATACTTTCATCGAACTGGGTTCAATAAAAATCGAAGGAAAAATAAATAGACTTTTGTTTTTGGATGAAAAACGCTTGCTGATCCTTCAGCAATTGACCTGGAAAGTGCTGGATATCTCCTCCGGTGAAATATTCTGGGAAAAGCCGGGGGAGAAAAAAATATACCATTTGAATCTCTGCAAAATGGGTTCAGACCGTTTCGTAACCTGGGACAACGAGGGACGAATTCAGATATGGGATGCTGCCCAAAGAAAAAAACTGGATGATTTTTCCTGTGAGGGAAGATTGTGCCAGATTTGTGAATCAAGCAATGACGGGAAGAAAATCGCCTGGACCGCCTACCCCACAAAAATGGTGGTCAGAGACATAGAGAATAAAACCAACCTTATATCCAAGGAACTGAAGGACGCTTTTGCATTCGCGATGGCATGGAGTCCTGATGACAAACAGATCGCGGTGGGGGGTGGAGATCAAACAATTGATATCTACGATGTAGAAACTGGAAAACGGCTTGAACGAAAAGCCGGCCATTCCCTAAGGAACATAAGGCAGCTCAACTGGTCCGCAGGGGGAAAATTATCAAGCATGGGTTGCCAGTTGGCCCCTGAAAAATCCGAGCTTCTATTTTGGGACGAAAACAGGGCATCCAGTTATAGAGTGATACACAAGCTTGAAAAATCCGCCTTGGGATTTGTACTTGATTCAACAAAAAAACTTGCCTTGATTTATGAGGAATCCAATGAAATTTCTTTGGTAGACATTCCGGAAGGCAGATTGAATAAAAGAGTGAAATTACCGGATTTTTCAATCATCAGTATCGCCCATCCCATTGATCCTTGCTTCCTGATCATCCTTGATAACAGGGAAATATGGAGGGTGGATCATCAGGGTAATACAACCAAGCTTCCAATAAAGTTGCCTTCCTCCCCATCAGGAACATTCATAATTTCTCCAAACGGGGAATCCATCGCGGTTGGGCTTAACATCTCAAAAGCGGAAGGGGTGGATACCTGCACTGTGAACCTTTACAACATGGAATCAGGTAGATTGATCGGAACCTACCAGGGTGAATCCACCCCATTCAACACGCTTATAAATGATCCTAAATCTGATTCTATAATCGCAATCCAGAGAACAGGCGCGATGGTGGCTTTTAAATGGAGTGATGGAACTTTATCAAAACCCTATATCAAGGCACCTACTGGAATCACATTGGGGACCATGAATTCAGAATTCAATTTGATTTCGGTCGTGCAAGGTTTTCGAAACCTTCGGGTGATGAACTTTCCCACCATGACCGATTCCCGCGACTTTCGAGATTTCGAAGCCAATCCACTTCGTGGATTAAAATGGACCCAGGATTCATCCCGTCTCATTGGCTGGGGTGTGGATGGCACAATCCGTTTCTGGGATGGGACAACCGGGCAGGAAATGCTTAAATTGAACGCCCACGAAGGCGAGGTTATGAACATTACCGAACTCCCGGGTGGAAACAAAATCCTTTCCCTAGGGAAGGATAATCTATTAAAGTTATGGGATGCAACCCCCGTCAATTAATTAATTTTCCAAATGGTTGCTGGAATTATCCTACCCTTCCAACTGCAAAATCAAGTATGATTAATCTAGTTAAATTTAAGCAAAGAAACCGGAACTAAATTTATGATTTCCCTCATAAAAGCAACCTTAATTGCATCGATGGCTGTTTCCTTCCAGTCTAATGAAATGTCCCTGAATGATGTGGTTCAAAAAGTGAATCCCAGGATGGTGAAGATTTATGGCTCGGGGGGATTCAAAGGCCTTCCAGCCTACGGCACCGGAGTATTGGTCAGCCCAAACGGTTATGTGTTGACCGTTGCAAACCACCTGATGGAGACAACCGACCTCAGGGTGCATCTTTACGATGGAACCAGGCTTCCAGCAAAGTTGGTCGCCATGGAACCCGAGTTGGATATCGCGTTATTAAAAATAGGCACGGAAAAATCAAAGATAGATGACCTTCCCTTTTACGACATTGGCGCTGCTGCCAAGGCACCGCTTGCAAATCCAGGAACTTCCATACTTGCGTTCAGCAACCAGTTTCAAATCGCCAGCAGGGATGAGCCTGTTTCAGTGATGAAGGGAACCATCGCAGCTTACGCCAGGCTGTTTGGCAGGATTGGAATATTCGAGGCGCCGTATTCGGGAAATGTTTATGTGGTGGATGCCATCACCAATAATCCCGGCGCGGCAGGGGGGATCATCACCAATCGAATGGGCGACATCCTTGGAATAATTGGCAAGGAACTTCGAAATGAACAAACCAACACTTGGATCAATTACGCGGTCCCGGTGAATGCGGAACTTGAGGTTAAGCTTGCGGATGGCAGCGCCCGCAAATTATCCATCCTTAACCTGATAGAAAAAAAAGAAGCCTACAAACCCGTTACCAAGGCTTCGAAGTCGACAGGTGGGGGTGGTTATCTTGGAATTGTTTATGTACCAAATGTGGTGGATAGAACCCCGCCTTACATTGAATATGTCGAACCTGGCTCTCCCGCGCAAAAAGCCGGTCTACTTCCCGATGACCTTATAGTCTATGTGGATGGGCTGCCCGTGGTCAGCGTGAATTCCCTAATGGAATTGATGCAAAAATACCGTCCGCAGGAGAGGGTTCAGTTGGAGATACGCAGGGGCGACAAATTGCAAACCATCAGTGTGCTGGTCGAAACACCGCCAAAAATCCAGCCTTCCAAGGGCTCTGAGACAAAAGGAAACTAATCATGGGCACAACGCTGTTGATGTTGGGCGTGGTTGAAATATTGCTGGCTCAGAACACCCTTGAGGAATTGCAGGAAAAAGCAACCCAGGGAGCGGTTCAGCGTATATCCCCCGCCATGGTCCAGATAGAAACCACGGGTGGAACCGAGGTTATTTCCGCTGGAGGAGGCGCAGGCCCCATGGGTAAAAGGCGTCCTGGTCCCGCAGCGGGGCCTGGTGTGCGCAAGGGAACCGGCCCCACCACCGGAGTGATCGTATCCGCGGATGGTTTTGTCATCTCCAGCGCGTTCAATTTCGCCAACAAACCGACATCCATCATTGTCTCAACCACGGATAACAAAAGATATCTTGCCAAGGTCATCGCGACCGACCAGTCAAGGATGGTGACACTTTTAAAAATCGACGCCACCAACCTGCCAGTTGCTGAATCCGTCCCATCCGCAAAAATGGAAGTTGGCCAAACGGTGATAGCACTGGGGCGAACCTTGGGGGGAAGCCCGGGCGCGCCACCAAGCGTAAGCATGGGTATTGTCTCAGCCCTGGGAAGAATCTGGGGACGAGCCATACAGACGGATGCCAAGGTTTCTCCTGTGAACTATGGCGGGCCATTGATCGACTTGCAGGGAAATGTGCTGGGTATCCTGGTGCCTGCTTCGCCCCAGGCCGAGGGAGAAACAGCGGGCTTTGAATGGTATGATTCCGGGATCGGCTTCGCGATCCCCCTTGATCACATCAACCAGGTATTGCCAAGGTTGAAGCAGGGCAAGGATCTTCGCAAGGGCCTGCTTGGAGTCACCATGCAAAGCCGTGACATGTACGCCGACGAGGTGATCATCAATTCTGTCGCCCCCAACAGCGCGGCTTTCAAGGCTGGTATCAAGGTGGCGGACAAGATCATAGCGATTGATGGCAAAAAAGTTGAAAGCCACGCGCAACTGATGCACCAACTCGGGCCGAAGTATGAGGGCGACATTGTTTCGCTTACAATCGTCCGGGGCAAGGATGAAATCAAGCTTGATAAGATTGAACTTTCAGGCAGCCTTGAATCTCCGCCTCTGGGGTTTTTTGGAATTCTTCCCATGCGGGACGATCCCTCCAAGGGAGTTCAGGTTCGTTATGTTTTTCCAGATAGCGGGGCAGCCAAGGCAGGTATAAAAGTTGGCGACCGCATTTTAAAGGCGGGTGTCGGCCCTGATATCACCAAGGTTACAGCCACCGCGGAGGTTGCGAACCGTGATGCCCTTTCAAATTTACTTTCCGCGGCAGTCATTGGTTCATTCCTGGCGGTTGAAGTGAAAAGGGAGGATGGCACAACCACGACCCTGAAAGGCCCAATAGGACAAGCCACAAGTTTCCTTCCTGAAAAACCACCTGAGAAATCATCACTCGCAAAGCTTGACAAAGAGCCCGAGAAAAAAGCTGAGATCGGCACCATCAAAAAACAAAATGCAGCAGGCGATCGCAACTACTGGGTTTCCGTGCCTGTCTCATACGACCCCAGGACATCGTATGGCTTGATGGTATGGCTTCACCCCGCGGGAAAAGGCAGGGACAAGGACCTTGAGGATCTCATGGGGACATGGGACCAGTACTGTGCTGAATATAAAATCATCATCGTCGCACCCCGGTGCGATGCGGACCTGGGCTGGACCCCGGGTGAATCTGATTTGATCCTTGAGGCAATCCGCCATGCCACCGACAATTACACCATCGACCGCAAGCGGGTTGTGGTGCATGGAATGGGAACCGGAGGGCAGATGGCTTTCTACCTTGCCTTCCAACAAAGGGAACTTATCCGCGGGGTGGCCGCGGTGGGCGCATCCCTTGGCGCGACACCCAAGGAACGCATCGCCAACCAGCCTCTTTCCTTCTTCCTCGCGGTGGGCGACAAGGATCCCATCCGTGAGACGGTGCTTGACACCGCCAAAAAACTCACGGGATTCCAATACCCCATGGTTCTTCGGGAAATGAAGGACATGGGGCACCAGTATTTCAATTCAATAACACTGGATGCGCTTGCCACCTGGCTTGACCTGCTGGATCGCATCTAAACGGCCTTTACATTTCCAGTAGCAAACATGAAAATGCCCTGTCGCTTTTCATGAGGGAACAGACTTGATCCGTGTGTTGTTGAATATCTTGAAATACCTGCTCGCCCTGGGCCTACTTACCTATGTGATCTATTCCAATTGGTTGCCAGGAAACGAAAACGGCCTTGAGGCGGTCTGGCAAAAACACATGGTGGAAGGCAAACCCATCCATCTGCTTTTTCTCCTGGCATCGCTGCTCCTGTTTTTCATGGGTGTCTGCGGGACTTTGATACGCTGGCACCTGATGATGCTTGCACAAGACATGGGCATCGGATTTTGGAACACCATCCGCATAGGATTCATCGGATTTTTTTTCAACACCCTTTTACCTGGGTCGGTCGGTGGTGACCTTGTCAAGGCCGCGGCTGTCTGCAGAAACCAATCCCGGAGAAGTGTCGCTGTCACCATCATCCTGCTGGACCGGGCGATAGCGCTTTGGGGTCTCATTTTTTTCTCCGGCGCCTCTGGCACGATATTCCTGCTCGCTGGATACCTCGGCGATGGCAGCGGGGCGCCTGCAACCAGGTCCATCATCAAGATCACCATGTCCTTTTGTGGCATTACCGGGTTGGGTTGGTTCCTTTTGGGTTGGCTGCCCCAATGGCGGGTGGATCGTTTCGAGGGAAGATTACGAAAATGGGTCGCCGGTCCCGCTGCGGAATTCTGGCTCACATTCTGGCGTTACCGTTGCAAACCTCTGGTCGTCATCCAATCTCTTTTTATTTCCTGGGCCGGGCATGTATGCCTTACTCTTTCCTTTTTTTGTGCCGCCCAGGTTCTTCGCGATGAACAATCAATCCCGGGAGTGCTCGAGCACTTCCTGATCGTCCCCCTGGGTTTGGTTATCCAGGCGGCACCCATGTTCCCGGGTGGCGCTGGCATCGGGGAATTCGGATATGGCGCCCTTTACTCCTGGTTTGGGACAGACCGTGCGATGGGAGTCCTGGCATCCCTGGTTCAAAGGCTTGTTACCTGGATCATCGGGATCACCGCTTACCTGGTGATCCTTTCACTACCTTTGCCAAAAAATCAGGCGCCAATCGACACTTCAAACTCACCATCCTAGATTATTTACTGGCTTTCCCGTCATACCCTGCTAGAAAAACTACTGGTATGATTTTGAAACCAGAGCGATTTAAATGCAAATTAACCTGATGGGCCTGATATTTGAAACCCCGTGCGTGGTGGTTCATCTTTACTCTCCATGGCGGGCCAGCGCGCTTGAAAACAAACTGTTTGAAAATATCAGGCAGATACCAGGGGTGACCATGGAACAAACCCATGACTCGCTGGTCATTCCCATTCGGGATTTAAAAACTTGGAAAATTGCGCTGGAAGCCTGTGTCAGGTCGCTCAAAGGCTGGCAGGAAGACGCTGACCTGGGTTTGGAAAGGCGGTTCTGGTACTGGCATTTCGAAGGTGATGTTGACGCTGATGGGTATGATCACACCGGGGAGTCAGCCTCATTATGGGTGCTTCTTAGCGCGGTGCTTGAACGGGCGGAAGTCAGCCAGGAAATATCAAAGATCGAACCCATAGAATTTGAGAACTTCTGTTTTCAAATACAGGGCGAGAGACCTGGAAAATAAACCTGCGATCAACCCTGTCGCCTACGCCTCATTTTTAACGCGACCAACTGCGCGATAATAACCGCAAAAGAATAAACCATCACATGGATCAGGTGCAGTTTAAGGATAACAGCCAACAACAAAGCCCAGACAAACGCGATCATTGTCGCGACATAATCAACACGAGTCCCGCGATATCTCCAGGTCATCTTCCACCATTTTGGGAAGAACATCGCAGCCATGTAAAAGAAAAATATCCTTGTCCATAATGGTATTTCAATGCTTGCACCTTGTTCGGAAATGGAAATCTCAAGCAACTGCCCCGGTCCGGACATTCGGTAGGATATTGCCCCCACTAAAACGCCCAAGCCGGACTGAAGCATCCTATAGGTTATCGACTCCCTGGTTTTACCCTTCCAAAAAATTGAACATGAAAGCACAAGCGCTGTGATCAGCCAGGTGGTGCCTGCCAGAAACAAGCCCTCCCAAGGTGATGGCAGCAAACCAAAGAGTGAAAAAAACAAAGCCGCAAGGGAGGAAAAGAACGCCGCCTTGAGAAGTGGAATGATAATTCTATCGTCCCACTTTTTGTACAACTTTTTAAAAATAGGGCCGAAGGCGGTCCTGTGCCCGCCACCATTTTCAACCGGGTCCTGGAGAGGCGACTTGGAAGATTTATCCTTGATTATTTTATCACAAACAGCTTTGAATTCCTCCATCATCACCTGGATGCTGGGGTACCTTTCATTCTTGTCAATCGCGAGGGCCCTTGAAAGTATGGGGATGAAATCCCTGCTGGGGAGCTGGGAAAAATCAATGCGGGTGTTAAGTTGCTTTCGCAACAGCTCATCGTGGTTAACACCTGCAAATGGTTTTTTTCCCGTGAGCATCTCATAAAGGATGATACCCAGCGCGTAAATATCAACCTTTTTATCATAGCTTCCCGTGATTAATTCCGGTGCCATGTAATTGGTGGTGCCAACCCTTTGGGTATTGTCCCTGTGAACACCCGATCCTATGGTTTTACTAAGCCCATAATCCCCAACCTTCACGATATTGTTTTCTATGAAGACATTCCCGGGTTTTAAATCCCTATGGACAATTCCATGGTCATGAAGATGATGGATGGCATCCCCCATCTGGGTGACATAGGATCGAACCTGTTCAAGGGGCAGGCCTGTGGGATGCTTGCTTATAAGCAGCGCCAGGCTCTGTCCAAGAAGAAGTTCCATCACTATCCAAGTCTCGCCCCGCTCATCAGTGCATAGATCATAAAGGGTCAATAGTGAGGGATGCTTGAGATTGATGCACTGTGAAACCCCTCGTTTTTCGATCTCACGATTAGTCGAGGACCGTATGCACTTGAGCGCGACCTCTTTTCCCCCATCGCTGACCGCGAGGTAAACATCCCCAAAACCACCACTTCCAATTCCACGCTTGATGGTGTACTTTTCGAGGGGATGGTCGCCACATTGATACATAAATGCCATGGTTAGCTCACAATCCAAGCCGTTCAGGCGCGGACTCCAACGAGAAAGTAACGGATCCAGACATCACGACAGCGTTTTTACCAAGCAACTTCGGAGCTATTAGCTTTTTCCCATCCACCATCACAACCCCTTCCGATTTTATATTCAAGCCTTGCGGGGTCCGATAAATCACCATCTTTTTCTCAAGGCCAGGAACCCTGATATGCGAGGCATCGTTGTCCCAAAGAATCAAGGACTGTGACAAAAGCACGATTCCATCAACAGGAACCGGCGGGCGGTGATTGCTGGAAGGCAACAAGACAGCGGTCAAGCTTCCCTTCTGGGGCAACTTGAAATTAATCCTGCAGGTATCGCCCAGGTTGATCACGCTATCCTTGGTTAAAATGGAATCCTGCGTGATGACCTGCCCATCGATGGCAACATGCATGTGGGGTTGGATTATAAATCCCTCCTTCTGCCTGACAAGGCTTGCATGAACCCTGCCGATATCCGCGACCCATGGTAGATTGACACCATTATCAGGCCCGGCATGGCCGATGGAAACCTTGTTTTCAAGCAGCACAAGGAAACCAGCAACCCCATCAATCCAAAGAAAAAAAGAAGTATGGTTGAAAGGCCTGTTAGAAGGCGCCTCGTTTTCCTCAGGCTTTTCAAGGATTGAAAGATCATTCGATTTTCCCTCCATACCCCTTAAAAATGCCTTGCGAGTCCGATTGATTGAATGCTCCATTGGAGCGATAAGAAGAAGCTGGTTTGCGATTTCAATTATCCGTGGAATATCCTTTTTTGAAACAGCCTCGTTGAACCTCGGCTTTATCAATTCAAAATCACGCTTCTTTATGGAAAGATTTTCCATCTCCGCCAGAACGCCACTTTCATTACCAATCAACCTTCTTCTTACGCGCTCAAGTGATGCCATGGCGGGTTGGAACTCGCCTCTTTCAGCAAACTCCCTGCCCTCGATCCAGGTCAAACAGGTTGCAACCAGCGTGTCAAGTTCCGAGGATTTCCCGTTTCGATCCCTTAGTTTTCCCAACACCTCCTCACATTGCCTTAGGTCACCCTCCTTGAGGCAGTTTTGGGCCCTGCTTACCATCAACTTGGTGAGTGTGGAACGCAACTTTTCTATGCGGGGAAGATTGGTGCGAAGTGACTCGGCCCTTACAAGGTCCACCCATGCCGCATCCTCATCATCAAGGGACAAATGCCTATCTGCGCGATGCGCGAGAGCGTTGGCAACAATCGAGGCAAGTTCACGGGTCTTGGAATTTACAGTGGATTTTTGAGAAAGAATGGCCTGAAGGGCCTCATCCAAGCGACCTTCCTCAACCGCGGCCTTGGTTTTCTGATAAAAGGAATCCGTGTTATTCGCCATGCCTGAACCATTTGAAAAATCATGATGAAAAGGATATCTTAACCTTTTCGGAGATCTTTCTGCCAGCGAATAATAAGTGCCTGTAGTTGTTCGGGGGAAATCTTGGAAAGATCAAGTTCACGAAGCGAGGCGAGAACAGGGTCTTCGGTCCCTGCAAAAAGGCTTCCCTGGATGATCTTGGGCCTGCGAATAAAGCCGCTTTCCTGGGAGTTTGAAAGTAAATGCCTTTCTTCCAAGTCCGCAAGTATGATTCGAGCCCGTTCAAGTACCGGCCTTGGCACCCCGGCCCGCTGGGCAACATGAATACCATAACTTTGGTCGGCACTTCCAGCTTCAATTCGATGTAGAAAAATAATACCCTCAGGTGTCTCACGCACGCAAACCCTGAGGTTCTTGAACCTTTTCAATGTTTCCTCAAGCTGGGCCAACTCATGGTAATGTGTAGCAAATAGAGTCCTGCATCCTACCTTGTCATGCAGATGTTCGGTGATGGCCCAGGCAATGCTCACGCCGTCATAGGTGCTGGTGCCCCTTCCGATTTCATCAAGAATCACAAGGCTTGAAGCAGTGGCATTATTCAGAATGTTTGCAGCCTCGGTCATTTCAACCATGAAAGTGCTTTGGGAACGCCCAAGTTCATCACTGGCCCCCACCCGGGTGAAAATTCGATCTGTAAGGCCCAAAATCACCCTGGAAGCCGGCACAAAACTACCCACATGGGAAAGCAGGGTGATAAGTGCGACCTGCCTGATGTAAACGCTTTTTCCACCCATGTTGGGCCCGGTGATCAGCAAAAACATACCATGGTCCGGGTGTAGTGAGGCGCTGTTGGGAACAAAAGTTCCGGAGGGCATGGCCTGCTCCAAGACAGGATGTTTGCCATCCACGATGTCTAAAACAGGTTTATCAACCAATTCAGGCCGGGACCAGCTTCTTTCAGAAGCCAGTTCCGCCATCGAGCACAAGACATCAGCGACTGCGAGAGTTTCAGCCGTCGCCATCAGTTCCTGGGTATGGGAGGAAGCAAGTTCCCTTAGCTGAAGAAATAATTCATACTCATATTTTTCAAGTTTTTCCTGGGCATTAAGGACTTTTTCCTCCTGTTCCTTGAGTTCAGGAGTGATGTATCGCTCGGCATTTTTCAATGTCTGCTTGCGTTGATAATCAGGCGGCACCTTTGAGGCATGCGTGTGGGTGATCTCAATGAAATAACCAAACACCTGGTTGAACCCGACTTTTAGGCTTGAGATACCCGTGCGAACAATTTCCTGAGCCTGGAAATTCGCCATCCATTCCTTCCCGGAAATCGAAATATTACGCAACTGATCCAGTTCAAAATCATACCCCTGCTTGATGATTCCCCCCTCCTTGGCGGAAAGGGGAAGCTGCTCCTCAAGCGCTGAGAATAATTTGTCCCGCAATTCCGGGAGCAACGCGATCTTTCCCGAAAGGGACTGCAACAACCTGCTGCTTCCACGCTCCAGCACCGCCTTGATTTGGGGCAGCAACACCAAGGTCCTTGCAACCGCGCCAAGATCCCTCGGACCGGCGCGCCCAGTCCCGATTCGTGCTGAAAGCCTTTGCAAATCATACGCCTTGGCAAGTACCTCTCGAAGATCGGACCGCAACCTGTAATCCCTTTTGAAGACATCAACCGCATCCAGCCTTTCGTTGATAAGGTTGATATCCGCAAGTGGGGAAAGTAACCAATCGGACAATAGCCTTGCACCCATCGGGGTTGAGGTTCTATCAACACTATGAAGCAAAGAGCCTTCCCTTCCCCCATCACGCATGGTGCGGGTGAGTTCCAGGCTTCTCCGGGTGACTTCATCTATCGCAAGGAAAGAACCCTGGGAATAAGGGCTGATCTTCCGCATGTGAACCAAGGCCGCCTTCAATGTTTCATGAAGATAACCAAGGAGCGCCCCGGCTGCCCTTAGGCAAATCTGTTTGTCCTCGAAACCAAAACCTGTGAGCGTGGAAACTTCAAAATGCTTGTGCAGCACCCCTAACGCAGCCCCGGATTCAAAACACCAATCAGCCCTTGGCGAGAAAGCGGCATCGGGAAGAAGCGCCGCAAGGTCAAGTGGAGGCCCGGGATTTTTAGGATCATCCGGAAAAAGAACCTCTGCCGGGCGTATCCTCGCGAGGTAATCCCGAAGATCCAATGGCGGGAGATCGACTGCAAAAAACTGGCCGGTAGAAAGTTCCACCCAGGCCAAACCACAGGGCGAATTTTTAGACCCCTGGAGGATACATGCAAGATGATTACTGCTCCTTGGATCAAGGAGATCATCCTCGGTGAGCGTTCCGGGTGTTACAATCCTTGTCACTTCCCTGCGCACCAAACCTTTGGCCTCGGAAGCATCCTCAACCTGGTCACAAACCGCGACTCGCTTGCCGGCCTGCAACAGTTTTCGCAAATGATTTTCAAGGGAGTGATGGGGGAAGCCCGCCATGGGGACTGATTTATCCCGTGAAGTGAGGGTCAGGCCAAGAATTCTGGAGGCATCCTGGGCATCCTCGTTGAACAACTCGTAGAAGTCGCCCATGCGGAAAAGCAACATCATACCCGGATGGCTTTTCTTGGCCTCCAGGTACTGCTGCATCATTGGGGTGGACATTTATATTTTTGGGAAAGCGGAAAATTGGATCAGGCTTTTTTGAACACCTTTTTCATCCGGACAGAATTGCCTGTTGAATTATAGTTTACCTCGGTCATGTAATGGCGCATAAGCATCAAGCCACGACCACAGGGCCTTTCGAGGTTCTCGATATCAGTGGGATCTGGAACATCATTGGGATCAAAACCAGGGCCTTCATCTGAAATCATGATTTCAAACACATCTTGGTCAAGGGTATACTTGATGAACACCTTCTTGGTGATTTCCATTTGATTGCCATGCTTGATGGCATTGACAAGGGCTTCCTCAAGGGCAAGCCTTATGCAGAAAACATCCTTGTCGGGAGCCTTCACATTTTGCAACCCCTGTTCAAGAACATCTTGAACTTTTCTTGCTTCAGCAGTATCGGAAGGGATTACAATCTCGAGGGCATCAGTTTCAAAATCGGCCACTTTTCAAATCTCTGAATAAATTATACTTGAACAAACGCCCCTAATATGATTTCAGTAAATCATACAAACAAGAACAAATCCTAGGCAAATGCCTGCAAACCGACTTGTTCATCTTCCTTGATCTTGAAGAACTTATCAAGTTTAGTGATTTCGAAAACTTCCTTGATTTCGGGGCGGATATTGCAAAGAACTAACTTACCGCCGGATGTGGTTGCCTTCTTGTTCAAGGTGATCAACTTACCAAGAGCGGCACTGGAAAGATAATCAACATTTTTAAAGTCAAGCAGGATTTTCTTGCGCCCTTGAACATCCACCAATTCAAACAATTGCTCCCCGATGATCTGGATGTTTTGCTCATCCAATATTTTACGGTCAACAAAGTTCACGACGGTCACATCGCCAATCTCTTCGACTTCAAGTCTACTTTTTCGGGGTTCTGACATTTTATCCAACTCCTATTACTTGCTGGTTTTGTGGGCGTGATTCCTAACTTATAATACTAAATCCATTTATCAATGTAACTAAATTCTGATCAATAGTATATTATCATTAACCTAAAGGAGACAACAAAGAAGTCAAGATAAAATACCACATGGCATCATAAGATTTTTTGCTATAACCGCTAAAAACCAACATTAAAGGGGAGACTAATAACTTCCATGTCAATCTGGACGGAACAGGAACAAAAAAAATTCGAGGAAATAACAGCTCAGCTTAATCGTTGGACTGATTCTCCATGCCAATCCTGTGATTCCATATTAACATCCGAGGATATACTCTATAGCAACGCACTGGGATTTAAAAACTTCCCCAAGTGCCTTTCTTGCCTTTCCAATGGCCTTGAACGAAATAAAAACGAGCTTAAAACCGAACTTTTAAAACATATTCAAAGACGACCATGCCTTAAAAAGGCTTATGAAATCTCTTTTGGTAAAAATCCTGATGAATTAGACTCAACCCTAGATTTTATCGAAGCACCATCAGTTTCTTCAGGAACACCGGCTTTGGCTGCGAACTTGGTCTGGAATGCAGGGGACCTCGGCTGCGGCGACCTGGTTCTTCTCCTGCGAGGCAAACTTAAGGCGATGCCTCCCGGCGAAATCATCCAAGTTACCGCGCTTGACCCTGGAGCCCCCGAAGATATCCCAGCCTGGTGTAATATGACAGGAAATAAACTTGTGTTCCAACAACACCCGAATTACTTCATTAAAAACAAGGAATAACCAATGAACAAAAGATTTGTTGTCAGTCTCACATGCGCCGGGGACAATCCCGATAAGGCCACTGTCGCCTTTGTGGTCGCCACCGCTGCTCTTGCTAGCGAACAGGAAACCGTGGTTTTCCTCAGCATAGAAGGCGTGCGACTCAGCCAGGCGGGCTATGCGGATGCGATTCATGAGGAAGGTTTCGCCCCATTGAAAGAATTGATTGCAAACTATGCGGCGGCAGGTGGTAAAATTTATGTCTGTTCACCCTGCTTTAAGAAACGCAAGCTGGATGATAAGATCCTGATTGATGGTGCTGTCATTGTTGGTGGCGCGAAGCTTGTTGAATTCATGGCATCCGGTGTCCCTTCGCTTTCGTATTAAGGCATTAGCAAATGGAATGGAATTCGGCCCATCCCCTGAAAGCAGATGCATCATTTGATGGTGGCGACCTGGACTGTGGAAACGGCCTGCTGATCCTTATTCGCAAGCATCTTGGCCCACTTGAGCCGGGGCAGGTATTGGAGATTCTCTCCACCGACGCCACCGTGGAAGAGGATCTTCCCGCATGGTCTCGTCTTACGGGCAATGAGATCATTTCCAAGACAAAAAATAATTCCCACCGAAGTTACCTCGTCAGGAAGGGAAAACGACCTGCAAGCATAAAAGTCCCAGCGGACGACCAAATGCATTCCGTCCAAAACACAACAGCATTTGCACGGTCGCCGGTTTTAAAACCTATTGACCATGCGCTCCCCCCGTTCACGGTGACAGGAATTGGATCATGGCCCCGCCCCAGATGGATGCTAAAGGCAATCCATGACAGGTTGGAAAATCGCATCAGTGATGATGAACTTCAATCTTGCGCCAATGACGCGGTAAGGCTGGTGGTGCAGGCTCAAGATCGTGCCGGGGTTGATTTGATCACCGATGGCGAGCAAAGGCGGGATAGCTACGCCAGCTTTGTGGGGTCCCGGCTTGCGAACTGCCAACTTATCCCAATCAGCGATCTACTGCCTTATGTGGATGATCCTGATAAATTCGCCGAGGAACTCAAGGCGCTGGATGTCCAAGGAAGCGAAATACATCATCCCGCGGTGTTGGGCCCGATCTCACGCGATAAGCCGCTTGTGCTTCATGAATTGCAATACATTCAATCGATCACACACAAGCCCTGCAAGGTGGCGATCCCCGGCCCCTATCTTCTCACGCGCACGCTTTGGCTCGAATGCCTCTCTGAAAAAATCTACCAAACCCGGGAGGAACTCGCCTCTGCCATCATTAAAATCCTAAGGGAGGAAATCAGGGATCTAATATCGTCTGGCGCGACCATCATTCAGCTTGATGAACCCGTGCTCACCGAAGTGGTTTTCGGCAGACCCGCCAAGCAACGCAGTTTCATGTGCGGGGCCTTGGGAGAGACGATGAAAGCGACGCATGATGAACTTGCGTTTGCCTCGGAGATACTGGCGAGAACGCTGGAGGGATTCCCGCGGGAAAAATTGGCTTTGCACATCTGCAGGGGTAATTGGTCAAGGGATGAATCGGTGGCCCTGGCCGGGGACTACAGGCCCTTGATGCCACTATTGGAAAAGCTGCCTGTGAAAATCCTCTTTTTGGAATTATGCACACCAAGGGCGGGTGAAATGGAAGTGCTCGCCAGCCTGCCTGATAGCTTTCACCTCGGCCTGGGAATGGTAAATCCCAAGTCCGGGATGATTGAAAGTGTCGGGGATATAGTTCAAAAAGCGACCAAAGCCGCGAACCTTTTCGGCCCTGGAAGAATTCTTCTCAACCCTGATTGTGGCTTTGCCACCTTTGCTGACAGCCCCCTCGCGCCATCCGAAATCGCGGAAGCAAAAATGTATGCCCTTGCACAGGCGGCAAGGATCCTCAGGCAGAATTTCAACCTCACCTAGATAGCTTCAGTCGCGACCCATCCAATAATATTGCCAGTATCAAAACACCCCCCAGAATGCACTTCTGCATGTTGCTATCAAATCCCAGGAGGTTCATGCCGTTTTGAATCACCGCGAGTATCAACGCGCCAATCAATGTGCCTGTGATTTTTCCCTCGCCCCCCGCGAGAGATGTGCCACCCACCACCACAGCCGCAATGACATAAAGCTCGTACATATGGCCGTAAGTTGGAGCACCACTCTTCAATTGGGAAGCCATCACGATACCACCCAGTCCCGCCAACGCACCTGAAACTGTATATACAAGAACCAACACACCCAACACTGATACGCCACTCAACCTGGCAGCCTCCCGATTGCCACCAACCGCATAAACATAACGGCCAAAAATCGTGCGGGTCATCGCGATATGGGCAATCAAATAAATGACCGCTGTCAAAACCACCGCGACCGGAATTCGCATCACCGTGCTTCCCCTTCCAAGCCACATGAATGATTCGGGTATCCGGTCAATCGACTGCCCATCCGAGATCAAATACGCAAGTCCACCAGCGATCAGCATCATGGCAAGCGTGGCGATGAAAGACGGGATCGAAAAGCAGGCGACCATGACCCCTGAAAACATTCCCATGAGGGCACAAACCCCGATAGTGGCAAGGCTGCTGACAATAAGCGCGGTAACCGTGGCATCAACACCACCGCCAAAATCACGGATAAGTCTTGCCACCAGCACCGCGGAAAACGCGATCATCGCTCCAACGGAAAGGTCTATCCCGCCCGTGAGAATCACAAATGTCATCCCCACCGCTAGTATTGCAATCACTGCAATCTGGTTCACTATGTTCATGAGGTTTTCACGCTTGAGGAAGTTGGGCCATCGATATGAGACGGGCTCAACAATTTTCACATCACCCAAGCCGGGAAACTTCACGCCCATGTTTTCAAAGATCGACCAACCGGCGGTAAAGTGGTTGCATGCGATGGCATCAAGTTTAACCCCTTCTTTCTGCAACCTTTCGAGGCTGGCACGCGCATCCGAGGGCGAGCCCCGCACGATTCCCGCCACCACGCCCTTTTGCTTTAGGACCTCGGTTTCAACGGCTTGGGCGAACAACGAATCCTCCTCCGATGGTCGCACCACGATCAAGATGTTTTTATTCCCGCCGTTCGACTGCCCCAGGGTTTTGGCAAGCGCGGTTCCGGCTTCCGCGTCATTGGGGTTCTGGTCCGCAAGTGTGGCAAAGCCGAGAAAAACAGCGAGCAACAACAACACCAGCAGCATCCCACGACCGGCAAGCCATCCTGATATCTTTCCAGCAAGGTTATTCTTCATTGAATTGCAAGCCCCATTATCTGTTCCTGGGTCGCGATATTAACATCCATTATCTCCCCCTTGACCCGCCCCTCATGCATGACCAGTATCCGATCGCAAATGGCAAGCACTTCAGGCAACTCACTGCTAACCACAAGTATGGCATTACCCTCCGCAGCGAGCTTTCTGAGAAGGTGATGGATTTCCTCCTTGGCGCCAACATCAACCCCACGGGTGGGCTCGTCCAGCAAAAACACCCTGCCTTTTCTTTCAAGCCAGCGGGCCAGCAATACTTTTTGCTGGTTACCACCAGAGAGGTTCACAATCTTTGCCAAAGGAGAAGATGCCTTGATCCCCATGGAATCCCTGTGGGCTAGAAACGCTTGGGTCTCGCGAAACAGGTTGATCAATCCCAAAAAGGCAAAACGAAAAAGTGACGCGATGCTGAAGTTCTCATGCACGGGCCGCTCAAGGAACAAACCCTGCCCCTTCCTGTCTTCCGTGAGGAAAAATATTCCCTTGCGAATCGCATCACTTGGATGACGCAACTCCAATCTTGCACCTTCAAGGGCTAACTCACCAGATTCAGGAATATCTGCTCCCGCGATTATCCTTAAAACCTCGGTGCGCCCGGAACCAACCAAACCCGTCAATCCGAGAATTTCCCCCTCATGGACCTCCAGGGAGACATCCCTCACCTTGGTTCCATTTTTCAGCCGCAAAGCCTCCAGTAGAATTTCGCCCTTACTTGCTTTTTTAAAATCGCGGCCTTGATTGATCTCGCGCCCCACCATCCAACTGATGACCTGGGTCTGGGTTGTGCCATTCGTCAAGGTGGCTGCGACCTCCGCGCCATCCCTCAGAACCTGCACCCGGTTGGAAATCGCAAACACCTCATCAAGGCGATGGCTCACATAAATTATCCCCATCCCATTATTCCGGAGTTGATCAAGAAGGATGAAAAGCCGGTTTGTCTCACGGGGGGTCAAGGCTGCGGTAGGCTCATCTAAAATCAATATGGAAGCTTTGTCAGACAAGGCCTTGGCGATCTCGACAATCTGCCTCTGGGCGACACTCAATTGGCTGCAAGGTGTTCGGGGATCGAAATCCGCACCCAGTTTCTCAAGTAATTCCCTCGCCCCGGCATTTTCTTTTTTAAGATGAATCACGGAACAGGTGTGAAGCGGCTTGCCCAGGAATATATTCTCACAGGCAGTCAAGCCATTCACCAGCGCGAACTCCTGGTGAATAACTGCTATACCCGCCCTTCTGGAATCAGCCGGACTTTTCATTCTCAACTGTCGGCCTTTAACAAATATTTCGCCGGAATCGGGCTGAAGGGCTCCCGCCAATATTTTTATAAGCGTGCTTTTTCCGGCGCCATTTTCACCAAGTAACGCGAGTGTCTCGCCTTTTGAAAGCTCAAGGCTCACACCCCGCAACGCTTTCACACCCGGAAAAGTTTTCACCATTCCCGACATGACCAGAAGTTTTTCCTGCGGCAGGGCTTTTGTATCCATTCGCTTATTATGGGTTGTTTTTAACCAAAGCTCAAACAATCCTTCCCATATGACTTTGAATTCCTGCAACCAATCTGCAACAATACCCGAATCACTGAAGGGGTAACGAGAATGCTTTCATTCATCATTCCAGCGCATAACGAGGAGGCTTATCTTGAGAAAACCATCGGCGCAATTCACCATTCCGCGGGATCCGTCGGGGAAAAATATGAGATCCTGGTGGTGGATGATGCCTCCACCGACAACACCAAAGCAGTGGGGGAAAAAGCCGGGGCCAGGGTGATTTCTGTCAACAACCGTAAAATCGCAGCAACAAGGAACAGTGGGGCAAAAGTCGCCAGCGGTGACATATTCTTTTTCATCGACGCGGACACCTGCATCAACCAAGCATGCCTTAAGGAAAGCCTTGAAGCCATCAGGTCCGGGGCTGTTGGAGGCGGATGCCATTTTGATTATGACGCGAGGTTGCCATTCTGGGCGGGAATCCTGCACCCGATGGGTTTATTCTTCGGGAGGCTTTTCAAGCTTGTGGGGGGGTGCTGTATTTTTGTTACCAGGGAGGCATTCGAAAAAATCGGGGGCTTTCCCGAGGAATTTTATGCCGCTGAGGATGTGGCTTTCTCTTCAAGGTTATCCAAGACCGGTTCTTTCATTATTCCAAGGGCAAGAGTCACCACCTCCGCGAGAAAAATATGGACCATGAGGCCCGGCCCTACAATCTGGCTGCTGGTAAAACTTGTTTTTGCTGGTCCAAATGGCTTTCGCTCCAAAAAAGGGCTGGATCTCTGGTATGAAGAACGACCCGATGACCCGGTATACCACCAACTTCCCAAGAAATAATCTAGGATTCGATAACATTTTTTGGCATATTTACCCCATTGTTTTTAAAAGGAGCACTTGTGATGGCTGCAAAAAAAATTCTGATGCTGGCGGGCGATTTTGTTGAAGATTATGAAATCATGGTACCGTTCCAGGCCCTCACCATGGTTGGCCATCATGTTCACGCGATATGCCCTGACAAAAAATCCGGCGACTATGTTCTCACTGCGATTCATGATTTCGAGGGCCAGCAGACATACAGTGAAAAGCCAGGCCATCGTTTCACCCTGAACGCAACATTTGCTGAAATCAACCCCGCCCAATACGATGCCCTCGTCATTCCGGGTGGAAGGGCACCCGAATACCTGCGCCTGAATCCAAAAGTTCTTGCAATTGTCAAACATTTTGCGGACACAAACAAACCAATCGCGGCCATCTGTCATGGGCCTCAGCTTCTCGCCGCGGCAGGGGTATTAAAAGGAAGGACTTGCTCCGCCTACCCCGCGGTAGGTCCGGAAATCACCGTTTGCGGTGGATCAGTCGCGAATATTGGGATTGACCAGGCTTTTGTCGAGGGCAACCTTGTGAGTGCCCCCGCATGGCCCGCGCATCCTCAATGGCTTGCGAAATTCCTTGAAATCCTGGGCACTAAAATCGAACCCTAAGACCGTTCTTAAGGACAACCAATGGAATTGATTTTAAATGTCAGTTTTTCTGAAGTAGCAATTTACGGTATATGCACAATGTTCTTGTGCTTGGTTTTACATTCTTTTTTCCTATCGCTTACTATCAAGATGCAGCTCAAATTCCTAGCTGCATTCCCTAGCGCAGAAGGCTTGGCGCTTATCATGCCGCCAATTCTGATTGCGACTTTTTTCTTCGTCATCTCCAGTTTTATTCAAATCATGTTTTGGTGTGGTTTACTGATGGCATTTGGAACTTTTGCCAACATTAATGATGCACTTTATTTTTCCGCAACCACTTACACCACATTGGGCACTGGAAAACATGTTTTAGTGGCACCATTCAGAATGCTAGAACCTTTGGAAGCAGCAACGGGCATGCTGGTTGTTGGTTTAAACACCGCTGTTCTATTTTCAATTTTTCATAAGACAATGAAGAAAAATTCCAACATGGATGAATTTTTATCATGATATCGGGAACACTTACTCATTAAATTCCATGGTTTCAAAGGATCATTATGATGCAACGATTTACAACCACACTTGCACTCTTTCTTATTTTGCCAATCTTTGATGCCAGCATTTCCGCCCAAGAAAAAGATCCTGAAAAAATATCTGGCACCTGGATCCTAGAAAGCGCGGAACTGGCTGGAAAAAAACTCCCCCAGGATTTCGTCTCAAGTGTTTCTCTCATAATCTCGGGAACCTCCTATTCCTCAAGGGTGGGGAAACTTTCAGACAAGGGAACCTTGAAGTTGTCTCCCGATTCCAAACCCAAGGAAATGGACATCACCAGCACCGAGGGGCAAAACCAGGGCAAGACATTCCCCGCGATTTATGAATTATCAGGCAACTCTTTGATGATTTGCTACGACCTCGAGGGAAAAAAAAGGCCCGAGGCATTCAGGTCATTCCTGGGTAACCAGGTTTTCCTGGCAGTCTACAAACGCGAAAAAAAATAAAGCACTTCATCATGTTTTATCCTAATCGCATAACAACTTTTTTATTACACTTTGATGATTACCAATAACCAACTTGCCAAAGGACCTTATCATGTATTCCCTGCTTAAATTCCCATTCCTGCTGTTGATGATTCCCTCCTTCCAGGATGCTGAATCCACAAGGCTTGGAAAATACGAGAAAGATATCGCTGCGATCGAAAAACGATTCAAAGAAAAACCACCTTCCTCTGACGCTGTTTTTTTCACGGGAAGTTCAACCATCCGTCGTTGGAACCTGGCCCAAAACTTCCCAGATAAACCCTTTGAAAATTGCGGATTTGGAGGATCACAGACCCGGGATGTGGTTCATTTTGCCCCTCGCATTCTCCTTCCTTACAAACCCAAGACCATTGTCTTTTACTCAGGAGACAACGACATCAATGCAAAACGAACCCCCGAACAGGTTGCTGATGATTTCAAGGCTTTTGTAAAATTCATCCACAAGGACAACCCCCAAACGAAAATCATACTGCTTGGAATCAAGCACAGCGCATCACGCGACAAACAAAAGGCCGACCAGGCCAAAGCCAACGCTCTTCTGGAATCATTCTGCAAATCCAATCCCCAACTTCTCTTTGTCGAGATAGCCCCTTTGTTTCTGGATTCCACAGGCCAGTATAAAACCGATCATTTCGCGGAAGATAAACTTCATCTCAGCCCCAAGGGCTATGAGGTTCTTTCTGAAAAAATCAAACCCCTGCTCAAATAAAAGAGGCCGATCCCATGCTTGGATTTCTTCTCCTTGGCGCTATTGCTGCTTCATCCACCAACGCCGTTGATATTGTCAGGCCCAATATTGTCTGGGTCGTGGTCGAAGACATGTCCGCTCACTTTGGCTGTTATGGGGAAAAGGCAATATCCACCCCAAACCTCGACCAAATGGCAACAAAAGGGACCCGCTTTTCAAATGCATTTGTCACTGGCCCCATTTGCTCAATCTCCCGAAGTGCGATGATCACTGGCATGTACCAGACCTCCATAGGCGCCCAGCATCACCGCAGTGGCAGGGGAAGCATTAAAATCAATCTCCCAAAGGGGATTGTCCCCGTGCCAGCCCTTTTTCAACAGGCTGGTTATCACACCTCCAACTGCGCATTCCCGCAAATCGGCAAGGGAAAAACCGACTATAATTTTGAATTCAATCCGAAAATTTATGATGGCAATGATTGGTCCACTCGAAAAAATAATCAACCCTTCTTCACCCAGGTACAAATCCATGGGGGCAAATACCGGGAAGGCAAAAACTGGAACGACCTCGTTCTCAAGGAACTTGGTAAACCCACAGATCCCAACTCCCCTCTTCTTAAAATTCCTCCCTACTACCCGAACGACACTGTGATTCGAAATGACTGGGCCGCCTACCTCGATACCATCAGACTCACTGACAAACTCCTTGGTCAGCTCATTGAGCGACTCAAGAATGAAAAAGTCCTCGACAACACCCTCATCTTTTTCTGGACCGACCATGGAATAAGCCATGCCCGCGGCAAGCAATTCCTTTACGAGGAGGGTATTCATGTTCCATTGGTGGTTCATGGTCCCAAGATCGCATCCAACAAGGTTCGTGATGATCTGGTTGAACATATCGACATAGCTGCAAGCTCACTTGCTTTTGCAGGCATCCCGGTCCCCCAGTATATGCAAGGTAGGAATATTTTCGCGGTGGATTATAAACCCCGTGAATTCGCATTCAGCGCCCGGGACCGAGCCGATGAAACCGTGGAGCATATCCGTTCCGTCCGTTCGGAAAATTTCAAATACATCCGTAACTACCTCAACGAAAGGCCTCATCTTCAACCCAATGGCTACAAGGACGGCAAGCAAATCCTCATCCGCATGAAAGAGCTTTTCGAACAGGGAAAACTCGATCCCATCCAAAGCCAGATTTATGCAACCAAAAGACCGAAAGAGGAGCTTTACGATCTTCGTAACGACCCTTGGGAAATCAAAAACCTTGCATCGGACCAAAAATATGCCACCGAACTGGAAAGGCATCGCAAGGCGCTTGCAGATTGGGAAGTCGCAACAAATGACATGGGTCGGGTTCCTGAAACTGAAGCCCAGTATGATAGCGACATGGCGGAATATCTCGGTCCCAAGAAGGGTGCCAGCAAAAATGCCATCCTGATTAAAAATATCGAACAAATGAAACAATGGGCCAAGGAAGGCAAGTAAGGTTTTCTCATCGGGGATCAGCTTACCGGGTTGATTGAATCTCTGGATTCCCATTTTCATGGGAATGACTCGAGCAGGGATGATAAATCAATCCTGGCTTATAAAGCCTATTCTCCCACCTGCGTCATCCTCGCTGAAAAGCGGGGATCCACTTCCCGGGTTGATTCAAAGAAAAAGATTTATCCCAAACTGTTGATTTTCCAAATTGGGGCTCGATCTCATCTTTTTTCAAACAGATGCTTGCCTAGCACTCCTTCTTGCGATTACTCTATAACCAATCGAGGCAATGTTTTTCTCCCCTTTGTCGGAGTTCTTATCCATGAGCTTTTCAAACCACAATCTTAATCGAAGGAATT
>SXGQ01231901.1_pt1 | contig 33659 bp, 32 predicted proteins | sample 3178371 | NCBI WGS metagenome assembly SXGQ01 (sample SAMN11356859, study PRJNA531348) | freshwater metagenome | isolation source: freshwater sample F1-20 | place: China: Fuxian Lake, Yuxi | collected 2017-12-25 | reverse complement strand
TCGCTCGTCGCCGATATTTGAATGTCTAAAAATTTTACCTGCGCAATAGTCGCACTGCCAATCTGATTGAAAGACTCCACAAAGTCCACAAACAATGTTCTTTTGTGCAGATGCAATTATTAACTTTCCACCGCACGGACAGCGAGCGTGATTGGCACACTTTTGACAGATTAATGATCGAATGTAGCCCCTTAAAGGAACTTGGATTAAGACCGGACCACTCTGCAATCCTTTTTGTATGGTCTTCCAAGCTTTAGTGGAAATTCGACCTCTTTCATCAGGTGAACTTAGTTCGGAAATTCCGTTAAATTTTGGGGAAAATTCTCGAAATACTTCTCGAAGTGGGTGTAGAGGTTTTAGCCAGCCTGCCAGAGTATATTTGGTCGAAAGTAAAGATGGTGAAAAGCTACCAAGGATGAGTGCGCATCCTTCCTGCATGGTTCGTTCTATCGCTACTTCTCGTGCATGCCAACCTGGTGTTCTAATTTCACTATAATTTTCATTTCCTTCGTCCCAGACAATAATTAGAGATAGATATTGGACTGGCAAAAAGATGGCGCCTCTTACGCCAATAACAATCTGAACATTTCCATTTAGTATCTGCAAAAAATTCGAGTACCGCTGACTTTTAGTTAATTCAGAACTCCACGTTATAATGTTCTTGCCAATTCCACTACTTAGGAAAACCTTCAGACACCTTTCAACATTTTTTGCATCGGGTACTAAAATTAATATATTTCCATTTCTAATTTTGCAGATTTCTGCCATCAATTCAAAGGGTTCTGTGGAAGGAAGCGGTGTCCAAACGACATGCGAAGCTTCGCCTTTTTGAAGCGAATCAAAGTATGACGGCGGATAATGTTGAATCAGATCTTTATTGATCGGTTTTTCGTCAGAAGAAGTTGGAAAAACTTCTTCTGTGGAATTGATAGCGACTGGAATCGCAAAACGAAGTACATCCATAATATTGCCCGCATACTTTCTAGCCACCGCTCTCGATAAATTCAAGACAGTGGCGGTCAATAATGGCGTTTCATGATTAACTTTATCTATATATTGCATCCGGCCTACGTGAGCAGAACTATTTGCTCGCCCCACAATGAATCCATCGCATTTTCTACCATTAAAAGGCACTCGTATTGATACACCAGGTGTCGCAATCTCTGACAACTCCTCAGGTACCAGAAAATCGAATTCTTGATCTAGATGAAATACACCAGTGTCAACCAATACCCGAGCAATTGGAGAATTTGTTGCCGGTTTGCCTGGTATTTTTGGCGCTCGTTGCCTTACTAAGGTTAAAGCTTTTGGTACTTGCGCCACCTGTTACTCACATTCCTAAAGCGCTACGTAACTCCGTTGCTCTATTGGTTTGTTCCCAAGCAAATTCTGGTAGTTCGCGTCCAAAATGACCATAGGTACTGGTTTTGCGATAAATCGGGCGCAGTAAGTTGAGATCACGGATAATTGCAGCCGGCCGCAGATCAAAAACTTCCATCACGGCGCTTTGGATCTTTTCTTCGGAGAGAGCGCTAGTTCCAAAAGTTTCGACAAAGAGTCCAACAGGTTTTGCTTTTCCAATTGCATAGGCAACCTGAACTTCGCAACGATCAGCCAATCCAGCAGCCACTGCGTTTTTTGCAACCCATCTCATGGCATATGCTGCAGAACGATCAACTTTTGAAGGATCTTTTCCACTGAACGCTCCGCCACCATGACGAGCCATTCCACCGTAAGAATCAACGATGATCTTCCGACCAGTCAATCCGGCATCACCCATCGGACCTCCAACAACAAACCTTCCAGTTGGATTTATATAGGCGTTGATGTTTTTGCTCGGCAACTCATACATTTCCAATACAGGAGCGATAACTTCTCTCAACAAATCCTTTTGTAAAACTTTTTCGAGATCAACCCTTTCGTCATGTTGGGTAGAGACAACTACTGTGTCCAAACGGATTGGACGATGTCCGTCATACTCAATAGTTACCTGTGTTTTTCCATCAGGTCTCAAATATGACAAGGTTCCATTTTTGCGAACTTTTGCAAGTTGTTCAGCGAGTCGATGTGCCATAGCAATTGGCAATGGCATCAATTCTGGTGTGTCATTACAGGCGTATCCAAACATTAATCCTTGATCGCCAGCGCCTTGTAAGTCCAACGGATCTACCGATGAATCACTTCTTCGTTCAAAGGCATCATCAACACCTTGGGCGATATCTGGCGATTGTTTTCCCAGGGAAATGCTGATTCCACAAGATTGTGCATCAAATCCAACATCACTTGAGTTATAACCAATGTCTGCAACAACAGTTCGCACTAGCGACATCAAATCAGGCGATGCTGTAGTGGTTACTTCGCCAGCAATATGAATCTGCCCTGTTGTCAGTAATGTTTCAACGGCTACACGTGATTTAGGATCTTCCGCCAAGAAACTATCAAGTATCGCATCAGAAATTTGGTCGGCCATGTTGTCGGGATGGCCCTCAGTGACAGATTCAGAGGTAAAAAGTCGATTAGGCATTGCGCTAATCTAGTCGTTTTGCTACTAAATCCAGTAAATGTTCGGCTAGCGTGTCCTTGGATTGGTATGGAAGTTGAGCAATAACCCCAGCAGAATCCAGTAAATATCCACCGTTATTTTCAGAACCAAATACATCTTGGTTTAACACATCATTTAGGAATAGCAGATCAACCCCTTTGCGAAGTAGCTTCTCTCGAGCCTCTTCAACAGATATTGAGGTTTCTGCGGCGAATGCCATAATGATTTGATTATTACGATTTGGCCTTTCAGCAACTGATATTGTGGCAATCAAATCTGGGTTTTCGATCAATTCAAGTTTCAGAGATGTTCCATCTCTTTTGATCTTGTTTTGACTTCGATCAGCGACTCGATAATCAGAAACTGCCGCGCTCATCATGATCAAATCTTGGGATTCGGCAAATTCAAACAATTTGTCTCCCATTTCAAGCGCACTATTTACTTTAACAACTTCCACACCTACTGGATCATCGATTGAAACATTGGCTGATATCAAAACAACCTTGGCTCCGCGCGCTGCTGCCGCGTTAGCCAACGCATAACCTTGCTTACCCGATGACCGATTTCCAATATATCTAACTGGATCAATCTCTTCGCGTGTTCCGCCAGCCGTTATTAAAACTTTTTTTCCGAGTAAATCTGATTTACTGCCAATACTTGCAAGAAAGAAATCAATAATTTCAAAGCTCTCTGGGAAACGGCCTATTCCAGTGTCTCCGCTAGTTAATGGCCCAATTGCTGGTTCCAAAATATGAAAACCACGTTCTGTTAATAACTTTACATTTGCTTGAGTTGCGGGATTAAGCCACATATTTGGATGCATTGCTGGAATCAAAATCTTTGGAGCATCGGAGGATAGAACTGTTGTTGTAAGCAGATCATCTGCTCGGCCTATTGCTAATTTGGCCATTAGATCAGCGGTTGCAGGGGCAATTAAAATTGCATGAGTATTTTTCGCTAAATTAATATGTGGTACCTGAGAAATGTTTTGCCATAAATCACTTTGTACTGGATTGCCAGACAAGCCTTCCCATGTTGCAACTCCAACAAAATTCAAAGAAGCCTGGGTCGGAATAACTGTGATATCAAATCCACGATCTTGCAGCCTGCGTAGAAGTTCTGCTGACTTATAGGCAGCGATTCCACCAGAGACACCTAAAATGATTTTGCGTGGGGAACGCATCTTCAACTTTTTCTAACTACGCTTGAGATTCGACTGGATCCAAAGGTTCCAGTGTGACTAAACCCTCACTTATTTCGCGAAAAGCGATTGATAAAGGTTTTTCGTGGACATGAGTTTCTACTAATGGTCCGACGTACTCAAGCAAACCTTCACTGAGTTGGGAGTAGTAAGCATTGATCTGTCTGGCACGCTTGGCTGAAAAGATCACTAGGTTGTACTTCGACCCGGCCTTGTCTAACAATTCATCAATTGGCGGATTTGTGATTCCATCGCTTGCATACACAGAAAGCTCCTCAAATAGATCATTTAAATCAACCGGGCCGACTAAATCACCCGCTAATCAAGTGCCAAGGATATCAGCCTCGTAGCAACCTCTTCTACGCTCGTATTTACCAAAGTAAGGTCAAACTCCCCTTGAGCGGCCATCTCAGCCCGGGCTAAAGCCAACCGTGCTGCTCGTCTTTCTTCGGTGTCGGTACCGCGTTTTAAGAGCCTTTCCTCGAGTTCTTCCCAAGATGGAGGGGCCAAAAAGACCAATAAAGCCTGCGGATTTTTAGCACGGACCTGCCTGGCTCCCGAAATCTCTAACTCTAATAAAACACTTTTTCCGGAATTTAAATGTTCATCCACAAATTCTTTAGGTGTTCCGTAACGCGCACCAGCGAAATCAGCCCACTCTAAAAATTTATCTTCAGATATCCATGTATCAAACTCTAAATCAGATAAAAAATAGTAATCAATTCCATCAACTTCACCCAAACGAGGAGATCTGGTTGTTGCTGAAACACTTACCCAGACCTTACTCTCATGGGCCCGTAAATATGAAATCACCGTCGACTTGCCTACTCCCCCTGGGCCAGAGAGAACTATCAATTTCATGACCGAATCTTATCGGCTAGTTCAAATTAAAATGAGCAGTTAATTCGCGAATTTGATGGATACCTAATCCACGTATTCTGCGACTTTCTGCGATTCCGATCTTTTCCATTACTGATTTCGCCCTGACTTTTCCTACACCTGGGAGTGATTCAATCAAGGCAATAACTTTCATCTTTCCAATGCTCTCAATTTCTTGTCCAGATTGAATCACTTGCTCTAATGAGAGTTCACCTTTTTTTAAACGACCTTTAATTTCAGCACGCTCTTTGCGAGCAACTGCAGCTTTCGCTAGTGCTTCCGCGCGTTGTTCTGCGGTCAGTATTGGTAATGCCATGCCCTCAATCTAGCGAGAATTCCCGATCCCGGCATCTTGAATTTCTCTAGCTATTGCAGCCGCGCTAGAAGATGTCCCGTTTTGTCCGGCTGTAATCGGTCGGCCAATCACAACTAAATCCGCTCCACGTTGCAATGCTTCAACTGGGGTGGCGACCCGGGCTTGATCCCCTATTTCGCTTCCGATAGGACGCACTCCAGGAGTGATCAATTTGATGTGTGCGGGTAAATTTTTACGCAAATTAGCAACTTCTTGAGGTGAAGTAACAATCGCTTTGGCACCGGCATCAACTGCTTGAGTTGCCCAAGCGAGTGAAACAGCGCTTGGATCAATTCCGAGACCTAATTTAGCTAATTGCTCTGCTGAGATTGAAGTCAAAACTGTAACGGCCGTTATTTGGCAATTTGGTAATGCTTTTACCGCTGCAGCCATCATTTCAAATCCTCCAGATGCATGAACCGTTAAAAAATCCGGTTTTAAATCTTCAACCGCTAATGCTGCACCTTTCACGGTATTTGGAATATCGTGGAGTTTCAAATCTAGAAAGAATTCCAAAGTAGGAGCAGCCTTTCTTATTGCAGCAACACCATTAGAACCGTTACTTAAGAAGAACTCAAGACCAACTTTGGCAACTTGAATTGAATCCTGGGCTTGCTGCGCCCAATCGCAGGCAGTTTTTTGATCTGTTGTATCCAAAGCGAGAACTATCGGAGCTTTATAACTCATTTTCTGACTCCTCTAATTGATAAAGATCTTCACTAAGCCCGATGCGCATAACCAACCGCCTCAGAAAGTGCGTTAAATCCGCGTTTCTCAACAATCTCTAGTAACTCTCTTTGAATTCTTGGCGCTGCATTTGGATCATTGAAACTTGCAGTACCAACACTTACGCCAGATGCGCCAGCCAAGATTAATTCAAATGCATCCTCTCCACTCATAACTCCACCCATTCCCAATATCGGAAGTTTTGGAAGTGCAGCATGTACCTGGTAAATAGCTCTAACCGCTACCGGACGGATCGCCGGACCTGACAATCCCCCCGTTTTATTTGCTAATAATGGGCGCATTTTTTTAGTATCAATCACCATGCCCAACAAAGTATTAATCATGGCCACGGCATCGGCGCCTGCATCTTGAACTTCGCGAGCGATTATTGAAATATCTGTGACATCGGGGGAAAGTTTTGCAATTATTGGCAATGTATTTCCAACACTTCGTTTAACAGCCTCAATCACGTTACGAGCACTTACTGGATCACAGGCAAAAACCAGACCTCTATTCTCCACATTTGGACAAGAGATATTAACCTCTATCGCACTCACGCCAGGTGCTTGACGAACTTTGCGAGCCAATGCTGCAAACTCTTCAACACTTTCACCTGCGATTGAAACAATTGTCCTGGCACCCTCGGCGTGCAACCAGGGAAGGTCATGCTCTAAAAATGAATCGATTCCCGGACCTTGCAATCCAATAGCGTTTAACATCCCACTTGCCGTTTCAGCCATACGTGGTGTCGCACGACCTGAGCGAGGATTACTCATTACCGATTTAGTTACGACTGCCCCAATTTCCGAGAGTTTGAAAAATTGTGAAAGCTCTTTTCCATTGGCAGCACAACCACTTGCGGTAAATATTGGATGAGGAAAGGTAACTGATCCGAATTTAGCTGACTGATCTAATTGATTTTGAGTCATTTAGGACCACCGTAAGTGCCTGGCGGAACTGATCCAATATCATTCCACCGAACTTTTGAACCTTCAAAAATCGGTCCTTCAGTGCAAGATCTGACCATTCGAGTTACACCATCATCACCAATAACCGGCAATACACAAGTCATGCAAATTCCGATTCCACAAGCCATAGATTCCTCAACAGCACTTTGACATGGAATCTCTTTTCTCGCAGCGATTTTACTAATCGCTTGCAGCATTCCCATAGGACCGCAGGCATAAATAATATCTGTGTTATCAAGCAAACTTTCTATCGGATCAGTGACTCGACCTTGTGTTCCCATGGTTCCATCTTCAGTAAATATGGATAACGAATGCACCGATCTTTTTCCTTCTACGGGTGCAAATACTTTTTCAGCTGTTGCAGCCCCGACGATCATTTCAACGCGACAATTTCGCTGTCTAAGTGCATCTCCTAATGAAAAGAGTGCCGCTGATCCGTATCCTCCACCGATCAAGAGCGCACGTACTGGCTCTTTTGGAATCCTAAAGGAGTTTCCGAGCGGACCGACTACGTCAATTTTTTCGTGGGGGGTTCTATTTACTAACCACCTAGTACCCGGTCCATTTGCTGAAACAATAATTTCAATAGTTCCACCAAAGGGACCTCTGCCTGAAGCTTGGTAAATTGCAAAAGAACGTCGCAACAACATCGAACTTTTTTCATCACCAACACTTATGCCAATAAAGTTTCCCGGTTTTGCTCTCTCAGAAATTTTGTCTGCCGACAAAGTGATGTGGTGGTAGGTACCAACACGCTTATTGGAAATAATTTCGCATTGAGTTTGCACTGGAGTACTCATTTACTTCAACCAATCCTGCAATGATTTAACTTGGAATCCACCTTTTTGTTGAGCGGCTATTCCTAATACTGCTGCTTTAAGTCCCGGAATAGTCGTGATGATTGGGATTCCTCTGGCAACTGCGGCAGTTCTAATCCGCCAACCATCTTCACGCGGTCCGGAACCGAATGGAGTATTTATCACCAGTGAAATTTGACCACTTTCAATTGAGTCAACCGCGGTCAACTCTCCTTTAGGTCCCAGACCTTCTGAATATTTACGAATCACCTTAGCTTTAACGCCGGCTTTGGCTAAAACTTTTGCTGTCCCAGCGGTAGCAATAATTTTAAAACCTAACTTCGAGAGAGCTTTTACTGATTCTACGGAATCTGCTTTATTTCGATCAGCAAATGATGCAAATACCGTGCCAGATGTAGGTAAAGCACCTAGGGCGCCACTTTGACTCTTCGAGAAAGCCGCCCCAAATTCATCATCTCTGCCCATAACTTCTCCAGTAGAACGCATCTCTGGACCTAGCAAAGAATCAACTCCACTTCCGTCTTTCTTTCTAAATCTATTCCATGGCAGTACCGCTTCTTTAACACTAATGCCCTGTGCAACACCATCCCCTGATTTTGGCAAAGCGCCTTCTGCTCTTAGATCTGCAATCGATTTACCTAATGAAATTGCGGCTGCACATTTCGCTAACGAGATACCTGTGGCTTTACTAACAAAAGGAACAGTTCTAGATGCCCTTGGATTGGCTTCTAATACATATAACAGATCTTCAGCGATCGCGAATTGAATATTTATTAACCCTTTTACTCCGACCCCCCTGGCAATTTTTTCAGTTGCATCTCTAATCTCTTTACTCATGCTGGGCAGGATCGAAGTAGGAGGCAATACGCACGCTGAATCTCCGGAGTGCACGCCCGCTTCCTCAATATGCTCCATGACTCCACCAAGAAATAACTCCTCGCCATCAAATAATGCGTCAACATCTACCTCAATAGCATCATCCAAAAACTTATCGATCATTACTGGATGAGATAAAGATATTTCGGTTGATTTACTGATGTAAGCAGAGAGCGTCTGCTCGTCATAGACAATTTCCATTCCCCGGCCACCAAGAACATAAGAAGGTCTGGCTAAAACTGGATAACCAATTTCATATGCAATCTTTTGTGCTTGCTCAAAAGATCCAGCCATTCCGAATTTTGGTGCACGTAGATTTTGATCCTTAAGTAATTGACCGAACAATCCGCGATCCTCAGCAATATCGATCGCTGTGGGACTTGTTCCAACAATAGGAACGCCGGCTGATTGCAATCTTGCGGCAAGACCTAAAGGAGTTTGCCCTCCGAGTTGAACAACAACACCCACTATTGGTCCAACCGCGAGTTCTGCTTCATAAACTTCCATTACATCTTCAAAAGTTAACGGTTCAAAGTAAAGTCGATCTGAAGTGTCGTAATCCGTTGAAACAGTTTCTGGGTTGCAATTGATCATGATTGTTTCAAAATCCATCGCCCGCAAAGCGAAAGCAGCATGGACACAGGAGTAATCAAATTCGACTCCCTGACCAATTCTATTTGGCCCACTTCCTAGAATGATTACTGCTGGTTTTGTTCTAGGTTCAACCTCTGTCTCATAATCATAAGAAGAGTAGTGATACGGGGTCATTGCCTTGAATTCAGCCGCGCAGGTATCAACTGTCTTATAAACCGGATGCATTCCTAATATTGATCTGCGTTTTCTGACGTCCTCTTCTGTGCTGCCAGTTAATTCGGCTATCTGAAGATCTGAAAATCCTAAACGCTTAGCATCTCTTAAAACTTTCTCACTGGTCTCCCCTGGGGCGAGTAAGAGGTGAGCCATATTGTTGATGATTTCAATCTGAGCCAAAAACCAAGGGTCAATAAAACTAGCTTTGTGGGCTTGCTCAACTGTTGCGCCTAAAAACATTGCTTGTTGTACTGAGTGAATTCGACTCTCAGTTGCCACTCCGGCTTCGACTAACAATTCTTCTTTACTTTTAGTGATTTGATCCCAAGAGAAAGAACTTCCTTTTTTCTCGAGCGATCTAAGAGCCTTTTGCAAAGCCTCAGGAAAAGATCTTCCAATCGCCATTGCTTCGCCAACACTTTTCATTGTTGTTGTTAGACGATTATCGGCTGCTGGGAATTTTTCAAAATTAAATCGCGGGACTTTCACAACAACATAATCAAGCGTTGGCTCGAATGAGGCTGGTGTCTCCTGGGTAATGTCATTTCTGATTTCATCTAAGGAGTAGCCAATTGCTAATTTCGCTGCAATCTTGGCGATAGGGAAACCGGTGGCTTTGGAAGCCAAAGCGCTAGAGCGAGAAACTCTTGGGTTCATTTCAATTACCACAATGCGACCATCTTTTGGATTGACTGCGAATTGAATATTGCAACCACCAGTGTCCACCCCTACAGCCCTAATAATTCCGATCGAGAGGTCCCTCAACTTTTGATACTCAACATCCGTCAATGTCATAGCGGGGGCTACTGTTATTGAATCTCCGGTATGGACTCCCATAGGGTCGAAATTCTCAATAGAACAAACGACAACTACGTTATCTCTATGGTCGCGCATCATTTCTAGTTCGAACTCTTTCCAACCAAGAATCGACTCTTCAATTAACACCTCAGTTGTGGGGCTGTAACGCAAGCCAGCGCCAGCTATTTCCGTTAATTCATTTTTTGTATATGCAATTCCAGAACCCAGACCACCCATTGTAAAAGAAGGTCTAACCACAACTGGATAATTGAATTTTTCCGCTGCTTTGTAGCAATCCTCAATTGAATGACAGATCATCGATCCTGCGGATTCACCACCAATAGAGGCAACTATCTCTTTAAATAGTTGTCGGTCCTCACCTCTTCTAATGGCATCCACATTTGCACCAATTAAACGAGTTTTGTATTTTTTTAAGATTCCAGCATCGTGCAACGCAATCGCAGCGTTCAGTGCTGTCTGACCACCAAGTGTTGCCAGAATCGCATCCGGACGTTCTTTGGCAATAACTTTCTCAACAAACTCAGGTGTTATTGGTTCAATATAAGTTGCATCAGCAAATTCTGGGTCGGTCATAATTGTGGCGGGATTAGAGTTAATTAAAATTACTCTGATGCCTTCAGCTTGTAGGACTCGGCATGCTTGAGTTCCTGAATAATCAAATTCGCACGCTTGCCCAATGACGATTGGACCAGAACCGATTACCAGAACGCTTTTAATTTCATTAAGACGAGGCATTAACTCCCCCTTTCATGCAATCTACAAACCGATCAAAAAGATATCCGGCATCATGTGGACCTGCAGCGGCTTCTGGGTGGTACTGAACACTAAATGCCGGGCGATCTAGCAAAGCCAACCCCTCAACAACTCCGTCATTTAAGCAAATATGCGTGACTTCACCTTTTCCGTAAACCGTGTCAAAAGTTCCGTCGACAGGTGCTTGAACTGCAAAACCATGATTGTGAGCAGTAATTTCAACCTTATTTGTGGTCTTGTCCATTACCGGTTGATTAATGCCACGATGTCCATAACGTAATTTATAAGTTTCAAAACCTAACGCACGTCCAAATATTTGATGTCCGAAACAAATCCCGAAGATTGGAATCTCCTTCAACAAGAGTTCACGTACTAGTGAAATTACTTCAACCATCGTGGCTGGATCTCCAGGACCATTTGAGAGAAATACTCCATCTGGAGAAATTCCCAACAACTCTTCAATCCTCACATCTTGAGGAAATACATGTACTTCGATTCCTCGCTCTGACATTAGCCGCGGTGTAGCCGCTTTAATCCCTAAATCAATTGCTGCGACTGTAAATAACTTCTTTCCTTTTGCTGGAACTATGTACTTTTTCTCTGTTGTTACTTCAGAAGATAATTGAGCACCACTCATCTCTGGAGATTTACGAACGCGCTTAACCATCTCTTCTCTGGTTAGATCTAGATTTGAAAAAATTCCAACTCGCATCACGCCACATTCCCGCAAATGACGCGTAATCGCTCTGGTGTCTACGTTACTAATCCCAACAATGCCCTGTGCTAGGAGATCATCCTCTAATGAACGTTCGGCTCGCCAATTTGAAGCAATCGATGAGGGATCTCTTGCAACAAAGCCGGAAACCCAAATCTTGCGAGATTCTTCATCGGTTTTATTCATTCCGGTGTTTCCAATATGAGGTGCGGTCATAATTACCACTTGGCGGTGATACGAAGGATCTGTCAAAGTTTCTTGATAGCCAGTCATCCCGGTTGAGAAGACTGCCTCACCGTAAGTTTCACCATCGCTGCCCCAAGATTCGCCTTCAAAAATTTTTCCATCATCTAAAACAAAAAATGCATTTCCCATTAGCGGGCAACCATTTGCGTAGAAATCATGGTTGGCTTGCCTTGAAAAAATACATGCCTGACTTGTCCAGGTAAATCCATTCCTACAAAGGGAGTGTTCTTACTTTTAGAAATCTGTTCTGCTGCAACAACGATCTGGCTCTTATTCGGATCATAGATACAGATATTTGCGGGTGCTCCAACTGCTAATGCAACTCCTTGCCCTTTCGCTCTGCCAATTTTTGCTGGAGTAATTGACATCCGATCCGCAACTTGAGACCAATCAAGTAATCCAGTGTCAACCATGGTTTTTTGGACTACCGACAAAGCTGTCTCAAGACCGATCATTCCATTAGCCGCACCTGCCCATTCACATTCTTTATCTTCCGCAGGATGCGGGGCATGATCTGTAGCGACGATATCGATCGTTCCATCTGCTAATCCCATTCGCAGTGCTGCAATATCTTCATTACTGCGCAAAGGCGGGTTTACTTTGAATTTTGGATCGTAACTTTCTACAAGTTCATCAGATAAAAGAAGGTGATGTGGTGTTACTTCAGCCGTAACATCAATGCCGCGCGATTTTGCCCACCTGATGATGTCAACACTTCCGGCTGTAGATACGTGACAGATATGCAATCTTGATTTCACATGGGAAGCAAGTAAAACATCTCGTGCGATTACTCCTTCTTCTGCGACCGCTGGCCATCCCCGTAATCCCAATCTTGCTGACACACTTCCTTCATTCATCTGTGCATTAACAGTTAGTTTTGGATCTTGCGCATGTTGAGCAACTACCCCATCAAACTGCCTCACATATTCGAGCGCTCGACGCATCATCTGCGAATCACTTACGCATTTTCCGTCATCGCTAAAGACTCTAACTTGGGCGGCAGAATGAGCCATTGCACCTAATTCAGCCATACTTTCACCGGCTAAATCTTTGGTAACTGCACCGACAGCAAAGACTTCACACCAACCGGCTTCTCTACCTAAACGAACCACCTGTTCGACAACCCCTGCAGTATCTGCCACTGGGTCGGTGTTGGCCATGGCAAAAACTGCGGTGTATCCACCCCGAGCTGCGGCGCGTGTTCCAGTTAAAACTGTTTCAGCATCTTCACGTCCAGGCTCGCGCAAATGAGTGTGCAGATCTACTAAACCAGGAAGAGCCACACAACCAGATCCATCTAACACCTTGTCATAACTCCCAGTTGGTTTACTGGAAATTTCAGCAATCACGCCGTCTGCAATTCCGATAGCAACCGTTTCGCCGTTTACTAATTCAACATCTTTGATTAGATACGTACTCATGAACCAACTCCAATATTTCCACCGAGAAGTAAGTAAAGAACTGCCATACGCACACTGACTCCATTTGCAACTTGTTCCAAGATCACTGAATGAACTCCATCTGCACACTCTGCCGAAATCTCTAAACCTCTATTCATGGGTCCTGGATGTAGAACCAGCGCTTCATTTTTCAACAAATTCATCCGATCGAGATTTAGTCCGAACAACCTTGAATACTCTCTAGTTGACGGGAAAAAGGAGTTTTGCATTCGTTCACTTTGGACTCGAAGCATCATGACCGCGTCGACTTGAGGTAGCACTTGATCAATCGCGTATGAAACTTGCACGGGCCAACTCTCTACACCCACTGGGATCAAAGTTGGAGGAGCGACCAAAGTTACTTTTGCGCCAAGGAGTGTAAGAAGAAGTACATTGCTACGAGCAACTCTTGAATGCAAGACATCACCAACTATTGCTATGTGCTTTCCTTTTAAGTCACTACCAACTGTTCCAAGATGACGTCTAATTGTGAAAGCATCTAGTAACGCTTGAGTGGGATGTTCATGTGTGCCATCCCCAGCATTTATTACAACTCCATTTGTCCATCCAGCAAGTCGATTTGCTGCACCGGATTCTGGATGTCGAAGAATTACCGCATCAGCCCCCATTGCTTGCAAAGTTAGCGCCGTATCTTTCAGCGATTCACCTTTGCTGACACTGGATCCTTTTGCAGAAAAATTGATGACATCAGCTGACAAGCGCTTGGCCGCAGCTTCAAAAGAAATTCGAGTTCTAGTTGAATCTTCGTAAAATAAGTTGACGATGGTTCGACCCCGAAGTGTTGGTAACTTCTTGATTGGCGCATCAGAGATCTTCGCTAATTCTTCAGCGGTATCTAAGATCAATAAAGCTTGGTCATGATTTAAATCAGCAATAGATAAGAGGTGACGTGGCAATTCAGTAACCAACTCAGGACTCATTTGCACCTGCAATCACAATTTGATCAATTTCATCAATTTCGCTAATTGAGACTCGAACAAGTTCATCCGCTGAAGTTGGGAGATTTTTCCCGACATAATCTGCCCGGATTGGAAGTTGCCGATGTCCCCGATCAACTAGCACCGCAAGTTGAACTTGAGCCGGACGACCAACTTCACCAAGTGCATCAAGTGCCGCCCTGATTGTTCGACCAGAAAAAAGTACATCATCCACTAAGACCACAATTTTGTCTTCTACACCGCTAGGTGGAATCACTGTTGGTGTTAGCGCGCGTGGTGGTCTTGAACGGAGATCATCTCGGTGCAAGGTGATATCTAAAACGCCATTAGGGATTTCGCGTTGATCTATTGAACCTATGATTTTGGCTAACCGGGCGGCTAGATAGGCGCCACGTGTTGGTATGCCAAGTAAAAGTAAATTCTCAGCGCCGCGATTTTTTTCGATAATTTCATGGGCAATTCGAGTTAACGCCCGGGAGATATCTCCCTGTTCTAGAACCGTTTTGACAGGCTTCCCAGCACTCATCGACTCACTCCTTCCCCGCCTCTCTGGACGGGTCGTTAAAGGACAACGCTAAATATACAGCATCGATATCGATCCACCAATTTCCTTCCGTGTCGAAAAATTTCCACGAAAACCCTTTAAATATGACAAATGACCTATAGGCTCACATCTATGTCGAAACCAATAACTATTACCAAAGTCCGCACAATCTTGACCTCTCCAGAGCGAATTCCGCTGGTAGTGGTCAAAATTGAAACTTCAGAACCTGGTCTCTATGGACTCGGGTGCGCCACATTCACACAACGCTACCTCGCGGTAGCGACCGCCATAGATGAGTATCTGGCACCATTTTTACTTGGTCGCGATGTATCTCAAATCGAAGATATCTGGCAGACCTGCATGACGAGCGCGTATTGGCGCAACGGTCCAATCACAAACAACGCTGTTTCAGGTATTGATATGGCGCTTTGGGATATCAAAGGCAAAGTCGCTGGTATGCCAGTTTATGACTTGCTGGGCGGAAAAACTCGTGAAGCCGCTGCGGTCTATCGTCACGCCGATGGAAAATCCTTAACTGAAGTTGAAGACAATGTTCGCAAATATATGGAACAAGGTTTGCTTTACATCCGTTGCCAAATGGGTGGTTACGGTGGTCGGATCGATCAGATCAAATCACCTGAAGGCGCGCTTCCTGGAGCATATTTTGATCCACACGGTTATGCCCGAAACACCGTAAAACTTTTTGAGCATATGCGTAGCGCAGTTGGCGATGACATTGAACTTTTGCATGATGTGCATGAGCGCTTGGCACCAATTGAGGCGGTTCGCTTATCAAAAAACTTAGAGCCATACCGTTTATTCTTCTTAGAAGATGCACTCGCTCCAGAGCAAGTTGATTGGTTTGCAATTATGCGTAATCAAAGTGCAACACCGATTGCAATGGGCGAATTGTTTACTCATCCGCAAGAGTGGTTACCGTTGATTCAGAATCGCTTGATTGATTTCATTCGCTGCCACATCAGCACAATTGGTGGAATCACTCCAGCCAAGAAGTTGGCGCATCTTTGTGAGGCATTTAGCGTCCGAACTGCATGGCATGGTCCAGGAGATGTCTCTCCTATCGGACATGCTGCCAACCTACATATCGACTTAAGCTCTGCAAACTTTGGCGTGCAGGAGTGGTGGGGACCTTCAGACAAGATTCAAGAAGTTTTCCCAGGAACTCCGGTTCTCAAAGGTGGCTATGTCTATCCAAATAATAAGCCAGGACTTGGAATCGACATCGATGAAAAATTAGCTGCGCAATTCCCTTGCGATAATAAGGATGCAGTTAAAGATATGTGGACTACTGCAAGAACTCCAGATGGTGGTGCATGGAGACCATAGGAGACCATAGGAGACCATAATGCGTAGTTGTGGATAATCAATTGCTGTAGGTAATGATTGAACCTACCTTTCGTTGTAAAGCAATGGAAGGTAGGTTTTTTTATGGAAGCAATCAAAAAGCAAGCAGCCCAGGAGTTAGGGGCCAGATTGAGGATCATCCGTAAATCTCAGAAAATGAGTTTGCAAGAAGTTGAAAAGAAATCCCTCGGCCATTGGAAGGCTGTAGTTATTGGATCTTACGAACGTGCCGATCGTGCACTTTCAGTCGGAAAATTAGCGGAGTTACTGCATTTTTATCAAGTGCCGATTTCTTCCTGTTTTTTAATGCCCAGCACGGATAAAGCAGAGTTCAGAGAGTTAATTCTTGACCTTCACAAAATCCGATCCTTGGGCGATGAAGTCGCACCAATACATCGCTACATTTCTACAATCACAACAAAGCGCGAGGATTGGAATGGGCAAATACTCTCACTCCGTAAAAATGATTTAGAAACTTTGGCAATTTTGTTTGAAACTAGTGAATCGGCCCTATATGAACAACTCAAAAAATGGGGAGTTCTTATACATCCCCAACAGCGGGAGTAACCAATAACTCTCGATTAATTTCACCTAAAATTCCATTTATAAAGCCAGCCGATTCATCAGTTGATAGTGCTTTAGCCATATTTACAGCCTCATCAATCGCAACCGCGTTTGGAACCTCTGAACACCACTTAATTTCATAGATTGCAATTCTCAAAATATTTCTATCGATACCGGGTAAACGGTCGAGATCCCACTCTTTTGAATGAGCGGTTATTGCGGTATCTATTTCAAATTTATATGCCATTACGCCGTTGACCAGCACTCTTGCGAACTCGGCTATCGCCGGGGTGTTCTCATCTAATCGCTCTTCTAGAAAAGCAGTAGACGCACGACCACGTAACTCAGCTTCGTACAAAATATCAAGTGCGCGTTTACGCCCTTTGGACCTTGATGACATTAGTTAACGCGACCCAGGTACGAACCATCTCGAGTGTCTACTCGAACTATTTCATCTTGATTGATAAAGAGAGGAACTTGGATTTCTACTCCAGTTTGCAATGTTGCTGGCTTGCTACCCGCACTTGAGCGATCCCCTTGTAAACCAGGTTCGGTATAAGTGATCTTTAATTCAACTGATGCCGGTAATTCAATGTAAAGCGGTTCGCCTTCATAGACAGCCACTACTGCTTTGACCTCTTCCAGCATGTAATTCGCAGCATCACCAACTGTTGCTGCGGTGATTGTCATCTGGTCGTAAGTTTCTTTGTCCATGAAAACAAAATCGTTTCCATCTTTATACAAATAAGTCATATCGCGCTTGTCGACAGTAGCTACTTCGATCTTTAATCCAGCATTAAAAGTTTTGTCGACTACTTTTCCTGAAAGTACATGCTTGAGTTTGGTACGCACAAATGCTGGACCTTTTCCAGGCTTAACATGTTGAAACTCAACCACATTCCAGAGTTGGTTATCAATATTCAATGTGATGCCATTTTTCAAATCATTTGTCGTAGCCACAGCTGATTCCAATCCTAAAATTCAAAGAGTTGGTGAATTCTACCTTGCTTTTATTGTTGAAATTGCCCGCAAGGCCAACTCATATGAATGCAAACCAAAGCCTCCGATAGTTCCATTCACTACCCCTGAAACGACTGAAGTGTGTCGGAATTCTTCCCTGGACAATGGATTTGAAAGGTGTACTTCAATAACTGGCGCTTTCAACATCGCAACAGCATCTCTGATGGCATAAGAGTAATGAGTGAAAGCTGCAGGGTTAATAACTACTGGCACTTTCTCATCGGCGGCCTTATGTAATAAATGAATAATCTCGGTTTCGTCATCGCTTTGATAAACCGAAACTACGTGCCCGAGTTCCTTTCCGCTTTTCTCACAAAAAGAAACTAGGTCCACATAGGAGATATCTCCGTATGTTGCACTATCTCGTAAATCTAATCTTCCGAGATTAGGACCATTAATCACCCAAATGTTCATGAACTTATTTTCTCATAAGCGATGGTTAGATCTGCTGCCGACGCCCCTTCAAGACGTTTTATCTTTTCTACCTGCTCAAGCAAGACAAAGCGAAGTAAACCACCGCGTACCTTTTTATCGCGACCCATCCACTCAATCAATTCAGGCAGGACGGAATCTTTATAAGAGGTTGGCAATCCGACAGAATTCAAAATAGCGCGATGACGGTCAACCAATTTTTGATCGCAATATCCAACCTGTAACGCGAGTTCACTGGCGAAAACCATTCCCACCGAAACTGCATCTCCATGTCTCCACGTGAAATTCTCAAGTGCTTCAATCGCATGGGCCAATGTGTGTCCATAATTTAAAATCTCACGCAATGATGATTCTTTCAAATCCGCAGAAACAACTTCGGCTTTAACCTGAATCGATCGCTCGATAACCTCTAACAGTTGGGCAGAGTTCCACTCCAATAACTGTTTTGGATCAGCTTCGAAGATTTTTAGGATCTGCTCATCCGCGATAAACCCACATTTGATAACTTCTGCCAGCCCTGATCGCAACTCATCAATTGGAAGTGATTTTAAAAAGTAAGGGTCTACAAAGACTAATCGAGGTGAATGAAAAGCTCCTACTAGATTTTTACCGGCTGGAATATTTATTCCAGTCTTGCCACCTATTGCCGCATCAACCATTCCGGCAACTGTTGTAGGAACACTTACCCAATTAACTCCACGTAACCAAGAGGCAGCCGCGAAGCCAGCAAGATCTGTAGTGGCCCCTCCTCCAATACCAATAATCCAATCCCGACGTGTGAAATTATGATCAGACAAAGTGTTCCAAATTTCAACTAGTACTTCAGAACTTTTTTGGGATTCGCCTTCTGGCAGTTCAATCATGATTAACTCAACCGGTAAATTCCATTCGGCTGAAATTTGATCTACCTTTTCACTAATTTCTGATGGGTATAACAACGCGATTTTGGTGCATTCACTCAACAGTGGTTTCAAGTTGGCTATATCTAATTCACCAATCAGAACATCGTAGTTGTGTTCGGCGCTGATGCTGATCTTTCTCATTGCGACAACCCCTTCCGAACTGCTTCCACTGTTTCATTAGAGCTCTTGTCATCTGTATTCACAGTATGAGTGGCCAATGATTCATAGATATCACGACGGGCAGCCATCAGCGCGACCCATCTAGCGCGCGGGTTATCAATCAAAAGTGGTCTGTCACGATTGAAACCGATTCGAGGTGCTGCTCCAGTTATGGAAACATCTAAAAATACAATTTCGCTTCCAGAGTTACGCAACAATTCCCGCGTCACCTGACTCAAGATTGCCCCTCCGCCCAATGACAACACTCCACTTTCGACCTCTAACGCTTTTGCAACTACTTCTTCTTCGACCGCCCGAAAGTATCCTTCACCTTGTTCGGTGAAAATGTCAGAGATCGACGATTGCTCTCGCTCTTCAATCAAAGAATCCGTATCTGAAAAACTCAGTTTCAAATCATGACTCAAAGCCCGTCCTACTGTGCTTTTTCCACAACCTGGAGGACCGATTAAGACAATTTTTGGTGGCATCGTAAATTACTTAATTGATCGTGATTTTAAGTAGGACTCAAGATTTCGCTTGGTTTCACCCAAACTGTCGCCACCAAATTTTTCTAATAACGCATCTGCGAGTACCAATGCCAACATTGCTTCAGCCACAACTCCTGATGCAGGGACTGCGCACACATCTGATCTTTGGTTAATGGCTTTTGCCGGCTGCATGGTTGCCGTATCAATAGTGTCTAAGGCGCGTGGAACGGTTGAGATTGGTTTCATTGCAACTCTCACCCGCAACAATTCCCCAGTACTCATCCCGCCTTCAGTACCTCCGGCACGTCCTGATCTCCGTTTTACAGTTCCATCTTGGTTTAATTCAATTTCATCATGCGCAACAGAACCACGACGAGTTGCTGTGGTGAAACCGTCACCGATTTCCACGCCTTTCATCGCTTGGATACTCATCATCGCTCCTGCGATACGCGCATCAAGTCTGCGATCCCAGTGAACATGTGAACCAAGTCCTGCAGGTAAACCAAAAGCTAAAACTTCAACTACTCCACCTAATGTGTCACCGGCTGAATGTGCCGCTTCGATCTCGGCGACCATCTTTAAACTGGTTTCTGGATCACTTGTGCGAACCGGATCTTCATCAATTGCTTTCATCTGCGTTGCTGTAGGCATTACATAATTATCTGGAAGTCTTACTGAACCAATTGAGATTACATGCGAAAAAATAGATATGCCTGCCGCTTGTTGGAGAAATGCGCGTGCAACTGCGCCAAGTGCAACCCGAGCAGCAGTTTCACGTGCACTCGCTCTTTCTAAAATTGGTCTGGCGTCATCGAAATCATATTTTTGCATGCCAACTAAATCTGCATGACCTGGTCTTGGTCTGGTTAGTGGTGCATTTCTGGCTAAACCTTCAAGTTCGGATGCGGCAATAGGATCTGCACCCATCACAACTTGCCACTTCGGCCATTCACTATTTCCCACTTGAATCGCGATTGGTCCGCCTTGAGTTATTCCGTGTCGGATTCCTCCCAAGATGCTGATTTGATCGGCTTCAAAACTTTGTCTCGCGCCACGACCAACACCCAATCGACGTCTAGCTAGGTGGTAATCCAACTCTGCACTGGTGATCTCGACCTGAGCTGGCAATCCTTCCAAAATCGCCGACAAAGCCGGACCATGGGATTCTCCTGCAGTTAGCCATCTCAACATGGGTTAATTCTCTCAGATACTTACCCATTCATGCGCAACATCGGCAAGATCGGCCAGATCAAGATAGCTGCCGCAATCATCGGAGCCGCAAAGGGAATTTGGGCTTTGAGGCGAATTCCTCCAGGGTCGCCTAACATCGAAGTGATCCCAAAAATTGCAGCAAGTAATACAAAGAAGATTAACTCTTGGAATGCAACCACTCCGGTCATTAACCCGATTACGCCAGCGAGTTTGACATCACCAATCCCGATTTTCAGTTTTGAGGCGATAGCTAAAAGACAGAAAAAAAGAAAAAATTCCACTCCCCCAACTATTGAATCAAAGATGCGGCTATCGATAAAAGCAATGACGCAAAGCAACAGTGAGCAATAACCGGTGATGAAATTTGGGATTCGATGATGGGCATTATCAATCAGGATTATCGTCCAACCCAAAATTAGCAAGAGAGTGAATTGTGAATTGTAATCCTGCGCGAAGAATCGGATGAGAGTAAAGATCAAAGATAAGTAGAGAAAAATAGTTTTGATAATTTGTGGATCGGTATCAAATTTCCGACATAAGAAAAGATGAGCGAAAAATCCGACTAGGAAAAATGAAATCAAAATCTCTGGATTCATCCGAGAAAATTAATCTATACTAGATGAAGATATAAATCAGAGCGTTAAAAATTAATTAGATACCCAATTTCTGCAAACCAGCGGCACGCATGGTTACTGCTAGTGATCGAAGATCAACAGTTAATGGTTCTTGCGCCATTAATTCGATTTGCCCAATTCCTTGCTCAACTAGCAGATCTAGGCCATCAATATATTTTCCACCCACTTCTTGCCACTTTGCTAATAATTTAGTCGGCCACGGTGAATACAACGACTCAAATAAGGTCCCATTTGCTGTGGTCGGAATCAGATGATCAGTCGCGCCTGTAGGTGTGGTTGCAATTACCAAATTTGCTGCCAATCCCGTTTGCGCATCAGCCCAATCCTTTACTACAACAGTTGCAGAGATTGAACTGTTAATTAATTGCACACCTCTGGATGTGCTTCGGCTGTAAACCGTGATGGTTCTACCTCGTCCATCTACAGCCGCAATTGCCGAACGAGCTGTGGCGCCCCCGCCCAAGATTGTTATCTCATTGGGAATTGAAACTTCGGCTTTAGCCAAAGCCTGAACAAAACCAGAAACATCTGTGGAATAAGCACTTACTTCATTCTCTTCAAAGATTAATGTGTTAGCAGCGTTGATCCGCTTAACTAAAGGGTCTAGCGAATCTGCAACTAACAAAGCCTCTTCTTTCAGCGGCATTGTTAAAGACAATCCACGAAAGGTTTTGCGGTTCGCTGCTATAAATTTCGCGAGATCGCCACCTTTTACTTCTATCGCGGTGTACTCCCAATCCCAACCCAGAACTCCGTAAGCGCAATTATGCAAAGTGGGTGAGAGTGAGTGCCCGATTGGGGAACCAAGTACAGCCGCTTTACTCACTTACTCCCCTTAAATAATCCGGCTTTGTAGTTACGAATGAATTCTGCCTTAAAGGTAAGAAACTCCGAATAACTGTTGGTAAATCTACTTTCGCCTGGGGACACGGTAACAAAGTAGAGCCAATTCCCGGGGGTAGGTTTAATAGTGGCCATCAATGCGTCTCGACCTGGAGATCCAATCGGGCCTGGTGGCAATCCCTGGTACTTATAGGTGTTGTATTTTGATGAAATTTTGAGATCTCGATTTGTTACACGAATCTCTCCTCGGCTCTTATTCGCATAAAGCAGAGTCGAATCCATTTGCAGTGGCATTCCGATTCTTAAGCGATTGTAAATTACTCTGGAAACTTTGCCGAAATCCTCTTTATTAAAACCTTCGGCTTGCACAATGGATGCAATTGTGAGTAACTCTGCTGGTTGTAAATTCAACTCTTTTGCATACTCGTAAAATGTAATAGATTTTAACTCTTGCGCATATCTATCGATCGCACCTTGCAGCAATGTGGAAACTTCTTCATCCGGCAAAATCGTATAGTTGGCCGGAAAGAGCAATCCCTCTAAGTTATCGTTTTGAAACCCTGTTGGAATTTTCAAATTGTTTAACGCTTTATCCACTTGATCCGAAGTAAATCCTTCCTCTAAAAGCTTAGCTTTGATTTCGTACAATCTAGCGCCTTCAACAATTAAAAACTTACCCTGCAATCTCTTCTTATCGAGTAATTGTTCGATTGCTTCTTTGGCTGAGAGATGGGTATTTAGTAAATAGAGACCGGCGGAAATACTCTCAGCACGTTTATCAGCAGTTGCGGCTCGGAAGAAAATTACTGAAGTTTTTACTACACCTTTTTTAGCTAAAATCCGACCAATCTGAACACCTGAACTGCCGGCTGGGATGTTAACTTCAATTTCAGCTCCTGCAGTACCCGCTGGGAAATCTAAATCTGGATGATTGTGATTCCAGAAAAGGATTCCACCAATCAAAACTATTAATACAACCGAACTAGCAATGATCGCTTTTATATTCACAGTTTTTTTGCTAATGGTGTTTTTGCTTTCAATAATCTCACTCATTGGCGTCCAAATAACTTTGCAAGATATTTACCGCTGATATCTGATCAATTACCGCTCTGCCCTCTTTCGCATTTCGTCCACTAGCCCTCAATGCTTGGCTAGCTAAAGTTGTAGTAAATCTCTCGTCAAAGGTTAGAACCGGAATATCAGGAAGTTGAGAAGTTAGTTCAACGATAAAGCCATTGACTAAATTTGCAGCATGACTAATTTCACCATTTAGCGACCTCGGTAAGCCAACAACTATTGCGACAATCTCTTCAGATTCGCAGATTGCCGTAATTTCACTAATCAAATCCAAGCCAGATTGGATAGTGGAATACGGCGTAGCAAGGATTCCATCCGGATCGCAAATTGCGACACCGATCCTGGTGCTTCCAAAATCAAGGCCTAACTTTCGCCCCTTTTGCATTTGCTAACTCTACTTGACTCTAATTATGAGCAAGCAGGTGATCCTTTATTGTTTTAAGGGCGTTTGGAACCGCTGCGGTATCGACTCCTCCACCTTGAGCGAAATCATCTTTTCCACCACCGCCACCACCTAATGCTTTTGCTCCCATGCGTACTAGTTCACCGGACTTTAATCCAGATTTACGGGCGGCCTCATCGCAGGCAACAACCAAAACCGGCTTATCTTCATTGTTGCTAATTAAGATAACTACAGCACCAGCTCCTAAATTATTTCTAATCTCAAGTGCAACTGTCCGTAAATCATCTCCGGAAACTCCATCGGATAATTGTGCAAGTACAACTTTGTTGCTGCCAATTTTCTCAGCCTTTTCAGCCAGTGGTTTTACCAATGCAAGAGCTTCTTTACTTCTCGCTCCTGAAATCTCTTTTTCAATATTTTTAACTTTATCCAGCAGCGAGCTAATCCGTTCCGGTAACTCTTCGGATCTAGTTGACTTGACCATATCTCCGACGAGATTGAGGATGGCATGCTCTTTTGCGTAGAACCGATACGCGTCCACACCTACTAGTGCTTCAACTCTTCGCACTCCTGCACCGATAGATGATTCTCCAAGCAACTTAATAACTCCAAGTTGGCTTGATCTAGCGACATGTGTTCCTCCGCATAACTCTTTCGCCCAATCCCCAACCGAAATGACGCGAACTTCAGAACCGTACTTTTCGCCAAACAACGCCATTGCGCCTATTGCTTTTGCTTCATCTTGGCTCATTACTGCAGCGCTTACTTCCAGATCAGTTACCAATAAAGAATTAACTCGATCCTCAACTTCACTCATTGTGGCTTGTGAAACTGCTCCGACTGCAGAAAAATCAAATCTAAATCGTCCTGGCGCATTTTCCGATCCGGCTTGTGTGGCGGTCTCACCCAACGCTTCGCGAAATGCTTTGTGAACCATATGTGTTGCCGTGTGCGCACGTGAAATACCAGCACGTCGTTCGTTATCTATCTCAGCGAAACCATTTTCGTTGACTAATGCTTCTCCACTGACAACTTTTCCTTTATGCAAAAATAAGTTAGGCAGGGGCGTTTGAACATCATCAATTTCAATTACAGCACCATTGGCGGTGCGAATAAATCCACTATCAGAGAGTTGGCCGCCACCTTCAGCATAAAAAGGAGTTCGATCTAACATGATTTCAACTTCGTCGCCGGCTTTAGCTGAAGTAACTGGAGCGCCAGCCACTAAGAGATATTTGATTTTTGATTCACTCTTGATCTGTGAATAGCCAATAAATTCAGTAATTCCAGATTGGTCGAGAGCAGACCGATAAATTGAAAGGTCAGCGTGTCCAGATTTCTTGGCTCGCGCATCTGCTTTGGCACGATCACGTTGTTCTTTCATTAATTTACGGAACGCATCCTCATCGACAGTTAAGCCCTGTTCTGATGCCATCTCTAAAGTTAAGTCGTATGGGAATCCATAAGTATCGTGTAATTTGAAAGCATCAGAACCAGATAGCGATTTTGCTCCACTTTTCTTGGTTGCTTCCGCAGCAGTATCAAAAATCAGAGTTCCGGATTTCAATGTTTGCAGAAATGCGCTCTCTTCTCCAACTGCAATCTCCAAGATTCGTGCTTTATCGGTATTCAACTCTGGATACTGTGGCGACATCGCAGCAATTGCAATTGTAATCAAATCATGAGTTGTTGGATCACCTGAACCAAGTAATCGCATATTACGAATAGTTCGACGCATCATCCGGCGAAGTACGTAGCCGCGTCCTTCGTTGCCTGGAGTAACTCCATCGCCAATTAGCATTGCTGCAGTGCGAGCATGATCTGCAATCACGCGAAGGGAAACATCTGAAGCAGATGATTTCCCGTATTTAACATTTACTAGCGCGCTTGCCTGATCCAGAATTAATCTAGTCGTATCGATTTCATAGATATTTTCCACACCCTGCAACAACGCGGCAGTTCTTTCAAGACCTAAACCGGTATCAATGCTTTTCTTGGGTAAATCACCCAGTATCGGAAAATCAGATTTTCCATTTCCAGAACCGCGTTCTGATTGCATGAATACCAAGTTCCAAATTTCCAGATACCGATTCTCATCTGCAATTGGACCACCCTCAGCTCCATGTTCTGGGCCACGATCAAAGTAGATCTCTGAACATGGACCACAAGGGCCAGGAACTCCCATCGACCAAAAATTATCATCCATATCTCGGCGTTGGATGCGCTCTTTCGGGACACCGATCTGCTTATGCCAAATATCAGCAGCCTCATCATCATCAAGATAAACAGTTACCCAAAGTCTTTCAGGATCAAATCCATATCCACCATCAGATTGAGCGCGGGTTAACAACTCCCAAGCCAGAGTAATTGCACCCTCTTTAAAGTAATCACCAAAAGAAAAATTTCCACACATTTGGAAAAATGAAGCATGTCTGGTGGTTTTGCCAACTTCATCTATATCTAAAGTCCGCACACATTTCTGCACCGAAGTTGCTCTTTTATATGGCGCAGGAATTTCACCTAAAAAATATGGCTTAAAAGGAACCATTCCCGCATTCACTAGTAATAAATTAGGGTCATCAGCAATCAAAGAAGCCGAAGGTACAACAGTGTGAGTTAAGCCAGCACGATTATTTTTTTCAAAGAAATCAAGCCAACGTTTGCGTATCTCCGCTGAATCCACACCAAATCCGTTCTACTAATTAAGATTAATCGCGATTTTTGTTTCTTGCTTTTGCAATCCCCCATGCAACAGCAGCCATTTTGGCAGCCGGCCCACGAGAAAAGATTGAATCAGCAGCGGCGGTCAACCTAGTAGTAAAACCTTCAGCGATTTTAGTTATGTTATCAATTCGCTCAAACTGTTTATTTGTAAGATTTACAGTTGTTGTAACCTCTTCAAGTAACGGAACCGTCTCTTGACTAACATTTTTAATGGCCACGCCAGCCTCATCTAAAACTTTTCCGAATCTAATCACTGCATAAGCGATAGCTACCGCTACAACAGCTAATGAAGAGGCAGCGATAATTGCTGCGATCCCGCCTGCACTCATCCCTTACCTCCTAAAATTTCACGAATCCGCTCCAGCGCTTTAGCCACTCTAGCTTCAGCTCCGTGTGCAGTTGGACGGTAATACTGCTTCCCGACCAACGGATCAGGGGCGTATTGAGCGGCAACTACTCCCTCTGGATAGTCATGAGGATACAGGTAATCTCCGCTGGCACCGAAAGGCGTGGCTCCATCGCGCAGCGGTGGCGGAACCAGCCCAATATTTCCACTGTTCACATCTTGGCGAGCCTCGGATATCGCAACATTTACCGCATTTGATTTAGGGGCTGTTGCGCAATAAACAGTGGCATGCGCCAATAGCAACGCACCCTCTGGCATACCCACCAAAGCCACAGCTTGCGCCGCTGAAGTTGCGACAAGCAAAGCGTTTGAATCGGCCATTCCAATATCTTCACTCGCAAAGATCATCAATCGTCTTGCCATATATCTAGGGTCTTCACCTGCTTCGAGCATTCGAGCTAAATAGTGCAGTGCTGCATCAACATCAGAACCGCGCATGCTTTTTATATACGCACTAATGACATCGTAATGTTGATCAACGTTGTAGAGCACGATCGCTTGAGAAACTGCTTTTGATAAATTATCAAGGGTAATGAGACCGCCATCTTGACTAGCCCCTGCTGCGGCTTCTAGATAAGTCAAAATTCTTCGACCATCACCGTTTGAAATCTTAATTAATTCAGATTTAGCATCTTCATCCATTGCAATCTTGTCATTGAGACCTTTTGGATCGGTTAATGCTCGATCAATTAATTTCTCAGCAGATTTATCGCTCAACGCATTTAACGTAAGGACTAAGGACCGGGACAGCAAAGGTGAAATGATAGAGAATGCCGGATTTTCAGTTGTGGCAGCAACGAGTGTTATTAATTTATCTTCCACGGCCGGAAGTAACGCATCCTGTTGCGCCTTGTTAAATCGATGGACTTCGTCGATAAAAAGTAAGGTCTGCACACCTTTATGGGCTAATTGAAATTTTGCTGAATCGATTTCTTCGCGAACATCTTTTACTCCGGCATTTACTGCAGAGAGTTGCCTAAATCTTCGCCCTTTAGATAGCAGAAGCGCAAGTGAAGTTTTACCTACACCTGGTGGTCCAAACAAAATAATTGATGGCGGTGCTCCAGGTAAGCCATCCAACAATCTTCTAAGTGGTGTTCCCTCACTGATTAAGTGATCCTGTCCCAATACTTCAGACAAATTATCTGGACGTAGCCGTGCGGCAAGTGGTGCATTTTCGGAAAGTTCAACGCCTTCAGATGCGGAAAGATCTCCGCCTTCAGTGTCAAATGAAAATAGCTCCACGTTTGTGACACTCCTCTAAGGCTGGGCTGGTTTCTCTAATTTCTCTAATTTCTCTGCCTTGTCTATTCCAGCTTCTTTACGTTGTGCCGGAGTAATCGGAGTTGGCGCCCCAGTTAATGGATCTCCTCCGCTAGCCGTCTTTGGGAAAGCAATAACTTCGCGAATTGATTCAACACCAGCCATCAGTGCGCTCACTCGGTCAATACCGATTGCAATACCACCATGAGGTGGTGGTCCATAATTAAAGGCATCTAAGAGGAATCCAAATTTAGATTGTGCTTCTTCACGAGTTAGGCCGATTACATCAAATACCCGTTGTTGAATCTCGCGTTGATGAATACGAATTGATCCACCGCCGATTTCATTACCATTTAAAACAATGTCATAAGCATATGCCAAAGCATTTGCAGGATCTTTATCAAATGTGGCTGAGTACTCAGGTTTTGGTCCAGTAAAAGGATGATGTACAGCGGTCCAACCGCCATCATCTGTTGGTTCAAACATAGGTGCATCAACCACCCACAAGAATTCCCACATTTGATCTGGAATCAAATTGCATTTCTTCGCTATCTCAAGACGTGCGGCCCCAAGTAATTTCTGAGATTCGTCTCGATCTCCTGCTGCAAAGAAAATAGCATCTCCGGGATTGGCTCCAACTTTTTGCGCGATCCCCACTCTTTCTTCCTCTGAAATATTTTTCGCAACTGGTCCCGTGACTTCACCTGCGGCATCGATCAAAATGTATGCAAGACCCTTAGCGCCACGTGCTTTTGCCCATTCTTGCCAACCATCTAATTCGCGCCGAGGAGTAGTTGCTCCCCCTGGCATCACAACCGCACCAACATAAGGCGCCTTAAATACTCGAAATTCGGTGTTAGCGAAGTAATCGGTAACTTCGACTAGTTCGTATTCAAATCTTAAATCTGGTTTGTCAGAACCAAATCTGCGCATCGCATCCAAAAAGGTCATTCTTGGTATCGGAATTGAAATCTCTATCCCGAGTACTTCTTTCCATAATTTCTTCAAAATCTTTTCAGTGAGAGTCAAAATATCTTCTTGATCTACGAAACTCATTTCAACATCTAATTGCGTGAACTCTGGTTGTCGATCTGCCCGGAAATCTTCATCGCGGAAACAACGCGCAATTTGATAATACTTTTCCATTCCAGCCACCATCAAAAGTTGTTTAAATAATTGTGGTGATTGCGGAAGCGCGTACCAACTTCCCGGTTGAAGACGAACTGGAACTAGAAAATCTCTGGCACCTTCCGGTGTTGATCGAGTTAAATAAGGTGTTTCAATATCTAAGAAACCTTCGCCTTCCATGACAGAACGAATTGTCGAAGTAATTTTTGACCGCAATCTTAATGCTGCTGCGGGTCCTTCACGTCTTAAATCCAAGTAGCGATACTTCAGCCGTACTTCTTCATTTGCATCAACACGTTCGCCACTGTCGATTGGAAATGGCAATGGTGCTGCTTCACTTAAAACAGTTAATTGATCACAGATAATTTCAATTGCACCAGTTGGCACATTCTCATTTGCGTTGCCATCTGGTCGAAGCGAAACTTTTCCAGTGACGCTGATGCACCATTCAGCTCTTAAGGATCCAGCAACATTTTCATCATGAATCACAATTTGCGACCAACCGGTGGCATCTCTTAAATCAATAAACGCAACACCGCCATGATCACGACGTCTGGCAACCCAACCAGCCAAAGTAACGCTCTCTCCGGTGTTGTGAGCAGTTAACTGCCCAGCCCCATGTGTGCGTATCAAAATATTGCCTCGCTTGAATTTCTCTTCACTTTAAGAAGTCGACTATCTCGCTAAGCCTAACTGATACGACAGCACCGTCGTTCATATGTTTAATCTCTGCTTCTCCAGAAGTAATTTCATCTTCACCTAAGACCACTAAATATTTAGCGCCGGACTTATCCCCACTTTTCATGGCACCTTTTAGCCCACGTTCACCAAAAGCCATATCGCAGCGAATCCCTTGATTTCTTAAATTCACTAAGAGTTCGATCGCAAATTTACGTGCCTCTTCCCCTAGTGGAACTAAATAAAGCAAAAGTTGCGTAGCCGGTACTAACTCAATTCCTTCGGCTTCACAGGCAAGCAAGACTCGATCTACTCCGATTCCATAACCGATACCTGAAAGGGATTGTCCACCAAGTTTTTCCATCAAACCGTCGTAACGTCCGCCACCGCCGATGCCGGATTGGGCGCCAAGTTTGTGATGCACAAATTCAAAAGTTGTATGTGTGTAGTAATCCAGTCCTCTTACTAATTTTGGATTTTCGATGTATTTGATTCCTAAATTTGAGAGACCATCTTTGACCGCTGCATATCTTTGCTTCGCATCTGGGGTCAGGTAATCCAAAATAACAGGCGCTGATTTTAGAGCCGCAATCATCTCTGGTCGCTTATCATCGAGAACTCGCAACGGGTTAATTTTTGCACGTTCTCTTGTGGCTTCATCAAGATCTATTTTTTGCAAGAAATTAATTAATGCCTCTCTATGTTCATCCCTTGATGGTTTATCTCCTAAAGAATTTATCTGAACTTCATAATCTTTTAATCCTAAAGTTGTAAATGCTTGAACTGCTAGAGAGATAACTTCAACGTCAATCAGTGGGTCATCTCCCCCAATTGCTTCAACACCAACTTGATAAAACTGTCTATACCGTCCGGCTTGTGGACGTTCTGCTCTAAAAAAAGCACCGGAATACCAAACTTTTACCGGAAGTTGTCCGCGATCTAATCCGCTTTCGATAACTGCGCGCATCACGCCCGCAGTACCTTCGGGACGCAACGTGAGTGAACGGTCTGCGCGATCTGTGAAGGTGTACATCTCTTTACTCACAACATCAGTTGATTCACCAACTCCACTTGTGAACAAACCAGTATCTTCAAAGACGGCGTTTTCCATTAATTGATAATTAGCTAAACGTGCTGGAGATATTAATTTCTCGCGCACTAATTCAAAATTCGCAGACTCTGGCGGTAAGTACTCTTTAACGCCTTTAGGTACTTGAAACTTCATTACAACTTCCCAATTGCTGCGGCTTTTAAATATGAATTGTGCGTACGCTCTGCGCCGATTGTTGTCTCTTCGCCATGTCCAGGGAGAACGCGCAATTCATCGGCTAGCGGCCAAATTTTGTGCATCAACGTCTCCTGCATCTGTGCGTGAGATCCGGTTGGCAGATCGGTTCTGCCAATAGAACCGGCGAACAAAACATCGCCGGAAATCAAAATCTCATTATTTATATGACAGAGGATAGAACCTGCAGTGTGTCCAGGGGCGTGAACAAAGCGCAGATTTACTCCGGCAATTTCAATCTCGCTTCCATCGCTCAATTCCAGAACTTCAGCTGGCTCCACAAAGGTTTGCCCTTGCGTTAAGGATTTACTCTCCCTCGATAAGGCGTACTCGGGGTGTTCTAGCAAGATTCGATCCGCGCTGTGAATCATGGCTGGAACTCCAGCTTTGGCGCACAACGGAGCAAGCGAGAAGGTGTGATCCAGATGGCCATGTGTCAGCAAGACCGCTACTGGCTTGAGATTGTGCTTAGCCGCCCGTTCCAAGATCGCCCCACTCAGATCTGGGTCGCCGATTCCGGGGTCCACTATCAAGGCCTCATTGCCCTTGCCGGTCGCGATAATCCAGGCATTCGTGGCAAATGCCTTAGCCACAACTACACTTACCAGCACATATTCTCCATTTTCACAGCAGGGTTTGGGAGTTTGTTAAGGCTACCGGTAACCTGTTCTCTCTGTCCCCAGAAGTTCCATTCACCCGAAAAATAGCGAGCCGGACTAGCCTCAATTAAGTGGTTGATCAGGTGGCGCGCAAAGAGAGTAAAGGAGATTTACCTTGAGCGAGAATGAAGGATTAATTTCAGCCGCAAGTGCCCTCATTGGAGATCCCGCCCTCTTTGGTCGAGTTGGTGAAGATGGAACTGTTTATGTTTGGACCGCAACTGGTGAAAAACCAGTGGGTTCCTACCCTGCCAAAAGCCCAGAAGAAGCATTGCAATATTTCGTCCGAAAATTTGAAACCCTTGCCTCCGAAATCGCATTAACAGCTGCTCGGATTCGCAGCGGTGCAATTCTTCCGCAAGATGGCGAAATCGCTGTAGCAAAATTGCGCGAAAGTATTGCCACAATTAATGCGGTCGGAGATTTAGCCGCACTTGGAGTAGCAGTCGATCAAATCCCACCGCTGATTGATCAACAAAGACAAATTTATGCTGCGAAAAAAGCGGAAGAAGCTAACGCTCGCGCTGCTGCTCGTAACGAGGCAAAGATTGCTAAAGAAGCGATTGTTGTGGAAGCTGAAAGTATCGCTGACAAAGATTCTTGGAAAGTTACTGGCGATCGACTCAAAGAGTTGCTTGATCAATGGAAAGCCCTTCCTCGGATCGACAAAGCCAGCGATGAGCAATTATGGAAAAGATTCTCTATTGCCCGAAATGGTTTTGACCGACGTCGTCGTGCTCACTTCGCCAAATTGGTTGCCGAGCAAAGCACCATTGCTTCAGCGAAAGAAAAAATTGTGGCCGAAGCTGAAACCCTTGCCACGTCTCGTGATTGGGTTGCCACCGCTCGCCGCTTTAGCACTTTGATGCAGGAGTGGAAAACTTCCGGTCGCGGACAAAAGAAAAGCGATGATGCACTATGGGAGCGTTTCCGCGCAGCCCAAGAAGCCTTCTTTGCCGCAAAGAAAGCCGATCTAGAGCGTCGCGAAAATTCTATGGGAGCCAATTTAGCCAAGAAGGAAGAGATCGCTAAGCAGATTGAGGCTTTGCTTCCAATCACAGATTTCGCTACCACTAAAAAGAGTTTCCGCGATCTACTTTCTCAACTTGAAAAAGTTGGGCAAATCCCACGTGATAAGAGAGATGCTCTTGAAATCAGAGTTGGGGCTGTCGAAAAAGAGATTCGCATTCTTGATGAAGAACATCGTCGCAAAACTGATCCAGCCGCGAAAGCGCGTGCAACAGATGTCGTTCGGCAATTAACTGAAGCTATTGAAAACTACGAAAAGATCGCGGCCAAAGCAACCGCAAATAATGATGCAAAGCGTGCTGCAGATGCGTTGGAATCAGCAGAGGCTAGACGTAGTTGGCTTGCTGAGGCACAAAGATCTCTTGATGAGTTTTCCGCTTAATTGTTTGTGATTCTGTAAACATCATAAACACCATCAACAGTTCTGACCGCTCGCAAAACATCCTCTAAATGAGTGGCATCTGCCATTTCAAAAGTGAACCGTGATAGTGCTACTCGGTCTCGAGTCGTTGTTACTGATGCACTCAAGATATTCACCTGCGAATCCGACAGCATCTTGGTGACATCAGAGAGCAATCTTGCACGATCTAAAGCCTCAACTTGGATATTAACTAAGAAAAGCGATAGCGCTCCTGGTGTCCAAGAGACCGGCAAAAAGCGCTCAGGTTGAGTCCGCTGCAAATCATCAACATTTGTGCAATCCACTCTGTGAATCGATACACCGCTGGCTTTGGTTA
>SXGQ01248286.1_pt1 | contig 33660 bp, 21 predicted proteins | sample 3178371 | NCBI WGS metagenome assembly SXGQ01 (sample SAMN11356859, study PRJNA531348) | freshwater metagenome | isolation source: freshwater sample F1-20 | place: China: Fuxian Lake, Yuxi | collected 2017-12-25 | reverse complement strand
GTCAGGCCCTGGCGCGCCAGATTGCGCACCACCGCCAGCACCTCGGCCACCATGGTCGGATCGAGGGCCGAAGTCGGCTCGTCAATCAGGATCACCTCGGGATCCATGGCCAGACAGCGCGCGATCGCCACCCGCTGCTTCTGTCCACCCGAGAGCTCGTCGGGATAGCTGTCGGCCTTCTCCGCAAGACCCACCAGACGCAGCAGCTCGATCGCCTTTTCCAGGGCCTTGCCTGGGTCCATCCCCTTCAACCGGATGGGACCGAGGGTTAGGTTCCCCAGGACCGACAGGTGGGCGAAGAGGTTGAACGACTGGAACACCATGTTCATCCGCTGCCGCAGACGGGCGACATCCGCCCGGCGGTCGAGGATGTCGACACCATCGACGTGGATCGTTCCACCCGAGGGCTGCTCGAGGAGGTTGAGGCACCTCAGGAAGGTGCTCTTGCCACAGCCGGAGGGACCGAGAACCGCGACCACCTCGCCCTTTTTGATCTCGACCGTGATGTCCTTGAGGACCTCGAGGGATCCGAACGACTTCCGGAGCTGTTCGACGCGGATCATGAGCGGGCCTCCTTCCGGGGTTTCCTGCGGCGCTCGACCGTACGTTCGAGTCGACCCAACCCCTGCATCAGCACCCAGGCGATCAGGAAGTACAGGATCGCCACCATCACCAGCGGGAAGAACGCGTCGAAGGTCCGGCTCCGGATGATGTCGCTCGCCTTGGTGAGGTCCTGGACCGCGATGTAGCCGACGATCGAGGTCATCTTCACGAGGGAGATGCACTCGCCCTTGTAGACGGGCAGGATGCGCTGGAGCGTCTGGGGCAGCAGGATGAAGCGGAAGGTCTGGAAACGGGTGAATCCCATCGCGATGCCCGCCTCGGACTGGCCGCGGTCGATGCCCTCGATGCCCGACCGGAAGATCTCGGCCGCATAGGCGGCGAAATTGAGCCCGAAGGCAAGGATCGCCACCAGCACCGGATGGATGTCCACCGAGGCGAACACCACGTAGAAGATCATCATGAGGATCACCAACACGGGCGTTCCCCGGAGCAGGGAGATGTACACCTTCGCCACCCCGCTCAGCAGCGCATTGCGGGTCATCCGCATCCAGCAGACGAGTGCCCCGAGCAGGGTGCCGAACAGGGCAGACCCGAGGGAGATAAGCACCGTGGTCTTGAGCCCATCCCACAGCAGCAGGTAGCGCCGCTCATGGAGGACGTTGCTCTGGAAGCTCTCCCGGACCCGGTCCAGGAAAGGCTTCCGTTCCTCCCGTGGCGCAGCTGCGCCCGCCACGGAACCCGTGGCCGTCGCCCCCTTCAGGGCGTAAGCCTGGGTGGTCTCCTCGTGGTATGGGTCCGTGAAGTCGATCTGCTTCCGACGCTCGTCGGTGACGAAGATCGAAGCCACGATCAGGTCGACCTTCCCGGAGACCAGCGCCGGGATCAGCGCGGCGAAGTCCATGTTCGAGAACTCTGGTCGTTTCCCGATCGAGGCCGCGAACCGCCGCACCAGCTCGATCTCGAACCCCACCAGCTTGCCGTCCTGGACCCCCACGAACGGCATCCCCCCATCCGTCATGCCCACCTTGAGGACCCCGTTGCGTCCCGCATCCGGCAGGCTGGGCATCTGGAAATCACCCTTGCGGATCCAGCGCTCCACCATCTGGTCATATGTCCCCTGCGTCCGGAGCGACGACAGGAACCGGTTGAACTGCATCCTGAGATCCCCGCTGTCCTTGCGGACGCCGGCCGCGACCGGATAGCCGAACAACGGGCTCCCGATCAGCGTGAAGCTGGGATCCTGACGCATCAGCTCGCGCAGCGGACTGGAGTCCGACAACGCGACATCGACCTTCCCTGCCTTCACGGCGAGCGAGATGTCGCTGGGGCTGGAGAACTCCAACAACATCGCCTCCGGAAGATTCTTCGAAACCCAGGTGCTGTGGGCCGACCCGAGCAGCGTTCCGATCCGGCTCTTGCGGTACCGCTCGATGCCCCCGGCTTCGGCCGCCGCAGGGGCAGGCGCACCACCCTCCCGTCGGACCAGTGCGCCAATGGAGGTCACGATGTAGGGCCGCGAATACGCGATGAGCTTCTTGCGCTCCTCCGTGACGTTGAAGTTCGAGAGAGCAATGTCGATCTTGCCGGCCTGGAGGGACGGGATCAGTCCCTCGAAGTTCATCGCCACGACCTCGAGTCGCCGGTGGAGCCGACGGGCCAGGATCCCTGCGAGCTCGATGTCCAGCCCCACGATCCTCCCGTTCGACACGAACGAGTACGGCTCCATGTCGGGGGACGTCCCCAGACGCAGGACCTTCAGGTCGCCAGCAGTCGGAGCCGGGGGCAACTCCGGGACGACCGCGTATTTCGAGTCGATCCATTTTCCTCGAAGCTGCTGGAAGACCTGCTCCCTCTCCAGGTCGGCCATGACCTGGTCAATCTCGCCGATCAGCACCGTGTTGTCCTTCCGGAGGGCGCCGGCGATCTCGAGCTTCGCGACGGGTTCCCCGAGGATCACGAGGTCGGGATTCCGGACCACGAGGTTTTCCAGAACGCTCTGGTCGTAGACAAACCCATCGATCTTGTGGGCCTGGAGGGCGAGAGCGGCGTCGGAGGCCGACAGCATCGCGTCGAACCGGGACTTGGTGAACCGCCTCCGGGCCGCGAGATCTCCGGCCGAGCCGGAAAGCACCCCTATCGCCTTGCCAGCGAAGGAGTCCAGGGGTGGGCCCGGGAGCACCCCGGAGGTCGGGCGGCTCCCGAGCTCGGGAAACACCGACATCGGCCGTTGCCGGGCGCTTTCAGCCTTCCGGACGAGCATCACCTGTGCATTGGCGAAATAAGGATCCGAGAAGGCCACTGACTTCCGCCGTTCCTCAGTGGCGTTCACCCCCGTCACGATCAGGTCGATCTTTCCCGACTGAAGGGCCGGGATGAGGGCCATGAACTTCATGTTCGCGAACTCCACCGGGCGCCCCAGCGCCAGGCCGATCCGACGCGCCAGCTCGCCGTCGTGGCCACTGACCTGGCCTTTGTCGTCCACGAAGGTGAGCGGCTCCCGCGTCGCGCTCACCCCGATACGGAGCGGTGTCCCGTTGGTGGGAACCGCAATGGACGGGACCTCGTAGGGCCTCAGGTCGGGCTTGAACCATCGGCGGTGCATTGCCTCGAGCGTTCCGTCCCGGCGGAGGTCGGCGATGACCTGGTTGACCTGCCCCAGCAGAACCGTGTCCTCCTTCCGGAGCGCCACCGCAGTTTCCTCGTTGTCGAGAGGTTCCTCGAGCACCACGAGGTCGGCGTTGCGCTTGGTGATCTGGAACCCGGTCGGGAACGCCGTCACCACCGCCTCGAGCTGTCCCGACTTGATGGCCGTTACGGCATCCATGACGTCGTCAAACGCCTGGACCTTGGCCTTGGGAAACCGGTTCCGGGCGATGCTCTCGCCGATGGACCCGGTCATCACCCCGATCCGCGCCTCGGCGGCATCGGGGACAGTCTCAACCGCCTTCGTCCTCCCACGGCAGCCCGCTCCCAGGATCAGCACAGCCAACCCCAGTAGGATTCCGCACAGGAAGCGACGGAGTTGCATCAGTGGCATGAGGGAGGGTTGCTGGTGGCGACGGAGTCAACGGGTGAACCCTCCACCGCAATCGACGGTAGGCACCGGACGACCGCCCAACAAGGCGGGAGGTGGGCGGAAAACCAAGGGAAGCCCCGCGGATCCGGGGATCTGCGGGAGTCGCCCGACCGATGCGACCTACCGATCAGTTCGAACCCGTGCCGATGCGGTAGAACCCGGCCTTGGCCGCCGGCAGCGGAATCGTGGCCCGGTAGCTCTGCCCCCCCAGGCTGATGACCGCGGCCGTGGACAGCGGACTCCACCGGGAGGCGTCGGACGCGAGCGCCTCAGGACACTGCAATACGACATGGCTCGCAGCCGGGTTGGCCGACTCGAACTCGAGGACGAGCGACGCGCCGTCGAGCCGCACCCCACGCACCGTGACCGGTCCGGCCGGCGCCGCATCGTCGACCAGCACGAGGCCGTCTGGAGCCCCGATGAGCGCCCAGCCACCAGTGTCGCCGTCGTCCACAAAAGCCCCCTCGGCCGCGTAGACCTCGGCGAAGGCCCCGCCATTCCGCTGGAAGTGGATCACCTCCACCGCGTAGTCCCCGGCCTTGACGCCCTTGAGGACGCCCCGGGTGGTGCTGTCGGCCGTACCCACGGCGAACTGCATGTATTCGGGAAAGTCCTCGTCGATCAGACCGAGTCCCGAGACGCTGGCGAACGGATGCCCGATGAAGCGGAGCGCGAACCCGTCATCGGAGTGCACCCCGATCGTCCAGTCCCCATCGCGCGGAATGCGCACCTTCGCCCGGCCGATCGTGATCCAGTCCGATGCCGGAAGCTCCTGCGTCTCTCCCGGGAACGGGGCACGATCCGGGAAGAGTCCCGATCCGCTCGGAGCCGGGGTGTAGTTGAAGTTGAAGACCGAGGCCTGGACGTCGAGGCGCTTGCCGGAGAACGCGGCCCCCTGAGCGGCCTTGGCAATGTCGACCGCAGTCGCCACGGCATCGGCACGTCCCGCGTTCCAGACCTGTCGGACACCCCACGACCCCACCTGTCCACGGGGTCCGCCCAGTCCGGTCAGCGGGAACGGCGGTGCCGGCACGATGAAGGTCGCCTCGGAGACGATCGACGTCCCACGGGTGTCCTTGGCGTCGACCTTGAACGGATGGACCGAGCCCGGCGCGAAGGCCGTCGACGGGGTGTAGACGATCGACGTCACCGCCCCGGACTTGGTGACCTTCGCGGTAACCGGGGCCCCATCCACCCACAGCGTCACCTTCGCGGCATCCACCACGCTGGCGCCCACGTCCTCCATATCGACCGCGAACCGGTTGAGGCCGACCTCCCAGCGCTTCACCACGGCCTTGTCGTCCGACGGCGCCTCCGACTGCGTCACATCGAACCGGTCGGCCGTCACCACCCCGGTTCCCGCGACCGTGATCCGGAGCGTATGGAGACGGTTCGGGAGCAGCGGACTGCTCCAGACCAGCTTCTGCTCGGCCCGCTGGGCTGCCTTGTAGTCGACATCGAATCGGGTGCCGCCATCGATGACGGCGTAGCCCTTGCCGTGGTGGCTGGCCACCGTGGCGTAGACATCGATCTTCACCCCGAAGAACTTGATCTCGAGGTAGTTCCCCGAGTTGCCCGAGTAGTGGTCGTTGTTGAGGAAGCGCGGGTCGTTGGCGTTGCCCTGGGCGAGGGTCCAGCCCGAGGAATACGTGATCTTGTTCGTGCCGTTGCCGATGTCCCGGTTGTCGTCGATCTGGATGACCACGCCGGGAACGACCTCCTTGACGTTGACCGTGACGACGTCGAAGCCCTGGAGGCCGGTCTGGTCGGTTGCCACGACCCGGAGCGTGTGGTCGCCCTTGGACAGGGACTTGAGCGAGACGCTGAACGGGGCGCGGTTGGTCTCGCCGAGTTTCGTGGTGCCGTCGAAGAACTCGACCTTGGCGATGTTGTAGTCCTTGTCGCTGACAGTGGCCAAGAGGGAGAAGTCGCTGCCGAACGGGACGGTGTCGCCGGCCTTCACGTTGGCGATCTGGACCGACGGCACGTTCCCGGCCACCTCACCGGTCTCGAACCGCACCTCGGCCAGGCCGATGGCGTAGCCCGCGCCCCAGTTGCTGGTGTTGCGGATCCGGACGAGCCGGACATCGGTCCCCTTGACCTCCACGACCTGCGCCTTGTCCCCACCCTCGGTGAGCGAGGCGGTGGCGATCCCCGTGAACCGGGCTTTTGCGAGGTCGGCATCGGGCGTCACAAAGATCTCCACCTCCCGCATACCCCAGTCGGTTGCACCCGACGCGTTGTAGTTCCACAGGTAGACCTTCGTGAGGGTGACCGTCCTGCCCAGGTCGAACACAAGCTCGCCCTTAATGGAACCAATGGAGCTCCACATCTCTGACCCGGAGTTGATGTGGACGGAATCCGGTGTTCCGATGCCGGGATCCTCGAATCCCTGCCCATCGATCACCTTCTCGGCAAGGTCCTCGGCGAAGTTGGCGATGACCGCGGTCGGCTGCAGAAATTCCCCGGCACGGGTGACGCCGGTGGCAAGGAAGAGGACCAGAAAGAGGGCAAGATGCCTCCCGGAGAATGCAGGGATGGAGTTCATGAGTCGGGATGTCTGGGGAACAATCCGAGACCCTAACCAGACGACGATCAACCTCCACACTTTTTCACCCTGGAGACGCCGGTGCGGCTGTCCGAGCCGTCCGCCACCTCTCAACTCTCCGCCGCCTCCGGGCTCCAGGCTCCCCGCTCCAGGATTCGGTCCACGAGGGGTTCGCCAACGAGGTGGCGTCGGAGGTTCCCGATGAAGTGGTTCACGAGGCTCTCGTCCTGACCTCGATGCCCGCCCGCCAGGTGCGGCGTGATGTGGCATCGCGGGGTGCGCCACAGGAAGTGATCCGGAGGCAACGGCTCGGGATCCAGAGTGTCCAGGAACGCCCCACCCAGATGGCCCGAGGACAGAGCGGCCGCAAGGGCCTCCTGGTTGACGGTCGTCCCACGGCCCACGTTGTGGAAATAGGACCCGGACGCCATGCGACTGAAGAAGCCGGCCCCGCACCAGCCTCGGGTGAATTCGGCCTCGGGCAGACAGTTGACCACATGGCGCGCCTCCGAAAGCAGGGCGGGCGCCTCCTCGAACGACACGACCTCCACCCCGGGCTCCGGGATGGGGGTGCGACGGACGCCCACTACACGGCAGCGGAACGGCGCCAGGAGCTCGGTCAGACGCCGGCCAATCGCCCCATACCCGAGAATCATCACCGTGCTGCCGGTCAGGAGTTCGATCGAATACCGTCCCTCGAGATAGCGCCATTCCCGGGGACCAATGCCGTTGAGCACGTTCGACGGGATCTGCCGCGTGAACGCCATCATCATGGCGAGAGCGTGCTCGGCGCAGGGATTGGCAAACACCCCGGATGCGTTGGTGACCAGGGTCCCCCGGTCCAGCATCGCCTTCCGGAAATCCGGGCTGTCGTAGCGGGTGTACCCGGCGGTCGACAGCGACAGCCAACGGATCCCCGGCGTCGTGATCACATCCCCCGGAGCCGGCTGGCCATAGGCGACATCCGCCTCGGCGAGGATGGGGTCCGATTCACCCTGGGAGAGAACGGACTTGGAGGACCGGGTCGACTGGATCAGCCGGCATCCCAGCTCCTCGAGGGACTTCCGGAACAGGGCATCCGCAGCGGGACGCAGGGTGTGATTCGACCAGACCGTCAACGACATGCCGCGATGACGCCGATCGGCCTCTCAACTCTCAACCCTCAACTCCGTCTCACTGCTCCCCCCAGGGTCGTCCTGGCGGCGGAGGCAGCGGCTCTTGCCAACGCCACGGCGTCGAGTAGCCCCAGCCCAGCCATGGCGTTGGCAGGGTCTGTCCCGACCGCAAGCCGGCCTGCAGCAGGGCATCGAGGAGGCCGCTCGACATCAGCGTCCGCTCCACCGGCCAGGTCGGTTTACCGGTCAGCACCATCGATTCGATGCCGTTCAGCAGGAGCGTGAAATGCGCCGCCGGCCGGGCCTCCTGGGTCCAGAACTGCGTCGCCAACACGGCACGGGTAGCCGGCCGACGCCACGCGCCCGACCAGCCCTGGATCGCCCCGTTCAGCTCCAGAACCCGAGCCCGGAGACCGTCGAGGTAGTCGATTTCCCAAAGGATGGGTTTCTCCACCTTTCCCCGAAGCCCCGAAACCGTCATGGGACCCTCGACCAGCCGTCCAAGGGCCGCAGCGAGCAGTTCCGGATCTACACGGCGTTCCCCCAGCGCGGTCCAGACCTCACCGCCCGTCGTCATGCGCACCGCACGCACCCCGGTCTCGCCACCCCGCCGTCCCTCCACCACCGATTGCAGACACTCGAGCGCATGGAACCCGTAGTGGTCGGTCGACCCGTAGCTCAGGATCACCACCTCCTCGAGCGGTTCGCCAGCGACCGGGGCCACCGGGGGCCGACGCCAGGATCCCGGGACCGACGATCCGGCCATGATCGGGATCCCCAGTTCCCGGGCAGTGTCATACAGGTGCTTCGCGTCGTCCCAGTTGTCGGCCAGGTGCTTGTCGACGAACACCGGAACGACCCGACCGCTCTTCCGGAAGACCGACAGCGTCTCGTCCCAGAACCGCCGCTTCGGATACCGCGTGTTGCCGGTCGGCGACTTTGGATAGTTGCCGTGCTCCGCAATGAGCAGAACCCCATCCACCGCCAGCGAACCGGTCCCAAGCGTGAGAGCGTCGCCGATGTTGGTTGCGATGCGGAATCGGTGCGACGCCGCGAGGAGCCGACTGATGTCATTCGGCGGCCGCTGGTCGGTGTAGACCGAGACCATCGTGAGCGGGGACTCCTTGCCCGTGCCGTCCAGGCGGTCGGTCAACACCAACCGGCTCGCGATCACGTCGGCGTGGGAGTTGTGCCGGTATTCGGTCGTCAGGACGGCGACGGTCTTCGAGCTGCGGGGAGGCGTCTCGGAGTGGGAATCGAAGCCAAGGAGGACTCCGACAATGATCCGGAGCAGCACGAGGCCACGTTTCTGGGGAGCTCGGAAAGACATCGTGGAGGGGTTGGGACAACGTAGGGCAGGCCTGTGGGGTCGACGATTCGAAATTGGGGGGTGGCGCCTGCAGACCTGGATGCCACCCATCGGAACGCGGACCGGGCAGCGGCCATCCCCGAATTTTCCTAGCGAACGGGGAGTACGACGGGAGACCCTCCTGACTCTTCAGGGGGCCAGGGGCCCTCGAGCTCTGATGACTCCTGCATCCGCTCAGACCAGCAATCCCTCAGCCGCCCCGGGTGGCCTTGGGATTTCCGCTGCACACCGGGCTCCGTGGTGGGTGGCTCTGTTCAGCTTCCTGGTGCTGCTGCCGGCGATCTGGTCCGACTCCTCCGTGACGGGGTCAGACGAATACACACTCACGTTGCGGACGCCGATGGAGATGCTGGAGCACGGGCACTGGCTGACCCCCTGGCTGGACAACCAGCCGCGGCTGCGGAAGCCGCCGTTGATGTATTGGCTGGTGCTGGTCAACTACAAGGTGTTCGGGGTGGGGCTGGTGGCGGCCCGGATCTGGGGGGTGTTGGCGGGTGTCGGCCTCTCGGTGGTGTCCTGTCTGACCAGCCGGGAGCTGTTCCGTTCCAGCGGACTTCTGGCCGGGCTCATCGCGGCCAGCTGCGTGGGAGTCGCCGCGCAGGCGCGGCAGGCGATGCTGGACCTGCCCCTTGCCTCCTTCGTGTCGCTCAGCGTGCTCTGGGGCCTTCGCTGGCTTCGGACCGGGAAGGTCCAGGACGCGGTCGTTTCGGGAATCTGTATTGGCCTCTCGTTCCTCACCAAGGGTCCGATTGGATTCTTCTTCTTCGGCACCTCCACCGTCGCCGCCCTGCTCTGCCTCGGGGCCGGTTCCAGGCTCCGAAACCGGAGCCTGCACTGGATCATCGCTGGCGCGGTGGTCGCTCTGATCACCGTGCCCTGGCCGCTCGCCATGAAACAGCTCTGGGGGGATCGGTTCGCCCAGATCCTCGGTGAGGAGCTCGCCGCCCGGGACTTCGGCCGCTGGCATGGCATGGCCCCACTCTCGGCCTTGGGTGGCGCGCTGGGCCTCATCGCCCCATGGACCCCGATGGTCCTCGTGGCTGCGGTCCAGGCGTTCCGGGTCCGCGATCCCGGCCCAGTGGCGGCTCGCCGCTGGCTGGTCACGGCCCTCGGGCTCTCCATCGTACCCTTCTTCTTCATGACCACTTTCGAGCGCTACATGCTCGCGGTGGTGCCGATCGAGGCCGTGATGGCCGCGGAATGGCTGGAACCTGGCGGACGCGCCCAACGCTGGACCCTTCTCTTCGCTGCGACGGTCTTCGGAATCGCAGGCTTCCTCGCAGGGGCGTTCTTCCTGTGGTTCCAACTCGGAGGCCTCCTGCCCCTCGTCGTCTGGCTCCTGGCAGGCACCGCGCTCCTGGGCGCAGGACGCGGCACCCACCCCGCCCAGTCCGTCGCCCTCTCCGGTCTCGTCCTCGCCCTCGTCCTGGGAGGTCTCTACCCGCTGCTCGGACTGAACCATCTCCCTGACCAGGTCACTGAACTCGTCCGGAACCGCCCCGTCTTCGTCTACGACCGCGCCCAACCCGCCATGCTTTCCCCAAAGCTGGGTCGGAGCGTGCAGAAGTTCCGGGCCGACACACTCCCGCCGGAGACTCCGTCGGTCGTCTTCGTCGATGATTCCGTGCTCGATCCATTCCGTTCCCAGATGGCCCAGGCGGGGATCCGCGTCCAGGAGTTGACCCGATTCAAGACGTTCTATTCCCGAAGGGTCTGGATCCGGTTTACCCGGCCCGACGCCACCGCCGAGGACTGGCATCGTGCGTTCCGGGATCGCTCGCTGGAGGGATTGAAGTCCGAGCTGATCGGCATCGAGGTGGTCCGACCCGCATCGCCATGAGGCTCCCCCGTCCAGAAACCCGTCGACGCCTCGGGGCCCTTGCCCTCCTGCTGGTCATCGGGATCGCCACCTACCGGTACACATCACGCCCGGAATCCCGCTCCGCTCCCCGGTTCCGGGTCTCGCCTCCGGAGACGTCCCAGACCGGGACACCAAAGCCGCCACCGTTGCACCGGATGGAGACCCTGGGCTCCTCCGTGGCGAGCGTCCACGTGGCCTCGATCTGCGAACCCTCCCCCGGAACCCTCGCCGCGGTCTGGTACGGCGGCACCCGGGAGGGCGCCCGGGACGTCGCCGTCTGGTTCGCCACCCGCACAGGCGACCGCTGGACCGAACCCACCGCCCTCGTCACCGCCGCGAGGGCCAGCCGCGAACTCGGCCACCATGTCCGCAAGGTCGGCAACGCGGTGCTCTTTGCCGACACCGGTCGGATGTCCCTCCTGTTCGTCACCATCACGGTCGGCGGCTGGTCAGGCAGCTCGTTGTGCCTCAAGGAGTCCACCGATGGCGGGCAGACCTGGACCCCGAGCCAGCGCCTGGTGCTGAGCCCCTTCTTCAACATCAGCGAGCTGGTGAAGAACGGTCCCACCCCGCTCGAGGGCGGCGGCTGGGTGGTGCCGATCTACCACGAGCTCTTCGGAAAGTTCCCCGAACTGCTTTGGCTCGAGGGCGCTCCGGGGTCGGTGTCGGCCCAAAAGACCCGGGTCTTCGGCGGACGCACCGCATTCCAACCGAGCCTCGTGGCCCTGGATTCCACCCACGCCGTGATGCTCTGTCGGACCGCCAGCAGCCAACGGGACCTGTACCTGTCCCGCACCGCGGACGGTGGTCTCTCCTGGAGCGCGCCCGAATCCACCGGACTCCCCAACTCGGATTCCGGCATCGATGCCGTCCGGCTGGCGGATGGACGCCTGCTGCTGGCGTTCAACGACACGCCGGATGGACGCGCCAACCTGCGCCTCGCGGTGTCGTCCGATGCCGGCAGGACCTGGACGCGGGGCCCCTTCCTCGAGAACGAGGCCGGTGCGGAGTTCTCCTATCCGTTCCTCCTCCGGTCCCGCGATGGAATGGTGCACCTCGCCTACACCTGGAAACGCGAGGCGATCCGCGTCGTCTCCTTCAACACCGCGTGGCTGGACGCCGCGACCCCGGCAACCGGGGCAATCCCATGAGCGGCATCCTCCTGAACTCCTCCCGCTCGGCGTACTGGGTCGCCATCATGGTCGTCGGCTCCGTACTCGCCCTTGGGTACCGTCGACTCCTGCGGGGACGTCCGTGTCCGAGTCCCACGGCTCTCATCCCCATCGCGATCGTCGTGGTCGTGTGGATTCCCTGGAACGGGGTCTCGATGGGCGGCTGGGTCGCAGGCGCCACCGCCGGCTTCAGCGTCCCGTTCCTCGCCCTGATGGCCAATGGCACAAAAGTCGCCTTCGGGGAGAAAGGCTTCCTCGGACGCCGGGACCTGCGGGATCTGGGCCGGGTGGGGCTGGTGCTCGGACTCGTGCTCTATCCGGCAGCCCTGGGCTGGGGTCCCTGGGATCCCTACGCCTTGGGATGGAATTCACCCCTCGTCGTGTGGCTCGTGGCCGGCTGGACGCTCCATCTCCTGCGCCGAGGATCCCGGACCGGGTGGATCCTGACGGCCTCACTGGGCCTCTGGCTGCTCGAGAGTCTACTGGATGCCGCGCCAGGCATGCGGGACTTCCGGAACGTCTGGTGGTACCTGGTCGACCCGATCCTCGTCCTCGTCTCGATCCCGCTCGCATTCCTCAGGATCCCGCCGGAGCCCCCGGCGACGTCGCCCCCGGCCTGACACCTTCCTCCGCCTTCGGCACAGGGGCGGCCTCCTCCAGGAGGGGTCGGGCCAGGTCCCCGACCCGGGGCTCACCTGAGACGATGTCGGCCACAGCGGTGGTGTTGAGGATCGGCCCCGACACCTTCAACCGCCCCACGATCGACGGCCCGCGCCAGAGATCGAGTTCGTCACCCAGCCGAGGAAGCCCAGCGAGCGAATAGTCGAGGACCACGAACCGCAGACGGGGGTTTACCGTGAGGACCTGTCCCACCTGTCCATCGAGGGGGCGAACGAGGCGAACGGGCGGTGGCTTAACCACCGGTTTGACCGGTTCCGGGGGCGGCAGGTTCTTGCACCCGGACACCAGCAGGGTCAGGCCGAGAAGGTGGAGATGGAACCGCACCGGCGAGTTATTCGACCGGGCGACGTCCGCGGCAAGGTCGAAGAACCCCAGGGGGACCTTGAGTGTCGTGACTGGAGTGTGGGAGGGCGCTCCCGCGCCCAGTGATGCAGGGCACTGCATCACCCACCATTCCAACCCACCCTACACCCACGAAGATCCGCACCCCCCTTCCCTGCATCTGCCTCGCCCCTCTCCGGTCTACCGTCGCGTCGCCGCGGCTCCGCGTGAGTCCGCCTTCCCCCTCCCCACATGCACCGATACGCTGTCCGCATGAACCCCAACCTTCCCGATCCCATGACCCTCCTCCGACCGCGTCGTCGCATCGAGGGATTCTCCGCCATCCTTCTTCCCTTCCTGGCGGATGGTTCGGTGGATTGGGACGGCTTCCGGGGTCATGTGCGTCGTACCGTCGAGGCCGGGCTCGGTCCTGCAGTCAACATGGACACCGGGTTCGGCAACCTCATCGACGAGGCCACCAAACGCCACGCCCTCGGGATCACGCGCGAGGAGTGCGCCGGAAGGTCCTACGTCGCCGGCGCCTTTGTGGGCGACCAACCTGGGGCCGCGTTCGCACGCGATGCCTACGCCCGCCAGATGGAGATCATCCAGGAGTCCGCCGGCATCCCCGTGATCTTCCAGAGCCATGGCCTGACGGGTCAGTCCGACGACGCCATCGTCGCCGCCTACGCCTCGCTCGGAGACCTCTGCGACCGGTTCGTGGGCTTCGAGCTCGGAACGATGTTCGCCCCGTTCGGGAAGATCTACTCGCTCGACGTGTTCCGGGGGCTGATGGGGGTGAAGTCCTGCATCGGGGCCAAGCACTCGTCGCTCCGGCGCGACCTGGAATGGCAGCGGCTGGTGCTGCGCGACGCGACCCGGCCCGACTTCCGAGTGTACACCGGAAACGACCTCGCTATCGACATGGTCATGTACGGCAGTGATTACCTCCTCGGGTTGTCGACCTTCGCGCCCGACGTCTTCGCCCAACGCGATGCGGCGTGGGCGGCGGGCGACCCTGTGTTCCATGAACTCAACGACCTGCTGCAATACCTGGGCTTCCTCGCCTTCCGCCCGCCCGTGCCCGCCTACAAGCACAGCGCAGCCCAGTTCCTGAAGCTCCGCGGTTGGATCGGGTGCGATGACACCCATCCCCGCTCGCCGCGGCGACCGGAGTCGGACCGTGAGATCCTCGCCGACATCGTGGCCCGGCTGCCGCGATGACGACCCGAGGCCACCCTCCTCGGCTTCAGAAACCGCCGCAGACCGTGAACCCTCCCGAATCCTCCTCCCCACGGCCCATGTCCGAACCCTTCAGGCTCACCCGTATCGCCTCCCTAAAGACCGTCGACGAGTTCCGCGCCCACGTCGCTGGCCTCGGGGTCGAGATCCCCACCGAGGACACGATCGCGAGCACCGTCTCCCCGCTGCTCGAGCCGCTGTCCGGTGTCACGATCCACGGGAAGACGATCGGCAATCGGTGGGCGATCCATCCGATGGAGGGCTGGGACGGCACCACGGACGGCGGGGTCACCGACGACATGCGGCGCCGCTGGCGTCGGTTCGGAGAGAGTGGCGCGAAGCTGATCTTCGGCTGCGAGGCCATGGCGGTCCGGCCCGACGGGCGAGCCAATCCGAACCAGCTCATCCTCCAGGACTCCAACCGTGACGGACTCCGCGGGCTCCTCGGCATCCTCCGGGACGCCCACCAGCAGCACCACGGCACCACGGAGGATCTCGTGGTCGGGTTCCAGCTCACCCACTCCGGGCGCTTCTGTCGTCCCAACGACAAGAAACGATTCGAGCCCCGCGTGGCCTTCCGACATCCACTGCTGGATGGACGCTTCCGGGTGGACTCGGACGCCCAGGTGCTGACGGACGACGAGGTCCGGGATCTGATCCGATGCTACGTCCGGGCCGCGCGCATCGCGCAGGAGGTCGGGGCCGACTTCGTCGACATCAAGCACTGCCACGGCTACCTGCTCCACGAGTTCCTCGGCGCCCACACCCGTCCAGGTCCGTATGGCGGGAGCTTCGAGAACCGCACCCGGATCCTTCGCGAGATCGTGGAGGGCATCCGGGCCGACGGGAATCCGATCGACATCGTGGTCCGCCTGAGCGCCTTCGACTTCGTCCCGTTCCGCCCAGACCCGGCCAGGTCGCAGCCCGGCAAACCCGGACCCGGCATACCGGAGGACTACTCCGCCCACCTCCCGTACCGGTACGGCTTCGGGGTCGATCCCCACAACCCGGTGTCGCATGACCTGACCGAGACCTTCCGGTTCGCCGACCTCTGCGCGGACCTTGGCATCCGCCTGCTCAACCTCACCGCCGGGTCACCCTACTACACCCCGCACATCCAGCGACCCGCAGCCTACCCGCCGTCCGACGGCTACCAGCCGGCGCACGACCCTTTGATCGACGTGGCGCGCCAACTGGATGTCGTGCGCCGGGTGAAGGCCCATCTTGCTGGACGTGGAACCGCGGTGGTCGGTACCGCCTACAGCTATCTCCAGGAATACCTGCCGCACGTCGCCCAGTCCGTGATCCGACAGGGTTGGACCGATGTCGTGGGCCTCGGTCGCATGACGCTCAGCTATCCGGGAATCCTGTCCGACGCCACCCGTCAGGGAATCCTCACGCCGCGGCTGTTGTGTCGGACTTTCAGTGACTGCACCACCGCGCCGCGCAACGGCCTGATTTCCGGGTGCTACCCGCTCGACGACCACTACCGGGTGAAGCCGGAGGCCGAGCAACTGAAGGCGATCAAGAAGGGATCGGCCTAGCCAATCCACGGAGACGACCGGGATGCACCACGACCCCATCGGCCTGATCGGACTCGGACTGATGGAACACGCGGAGCGGCTGGGACTCGGCGACCAGGACAACAGCGTCATCCTCGCGGTCCTGCGTCGGAGATGACGAGGGGACTCACGCTGAGGCACGGAGACGCGGAGGGAAGACGGTGGAGGTCAAGACAGAGGCGATGCCGGTAGGGCTGTGCTCCGCCACGGCCCCATCTCGATCCGATGCGCGTGGTGCACCCGTGAAGGCGACCGGGTTGTTCGATCCACTCAACCCTCGCGGTCTAGATGGGGACGCCACGGAGGCCGTCCCTACCGGGGTGGGCGCTCCCGCGCCCAGTGATGCAGGGCACTGCATCACCCACCCATCGATGCCCTCGGCTTAGAAAAGCACCTCACGGCGGGGGACCCCTGCGCGTTCCCCCATTCCATCCCCCCTCCCTTGCATTTCTCCCTCTTCCTCCGCGGCTCCGCGGCACCGTGTGAGCCCCCTTCCCCGAAATCACGCCAGGATTTCGGAGACGACCCGTCCATGGACGTCGGTCAGACGGAAATCCCGTCCCTGAAATCGGTAGGTCAGCCGTTCGTGGTCGATCCCCAGCTGGTGCAGGATCGTCGCCTGCAGGTCGTGCACATGGACCCCGTCGCTCACCACGTTCATGCCCAGATCGTCCGTCTCCCCGTGGCTCACCCCCGCCTTCACCCCACCCCCTGCCATCCAGGTCGTGTAGGCGTAGGGGTGATGGTCCCGCCCCCAGTTCTTGCGATCGTCGAGGGCGCCTTGGATGAAGGGGGTCCGACCGAACTCCCCGCCCCAGATCACGAGCGTGTCGTCAAGCAGCCCGCGCTGCTGAAGATCTAGGACGAGTCCGGCCGATGGCTGGTCGGTGTCGCGGCACTGGGTGTACAGCTCGGTCGTGAGGCTCCGATGCTGATCCCACCCGGCGTGCATCACCTGGACGCACCGGACGCCCCGCTCAATGAGGCGTCGGGCCATGAGACAGTTGTACGCGAAGGTCCCCTGTTCCCGGACACTTGGCCCATAGAGTGCCAGCACGCTCTCGGGCTCTTTCGACAGGTCCGTCAGTTCTGGCACGCTCGTCTGCATCCGGAACGCCATTTCGTACTGGGCGATGCGCGTGGCGATCTCGGGATCACCGTGCTCGCGGAGCTTCCGTTCGTTGAGGGCCGCCAGGTCGTCGAGCATCGAGCGACGCAGAGCGGGATCGAGCCCGGAGGGATTGCTCAGGTACAGGACCGGATCGCCGTTGCCCCGGAACTTCACGCCTTGGTAGCGCGAGGGCAGGAACCCGGAGCCCCAGTAGAAGTCGTAGAAGATCTGTCCGCAGGTGGTGCCCTTGCTGACCGAGGTCATGACCACGAACGCCGGCAGATTCTCGGTCTCGCATCCCAACCCGTAGGTCAGCCACGCCCCGAGCGTGGGGCGTCCCGGGATCTGGGCTCCACTGAGCATGAGCGAGATCGCCGGCGCGTGGTTCACGGCGTCGGTGTGCATGCCCTTCACAAAGCACAGCCGGTCCGCCACCTGGGCGGTGTACGGCAGGAACTCGCTCACCCAGGCGCCGCTCTGACCGCGCTGGTGGAAGGGTTCAACCGGTGCCAGCAGCAGCTTGCCGTCGGCCTTGCCGGTCATCGTACTGAACCGCTTGCCCGTGACATAGCCGTCCGGGACGGACTTCCCATGCAGCTCCCGGAGCTTGGGCTTGTAGTCGAAGAGGTCGACATGCGTCGGGGCGCCGTTCTGGAAGAGATAGATGACGTGCTTGGCCCGGGGCGGCTTGGGCGGATACCCCGGCAGGCCCTGGAGCCCGCCGCCGGACGGGGCAGCCATGGCTCCGCTCCGACCCAGCAGCGACGCCAGTGCTGCGGTGCCCAACGCGGTGGCCCCGCGACCAAGAAAGGTTCTCCGGTTCAGCAGCAGATGGCTCTCGTCCAGCGGGTTCATCGGGTCATTCGACATTCAGGGCCTCGTCCAGATTCAGCACCGTGCTGCACAGGATCGTCCACGCCGCCAGAGAAGCTGGATCGAGCCTCGTGGGGATCCGAACCTCTCCGATCTCGACGAGCTCCCGGGCCTGCTTCGGATCGGCGGAGAAGCGCTGCCGATAGCCCTGGAGGGATCCCAGCAAGCGATCCTGCTCTACCGCATCGGGGAGCCGTCCGACCACTTCTCGATAGAGCCAGCGGAGGCGCTCGGGATCACTGTCGGCAGCCTCAGCAACCCGGGCGGCGAGTGCCCGGGCGGCCTCGACGTACGTGATGTCGTTGAGGGTCAGCAGGGCGTGGAGCGGGACGTTCGTACGTGGGGTGCGGACGGTACAGGTCTGGCGGCTCGCGACATCGAAGAAGAGGGTCGGGCCCACGATCCGGCGCCAGAACACGTACAGGCTCCGACGGTAGAGCGAGGCGCCGTGGTCCTGCTCGTAGCGCTTGGCGCCGAACGTGGCCTCCTCCCAGATTCCGGACGGTTGGTAGGGCTTCACCGGCGGTCCACCGATGTCCTCGACCAGCAGTCCGGCATGGAACAGCGCGGCGTCGCGGATCATCCACGACGGCATCCGAAGCCTTGGCCCGCGGGCCAGGAGCCGGTTCTCCGGATCCCGCTCCCGGGTCTCAGGAGCCGTGCGCGATGACTGACGGTAGGCGGCGCTGGTCACGATCAGCCGGTGGAGACGCTTGAGATCCCAGTCGGAATCCTGGAACTCGACCGCCAGCCAGTCGAGGAGCTCCGGATGACTGGGCCGTTCCCCCTGGAGACCGAAATCCTCGGAGGTCTTCACAAGCCCCAGGCCGAAGAAGAGCTGCCACGACCGGTTCACCGCCACCCGAGCGGTGAGTGGATGCCCGGGGGACAGAATCCACTGAGCAAGGCCCAGCCGGTTGGTCGGAGTCCCGGCAGGCGGTGTTGAGAGGCCCTTTGGCACAGCCGCCCCAACCCGGGCGCCGGGCTGCTCGTAGTTGCCGCGCGCGAGGACGAAGGTGTCCCGGAACTTCTCCTGATCCTCCATGACCATGACCCGCGGAATGGATCGGTTCAGCGCATCCCGCTCGTCCCGAAGACGCTTCTGACGCTCCAGCGCCCCGGCATAGGGGACATCATTCGTCTTCCAGTGGGTGGCAAGCTGGTTCAGCCGCCCGCTGTCCCGCTGCTCGGGAGCCTGGGCGAGCGCCTCCTGGACCTCCTTGGGTAGATCCAGGACTCCCGGCGCCTCCGCCACGGGCTTCCCGGCCGGCCGGGGGAACTTGACCAACTCCAGGGTCCGCACCGTGGCGGCGACCGACTTCAGCTCGGTCTCAAGCCGCTGGCGGTGCTCCTTCTGGGTTTCGGAGGGCCATTCCATGTTGGGCCGCGCCTGAGGATCCCCACCGCCCCCGTCGACCGCCGTTCGATCAAAGAAGGCGAGCAGGCCGAAATAGTCCTGCTGGGTGAACGGATCGTATTTGTGGTCGTGACAGCGCGTGCAGTTGAAGGTGGCCCCCAGCCAGACCGTCGCGACCGTCTCGGTCTGGTCGAACAGGTAGTCGATCCGGTTCTCCTCCGGAATGCGTCCCCCTTCCCCATTGATCATGTGGTTGCGGACGAACCCCGTGGCAAGGCGCTGCTCGGGGGCTGGCGACTGGAGGAGATCCCCGGCCAGCTGCCACGTGGTGAACTCGTCGAAGGGGCGATTCGTGTTGAACTCACGGACCACCCAGTCGCGCCAAGGCCACATCGTCCGCTCGCCATCACCCTGGTAGCCGTTGGAGTCGGCATACCGCGCCGCCTCGAGCCACTCCCACGCCAGACGTTCGCCATGGCGTGGCGAGGCCAGGAGACGGTCGACCTGGCGCTCGTAGGCCCCGGGTTGGATGTCCTCGACGAAGGCCTGGATCTCGTCGGGGGTCGGGGGCAACCCGGTCAGGTCGAAGGAGAGCCGACGCAGCAGCGTCTCCCGAGACGCCTCGGGCGCGGGTTCCAGACCCTCACGCGCCAATCGACTCCGCACGAAGGCATCGATCGGGTTCGAGATTCCTGGAACGACCGGCGGTGTGGGACGCTGCGGTGCCTCATATGCCCAGTGCCTGCCCCAGGGGGCCCCTTCGGCGATCCAGCGGGTCAGGGTCGCGATCTGGTCCCTCGACACCGGCCGGTGGGCCTCCGGCGGCGGCATGACGTCGTCCGCATCCGCGGTGAGCATCCTTCGGACGACCTCACTGGCGTTCGGGTCACCCGGGACAATGGCGGCCTTGCCGCTTTTCCCATGCCCAATCGCCCCTTCGCGGACATCCAGCCGCAGCCCACCCTTGCGGGCGGCGGCATCGGGTCCGTGGCAGGCGAAGCAGTGGTCCGAGAGGATCGGCAGGATGTCGCGCGAGAACCGCACCGGCTCCGCGGCCCGGGAGGACCCGAGACCGAGGGCCAGTCCCAGGACCGCCCCGAGGGACTTCCGTCGCGTGGCGGAATTCCAGGCGGGAAAGTCCAAGGTCATGACGGTGAACGGATCAGATCGCAGGCACGTTCCATCCCTCGCGATAGGAGCGACGCACCCACGGGTTCGCGTCAGGCATGTTGGTGAACTGGAGACGCTTGGCATCCCAGTCCAGCGTGGCCTTCGGGAACCGCGTCGCGACGCCGCCGAGCAGGATGGATTCGGTGAGAGGGCCGGAGTACGAGAACGGCGTCGAGGTCTTGGCCTCGCCACGGACCGCGTCGATGAACTGATGCCAGTGGTCGATGCCCTCCACGACCGGGAGGCCATCGGTGACCACCTTGCCGCCCTTCAGGACGAGGGGCATGGCGACGTGCGGAATGACCATCACGCCGTCGGTGCCAATGAGGATCGATCCCTGGTCGGGAAGATCCGTCCCGGCGAGCAGGGCCCGAATCTCGGCGGGAGGGCGTTGGTTTCCGTCGTACCACGTGATCGGGATCCGGCTGGGGATCGTGTACCGCGTGGCCGGGAAGACGTAGCGGATGAGGGCGTTGTTGGCCCAGGAGTCGGCGTTCGGAGACGGTCCTTCACTGCGCACGGAGAGCGGCGCGGTGAGGGCGAGTGCGGCGAAGACCGGGTCGAAGATGTGGCAGCCCATGTCGCCGAAGGTGCCAGTGCCGAAGTCGAGGCGCCGACGCCAGTTGGCGGGGTGATACCAGCCATTGCCGATGAAGGGACGATAGCGGCACACGCCCAGCCAGAGGTCCCAGTTGAACCCGGCCGGGACCGGATCGATGCGGTTCGGCTTCGGCGACAGATCACCCCAGTCCTTGCTGCTCCAGGTGTGGACCTCCTTCACCTTGCCGATCGCACCGGCCTGCACCTGGGCCACCGCGGTGCGGTACTCCTTCGCCGAGTGGACCTGGATGCCCATCTGGGTCGGGACCTTGCGGGCCGCGGCCATGAGGGCCATCTGACGGCTCTCGTAGACGTCATGGGTGAGGGGCTTCTGTCCGTAGACGGCGATGCCGCGGTCGAGGGCCGACAACCCCATCGGCGCGTGCATGTGGTCGGGGGTCGACACGTTCACCGAGTCGAGCTTCTCGCGCTCGAGCAGCACACGGTAGTCCTCATAGACCCGGGCGTCGGGGAAGCGCTTGCAGAACTCGGTGGCGCGACCGGCATCGGCCTCGGCAACAGCCACCATGCGGACCTTCGGATGCGAGGCGATGGAGGTGAGATCAGCCCAGGCCATGCCGGAGGCGCCGAAGCTGGCGTGGAGGACCTGACCGGAGGGCGGATTCGCGAGGAGATCCCGTGTGATGAACGGGGCGGCGAGGAGTCCGGAAGCGCCGGTCTTGAGGAACGAGCGCCGTGTGGAGGCGGAAATGGTGTTCACGGATTGAGGACGTGTCATGGAACGACGCGATCAAACCCGTCCCTCTTCAGCGAGGCACGCGAAAAGAACACGGCGCACGGCGAGCAGTCGCTCTTTGCCTCCGCTTTCAGGGAACCATCACGATCCGATAGTACCGCTGACTGCTGGGAGACCGGAGATCCACAAGCTCACCCAGGGAACCCGTACCCTGGGTCTCCTGAGGAAGACGAACCCAAGGGCCACCGAACGCCTCCATCGATTCGGCCACGTACCGGCGCCCCGGAAGAGTTCGGAAGGTCAGTCGCGTCGAGGCCGGCTGGGCATCGACCCGACGGATGACCGGTGCGAGGACGACGTCCTCGCGCACCATGAGGTTCTGCATCCGAATGTCCTGGGCGGCGGGCAGATCGGGTTGGGTGAACTCTCCAATCACCTTTAAGTATTCCGCCAGCACGTGTTGCTGACGCCCCACCACACTGAACTCAGTCCCACTGCCCGCTGCTGCCAGGTCCACCCGGTCGGTGGCTTGGGACAACGGCAGATAGCTGTCCCCGCCATCCGCCATGAAATCGAGCGTCACCACCCGGAATTTCCGACCCGGATCCCCTGTCAGAACACCGTTCTCCACCACAAGGTCCTGTCGGTCGTCGGGGTAGACGACCACGAGGTTCTGGAGGCGTGTGCCAGGGGAAGTGATCGCGAAAGGGTTGCCTTCGGTATTCACGAGGTAGGTCATGGGCCCGTTCGTGGGCATGTAGCTGAAGACCAGGCCCGACACCTGAGGAAAGCGTCCGGCAGCACCAGGGGCGGAAACGCCCCATTCGACGCAATCCCGGAGCTGCTGGGCGGTCAACGTGAGCAGGACCAGTCCAGAGTTGAACCGGAGGGAGTTTTCGATGTCGAGCTGGCTGACGTCGCCCTTCTTCTTGCCGACCCGTGGATTGGCAATGGGCGATCCGGGCTCGGCAACGCCACCCATGGACTCATACCCACCAATCGAATCCCGGATTCCACCCCCATCATTGAACGCGATGACGGTTGTGGGATCGCGTCGACGCGCGAACCACAGATCGGCGTCCGAGGTGAGATCCCCCAGATTCGTCTCCTCGGACCGAACCTTGCTGCTCTGCCCGTCCAGAAACGTGGTGGTCCGGCCGAACAGATTGCCGTCTTTCGCATCGAGGATGCCAGCAATGGTCGTGACAGTCTCCACGACCGCGGGAGTCGCCGCGACGTTCCCTGTGTCCAGGACGCCCTGTTGATCCGTCGCATAGGCACCACTCCGAGGATCAAGGGCAGTCACGACGCCGGCGTCGTCGAAGGTGACGATCAACCGTCCCACATAGCGGTACATCGACCCGGTGTTGACGACGTACACGGGTTCGGAAGTCGCGGAGGTAAATACGGCCGGATAGGTGTTCGCAACGACGTCCCCCGATCGAACCCGATCACCCGGCTTCGCAAAGACCGCGTGGGATCCTCCGCCGAAGATGATGTCGACTCCTTTGAGTTTCGTCGCGAGATCGAACTCGTTTCTGAAGTCCTGCAGGTGGGACACGAGAACGATCTTGTTCAGGCCTTGTGCCGCCAAGGCATCGACCGCGGCCTGCACTTTCCCAAGGACGTCCATCGAAACGTCCACTTCACCCGGGTTTGCGATGGTGTTGAGATCCTTGGTGGTCGCACCCACCACCCCGATTCTCTGATCTCCCATCGTGAGGACCGTGCTCCCAGCGATCTTATTACGCATCTGGGACGAGTCTTGCCCATTCGTGGTGACAAGGCTCGCGAGGTTGTCGTCAGGGGCGAAATCGATGTTGGCACTGAGGTAGGGGAACTGGGTCCCGGCATAGTTCACGACCGGGTCCGGCCGGATGAGGTTCCGGACCAGCCCGGTGGTGTCATCGAACTCGTGGTTCCCGAAGCAGGACACCTGGATTCCCAGCGCGTTGAGGATCGTGATGTCGCCCCGTCCCTTGACCCCATTGAATGGGGCCGCCGAATCCGCGCTGGCAGTGAAGACGGGACCCGCAATGTAGTTGTCACCAGAGGAGAGGACGAAGGTTTGGCCCTTGAAATCAGCACGCAATGCGTTCAGCACCGATGAGAACCGCGGGATGTCATCCAGCGCAGGAACACCCGCCTCAAAGTCAGAGGCATGGAGGAACTGGAGGGTCACCGGCTCCCCGACGAGCCGCAGCTGCAAAAGCAAACCCACCGCTGCGACGGCGGCCATCCATGCTGCAATTCTGATCACTTCCCAAGGATAGCCCGCCATCGTGAAGATGCACTCTTTGATCCGTCCTCTGTCCTCATAGAACTCGGTCGAATGACCCCGCCAGTTTATCGTTGCTCCCACCTTTCGCCTTCCGCATTGATCGCCAACTCCGCAAGAACCATGGTGTCCTCACTGACCCGGCCATGAATCCGCACGCCCACCCCTGCTCCGGTCCGTCCGTCTCGCGCCGGGAATGGCTTCGGGTGGGCGGACTCGGCGCCTTGGGCCTCACGCTGCCGACCGTCCTGGGTTCGCCAGGCACTGCGGGTGCCGGCGGCTTCCCGGCCGTTCCCTCGTTCGGACGCGCCAAGTCCTGCATCCTCCTCTTCCTGTCCGGCGGCCCCCCGCAGCACGAGACCTTCGATCCCAAGCCCGATGCCCCGGTCGAGGTGCGCGACACCTTCCGGTCCATCCCCACCCGGGTTCCCGGGATCCACTTCAGCGAGACCCTTCCCTACACCGCCAAGGTGGCCCACCGGCTGTCGATCGTCCGGTCGATGACCACCGAGATCGATGCCCACTCCACCAGCGGCGCCTTCATGCTCACCGGCTACGAGCCGGCATCGAAGGCGGAGAACGTTCCCCCGAGTCCAGACGACTGGCCGAGCATCGCCGCCGCCGTAGGAACCCTGAAACCCAGCACCCGCTCGCCGATGTCGTCCGTGATCCTCCCCGAGATCATGGCCAACGACGGCAACATCGTCTGGCCCGGACAGGATGGCGGCTTCATGGGCGCGAAGTGGAATCCGGTCGTGATGCGCTGCGACCCCACCCAGCTCCCGGTCCGCATCGAGGGCCTGACCCGCCTCAAGGACGTCCCAGAGGTCCGCCTCGAGGATCGGCAGGCCCTCCTGAGACAGCTGGACTCCCATTTCTCGGCTGGACTCCACAGCGAGCAGGCGACGGCCTGGGACCAGTCCCATCAGCGGGCGTTCCAGATGCTGCACTCCGAGGGCTGCCGACGGGCCTTCGAGCTCGAGCGGGAGTCGGCCGCGTTGCGCCGGGCCTACGGCGAGCACAAGTTCGGTCAGAGCGCCCTGCTGGCTCGACGCCTCGTCGAGGCCGGGACACGCCTCGTACAGGTGAACTGGCCGCGCGAAGGCAAGGCCGAGGTCGCGGGCAGCCCGCTCTGGGACACCCACGCCAACAACGCGGGCCGCGTCCGCGACGTGCTCTGCCCGCAGTTCGACCGCACCTTCGCCACGCTTGTCGACGATCTCCACGATCGCGGGCTCCTCGACGAGACCCTCGTCATCGCCGTCGGTGAGTTCGGCCGTTCCCCGAAGATCAATGCCGTCGGCGGACGCGACCACTGGGGAGCCTGCTTCTCCATGGCGATCGCCGGCGCGGGCATCCCCGGCGGACAGGTCGTCGGATCCAGCGACCGCATCGGCGCCTATCCGGACTCCCGTCCGATCCGCCCGCGTGATTTCGCCGCGACCGTCTTCCATCTCCTCGGGATCGCTCCCAACACGGAATTCCTGGATCCGATCGGACGTCCCCGTCTGCTGACGGACGGTGGGACTCCGATCCGGGAACTGGTCGGCGCCTGACCCCTGGTTGCTAGGCGACAGCTTCACCGGATGCGATCCGGCGTCGACGCCGCAGCAATTCCCAGCCAAGACCCACGACCGCCACCGCGGCACAGACGATCCCGAAGACGTCGCCATGACGCCGGTACCAGGTCGGTGCCTGGTCCTTCGAACGACCCGCCACCTCGATCCGCAGGAAGCCCGGTCCATAAACACTGCTGTCGTTCTGGAACAATTCCGCCACGCGGCCGGTGGGTTCGATCCTGCAGGTGAGTCCGTTGTTGGCGCAGCGCACGAGGGTGACGCCGTTCTCGACCGCCCGGAACACCGCGCCGGCGGTGTGCTGCCACTGGGCACTGCCTTCGCCGAACCACCCGTTGTTGGTGAGCTCGAGCAGGAATCCGGTGTCATCGGACACATGATCTCGCGTGGTCTCCGGGAACATGTCCTCGAAACAGATCACGGGCGACGCCACCACCGGAGTCCCCGGGCCCAGGGGAAATGCCGCCGCCCGTGTTCCCGGCGTGAAGCTGCTGCCGATCGGCGTAAGCCACCGCATGAAGGGCAAGGTGTTCTCGAACGGTATGTACTCGCCGAAGATCACGAGCCGGCGCTTCAGATATTGGTCCACCAGCCGCCCGGTGGCATCGACCAGCAAGGCAGCGTTGTAGTGCTCGGGACGCCCCTCCACCTCGCGGCCAAACCCCGTACCGAACACCCACATCGCGCCGGCCTTCCCGGTCTCGCGGGTCACCGACTCGAATTGTTCCCGGGTGATGTCGGGCAACGATCCCTCGGGCCAGACGAGCACGTCGGGTTTTGATGCGAGGGCCGAGCGGGTCAGGGCGAACACCTTGCCGAACCGCTCTGGATTGGCGCCCTCATCCCAGATGAGCGTCTGCGGGATGCTCGGCTGGACCAGCGCCAGGGACACCGGCAACCCGTCGGTCCGGGGCACCCCCAGACGACGCACCCCCCAGGCCAGAACTAGCAGCAGCACAAGCACCGGCAGCCGGAGATCCGACATCCAGGACGTCTTTTGCCGGGTGCACCGGATCAGTTGGAGGATGGATCCGGCAACCCCGAGGGACACCCAATGGACCAATGCGGTCACCCCGAAGATCCCCGTGACCGAGGCGATCTGGATCAGCGGCAGGTTCTTCCACTGCGTGATGCCCCAGAAATTCCAGGGGAATCCGGTGAGAAACCGACCCCGGATGACCTCCAGTCCCGCCGCACCGAGGGCCAGCCCAAGCCACACGATGGAGCGTCGGATCGTCGGGAGCTCCGCCAAGGCCGAGGCGGCCTGGGCCCAAGGCTCCGAGCCCTCGCGCGCGACGCCGGTCCAGCGTCGGATCCACAGGGTCGCCCAGACGGTCCAAAGGGCCGGGTACAAGGCACAGTAGAGTGAGAGGGCGAGCCACGCTGCCACGGCGCCCGATGGAAACGGGATCGCGAGGAGCCACCGGAGCGACACCAGGAACTGGACCAGTCCCGAGAACCAGCCGAGTCGGAACGCCCTGCCCGGCGACGCCCCCAGCGCGGAGAGCAGCAGCAGGCCCGGTGACACCCAGGCCAGTCCGGACCACCCCGGCAGCGGGAACGCCAGCGCCGCCATCAGCCCCGCAAGGCCCGCACCGGTCCAGGGCAATGTCCCCACCCACCGCGCTGCGGCGGCGGATCCCACAACCCTGGAGGAATGCAGCGACATCACCTCCGGAGACGCTACCAGTGCCCCTCGCGGGAAACCACGTTTTCGCCCTCCGCAAAAGAGAAACGGCCATCCCGCGGATGCAGGATGGCCGTCGACCTGGAAAAAATGTCCCGTCGCTCAGGCGTGGAACGACTTGCCGCAGCCACAGCTGCTCTGGGCGTTCGGGTTGTTGATCTTGAACCCGCCACCCGTCATGGCATCGCTGAAGTCAACCACCGCGCCGCGGATGTAGTTCGCACTGAACGGATCCACCACCACGGACACGCCGTGGAACTCGGCCGCGATGTCGTCGTCGCGGCGCTCGTCAAAGGTCATGCCATACTGGAGCCCAGAGCAGCCGCCGGCCTCGACGTAGACCCGGAGGGGCTTGCCAGTGTTCTCCTTGTCCTCGGCCAGCATCGACGCGATGTGCCGGGCGGCGGCATCGGTCAGGGTCACCACGGGGCCGGAGGTGGTCTCGGTGCAGGGGGATTCAGTCAAGGAAGCGCTCATGTGGAAATCAACCTATGGAGGGTGATCCGAGGTGTCAACCGACTCCCCGGTTCTGCGACACCTCGGGATCCTCGACCCTGCAGCCCCGGGCCGGAATCACTCCGGCTTCGCCATCCTGTCCTTCAGCCGCAGGTATTCCCAGACGGCCTGGATCGTCTTTGGACCGTCACCCCCGAGGATCTCCGGCAACGGACTCCGGCCCTCCTCGTCAAAGTAGACGGGCATCTTGCTGGCGGGGTCGATGGTGGTGGGCGCCCGGAGCCAGCGTCGGAAGTAGTCGGGCTGCAGGCGGTCGAAACTGGTGGCCAGGTTGATGCCAGGCGCCTCGAAGACCTGGGTCGCCCCGAACTCGCCGATGCTGTGGCAGCTGACGCAACCGAAGCCGCCGTTGGCGCCGGCCAGCTTCCGCCCCGCGTCGGCCAGGGTCGCCGTGTCGGACGGCGCCGGATCCGGCGCAGTGACCGGAGGCAGCCCCGCAAGGGTTGAGAGTCCCTCACCCAGGCCCTGGGCGTAGGCCGGGAATGCCGGCATGCGGTACTCGCCCCACGAACGTGGCTTCACCGCAATCTCACCCCGGATGAACCGTGTAGCCCACTCGGGTTTGAGCTTGCCCGGAAGATGATCCCACGCCGGGAAACCCTCGAACTGACCGTGGCACTCCCGGCAGTTCAGGTGGACGGACTGGCGCTCCATGAAATCGGCCGCCGTCGCCCGATCCAGCGAAGACCGATCCGACGCACCGAACGCCTGCAGGGCCTCCCGTTGCCCGGCAGTCAGGGTGAAACGGGGGGCCTTCGAGCCAGTCGACGCGGTTTCGGCCAGACACCCTGATTTCCACGACGCCGAAGCGAGCTGAACCAGGGGCTTCGCGGTGGATTCGTTCTTCACCCCGTCGAGGGCATGGCAGTTCAGGCACCCGGTCGACGCGATGAGCTTCCTCCCCTGCTCCACCCGTTCCGGGCTCGACGCCCCGGGGGCGGCTGCGGATGCAGGATCGGCGACGGAGCCCAAATACGCCGCCAGATCCGCGGCCTCGGCGGCGCTGAGCTTGAAGTTGGGCATGCGGATCCAGCGGAAATGCTGCTCGGGCTTCTGGAGGAAGGCGGCGAGGGCACCCGGTGTGAACTTCGCGTTGACCTCCTTCTGGGAGATCTGGTGCGGCTTGCTGTCGGTCGATCCCGGTGCGGGATGGCAGGCCCCGCAGTGGAGCTTCTCGAACAGGGCCTTGCCGGTCTCGATGGCGCCGGACTGGACCGCGGAAGGACCCTCGCCCTTGAGGGAGCCCAAGTAGGCTGCGATCGCCGCCGCATCCGCCGGGGCACCGTCTCCCGAAAGCATCGCTGGCATCGGCGTCCCGGGGCGATGAGCCTGCGGATCACGGATCCAGGCCGCCATCCAGTCGACCTGCCGACGGGACCCGATCCCGTTGAAGGACGGGGCATCCATGGTCAGCTCCGGAACCGAACCCGGGGCCTGGTGGCAGCGGGCGCAGCGGAACTCCAGGAACAGGTCCCGCCCTTCGTGCAACATCGCGGAACGTCGCAGCGCCTCGGTGGGCTCGTGCGACAACTGGGCCAGAGGGAGGGTGCTGAGCGGGGTCTCGCGATTGGTCCAGAACAGGCGGACCATGGCCTCCCCCATCGCCGGCGAGGTGAACTCCACCCGGAGACTGTTCGTGCCCTTGTTCAGGCGGATCGACGGCCCGATCGCCAACGTCGGCCCCGTGTCCTTCGCCTCGAGTGCGGTGGCTCCGTTGACGGAGACCTTCAAGGAACCCTGGGCCAGCGCCTGGAAGGTGAAATCCCCGCGGAGATCGGCCGAGATCGCCCCCTCCCACCGGGCTGTGAACGGTCCCGCAGGCGCGAACGGCGTCGGCGGCTGCCCTGCCGGCACAAAGAGCCCGACGTTCGGGGTCACCGACACGTCGGTGACCCCGCCCGCGGTGATCGTCCGGATGAGGCCGGTCGACGGCTCCGCAGCCCCCAGCACCTGGGTCAACACCCCACACACGACCATCCCCAACCCAAGACCATCGAGGCCCCATCGGTTTCCGAGGAGGACCCGGGAGAGGATGGACCCAAGGGTCCGGAGCGGGATGTTCATGAAGGACAGGGAGTGCTGGGGGCGTCGCTGGGTGATCAGTTCATCGACAGCGGTCGGCCCGGGATCTCGTGGATGGTCTGCTGGATCTCCTGCGAGATGGGGATTCCGTCCGCCGCCTTGATGTCCCACTTCAGGGACTGCTGATTGACGGGACGGAGGCCCTCGATCTTCAGGATCACGGAACGTCCATCCTTGCCCAGCTTGGCGCTGGTGATGTCGAGGGACTCGCGTCCCTTCTTCTTGGCATCGGAGACCCACACCTCAGGGGACCCATAGTTCTCGCTGCGAATATAATTCCAGCGCTTGCCACTCCAGTTCTGCACGTCTTCGGCCGAGGCCTTGTCGAGCGGCTGGGTGAAATGGAGTTCCACCCCCTCCGGCACGACCTTGACGGCGTTGACGCCATAGACTGGCTTTCCGGTGTAGCGGACCCGGTCGAACCCGGTGATGCGGGCGGCGTTGGACTGCCACTCGCTGAGCCCGGCCACGTAGAGCTGGCCGTCGTGCGGATGGAATCGTGCCCGCATCACAGAGCTGGTGAACTTGAGCGGGAAACGGACCGCAGCGGCCTGCTGGCGACCGTCCCCAAGATCCTGACGCATGACCAGGAAGAGCGACGACTTGCCATAGGACTCGTAGAGGAGCTCGTTGCGGAACGGTCCCCACTTGGAGCTGGTCACCCAGACTTGGCCGCCGTTCGAGTTGCAGAAGTCGGAGTGCGACAGCCACAGGATGGGCGGGGCGTACTTCTCGGCGGCCCCGGCCGGGGTCTTGGAGTTGATCACGCCGTGGAAGGTCTTGCCGTCGACCCAGTTAAGGGGGGACGTCGGCACCCAGGTGCCCTCGTTGTCCCCGGTGGTGACCTGTCCGTCGCCACGGACGCCGATGCCGTTCGGGGCCCGGAATCCGCGCGCCACGATCTCGAAGGTCTTGCCGTCAGGACTCACGCGGAACAGGCAGCCAGCGTGGGAACACACCACACCGTTGCCCCGCGAGGCCTTCTCATTGCCGAAACCGCTGCCCCCGCCATTCACGGGATTCGCCTTGGCGAAGTAGAAGTTGCCGGCGGCGTCCCGCTGGAGGTCGAAGACGAACTCGTGGAAGCCTCGCGTCGACATCACGTCGTTGTTGAAGTTCTCGTAGTAGTCCGCCTCGCCGTCCTTGTTCAGGTCCACAAACCGCGTGATGCCATCGCGTCCCGACGTGTAGATTTGGTCCTTCACGATCACGAGCCCGAGAGGCTCATAGAGTCCCGAAGCAAAGCGGCTCCACACCAGGTTCTCGAGGGAGTCGTCGATGCCCGAGACGATCCAGATGTCGCCATCATGGGTGCACAGCGCGGCGCGCTTCCCGTCGGCGAAGAAATCCATGCCACCGAACCGGACCCGACGCTTCCAGGGGTTATCCTCGGGCGCCGTGATCGAATCCGTCACATAGGCCCCATCCGGGGTCGAGCTGGACGCCAGTCGTCCCTTCAGGTTGACGGTCTCCGGCCAGTGCCGGGGTCCACCCTTCATGAAGTCCGGCATCACCGGCGCGGCCTTGGCGAGTTCGATCGCACCCGACGTCGACGACGACGCACCGCTCCAGATCGTCACCTTGAAAGGTTCCGTCGCCTTCACACCGGCCCCGACGAGCAGAAACGCCCGGGATCCTTCAACCTGGATCTCCACGCCCTTCGGCAGTGCGGTCCCGGCAACCACTGTCACGCGGTCGCCGGAAGTGAACACCAGCGCCGGAAGCCCACCCTGGATGCCGACCTTGACCTCGGCATCTGGAACCTCGGCGAGCTGGACCGTGAAGGCGTCCTTCACCGTATGCCGACCGATCGACGTGGCCCCCTGCTTGGGCGGACCCAGGCGGAAGGTCCGGGTGAACGCGACACCGGCCGGCCCAGCAAGGCTGCCCGGCTTCTCATAGACCATCGTGCCACGCACCGTGTAGCTGAGGATGGTGTCCATGCCGTCAACATAGAGTCCCTTCCAATGGCCGATGGACTTGTCGATCGGACCGAACGGCTCCGGACGGGTGTCTGCGAACCCCTTCCCGGGGATTCCGACGCCGGGGCCATTGCCGACCCCGAACTTCTGTTCGCCGACCATCTGGGGATGCTGGCCGTGGTTGCCATCGAACACCACGCCCCGAGTGTCGATGAACCCGCCGGTCCATCCGGCCGCCATGCGCAAGGTATCGGAGTCGAAGAGTACGGTGGCATCGTTGCCAACCCGGATTGCATAGCCCTTGAGGGCGACGTTGTTGCTGGGGAAGTTGGCGCCGATGCAGGCGGACTGGAACGGGAAGTCATCCTGCAGCATGCGGAACGAGGAGGCTTTGGGCTGGGCCGCCGAGGCGGACAGGACCAGGAGCCCCGCGGCCAACGCTGAGGAAGCGAGAGTGCGGATGGTAGTCATCATGGTGGGGATCATTGCATTGCTGACACGGATCACAAACGGACCGCGCCGGTCCGAAGATCCTAGCAAGACCGCCTCGCCCAAGGTCCAGCCGGGAAAGCGGGAGATGCGGGGGCGGGAAAGAGCGAAGCGCGGGGAAAAGGGGGCTCCCGCCAAGACACCGTCGGCTTCCAAAGGCTCCAGCCTCTGCCCCAGCTCCTCGCCCGGGCACTATGCCCGGAACCGGTGAGAGCCATCGCGCTCCATGGCACTGGGTGCGGTAGCACCCACCTCCGGCAAGGACCCACTCCGCTGGATCCCCATTTTCCTCGCCCTACTTGGGCTGGGCGGCCTTGACCTCGATGTGCAGGTCACGGAGCTGGCGTCCCGTCACAGTCGACGGCGAGGCGGTCATGAGGTCGACACCCTTCGCTGTCTTCGGGAATGCGATGACGTCGCGGATGCTCTGGGTTCCGCAGAGGATGGCGATCATGCGGTCGAACCCAAGCGCGATGCCCCCGTGCGGCGGTGCGCCGTACTGGAACGCCTCGAGCATGTAGCCGAACCGCAGCTGCGTCTCCTCGGCGGGGATCGCCAGGATGTCCTGGAAGATCGTCCGCTGGACCTCCGGCTGGTGGATCCGGATGGAGCCGCCGCCCAGTTCCACGCCGTTGACCACGATGTCGTAGTGCTGGCCCCGGACCTTCTTCGGATCGCTCGTGAGCAGCGGAATGTCCTCGGTGACCGGAGCGGTGAACGGATGGTGGCTGGAGTACCAGCGGTTCATCTCCTTGTCGTAGCTGAGGAGCGGGAAGTCCACGACCCACAGGAAGTCGAACCGGTTCGGGTCGACGACCAGCTTGCCCTGCGCCTTCAGAACCTCGGCGCAGTAGAGACGGATCTTACCGAGGATCTCGCAGGCATTCAGCCACTGGTCGGCGGCGAAGAGGATCAGGTCCCCTTCCTCGATCCCGAGCTTCGTGGTGAGAGCCGCCTTTTCGGCGTCGGTGAAGAACTTCACGATCGGCGACTTCCACTCGCCGTTCTCGACCTTGATGAACGCGAGACCCTTGGCACCGAAGCTCTTCGCGTACTCGGTCATGGTCTCGATCTGTCCCTGCGTCGCGCCGGCCAGCCCCTTCGCGTTGAGGGCCTTGACCACGCCACCATTGGCCACCGCACCGGCAAACACCTTGAAGGACGAGGTCCGGAAGTCGTCGGTGAAGTCGACCAGCTCCATGCCGAACCGGGTGTCCGGCTTGTCGATGCCCCACCGGTTGAGCGCCTCCTCGAAGGCGATGCGCTTGAACGGGGTCGGGATGTCCATCCCCAGGGCGGTTTTCCACACCCGCTTCAGGAGCCCTTCGATCAGGGCGTAGATGTCCTCGCGATCGATGAACGACATCTCGATGTCGACCTGGGTGAACTCCTGCTGGCGATCGGCCCGGAGGTCCTCGTCGCGATAGCAGCGGGCGAGCTGGAAGTAGCGCTCCACGCCACCCACCATCAGGATCTGCTTGAACTGCTGGGGCGACTGCGGAAGGGCGTAGAAGGTCCCGGGCTCACGGCGGTTGGGGACCAGGAACTCGCGGGCCCCCTCGGGGGTCGACTTGACCAGGGTCGGGGTCTCGACCTCGAGGAAGCCCTGCTCATCCATGTAGCTGCGCGTGGCGATGGCGACCTTCGAGCGGGTCCGGAGGTTGCGGATCATAGATGCACTTGATGGACTCGGAACAGGACATGCTCGATCCGTGCGACGGGGACGCGGCGTGGCTGCTGATGCGCGTGCGTCCGTCGCCGCGCGAGGATTTTGTCATCGCGTGCGAAGC
>SXGQ01307869.1_pt1 | contig 33679 bp, 39 predicted proteins | sample 3178371 | NCBI WGS metagenome assembly SXGQ01 (sample SAMN11356859, study PRJNA531348) | freshwater metagenome | isolation source: freshwater sample F1-20 | place: China: Fuxian Lake, Yuxi | collected 2017-12-25 | reverse complement strand
GGGTGTGAAATTACCTTTATAATCATACATAAATTCGTCTACCCTTCCATTACCATCGGCTCTGTGTAATGTCTGTAGAATTAACATATCCCCCATTTCTTTGGTGAAATATGGTTCACCATCATGAGGACGATTATTCATCCCTCTCCAACTATTTCCAATTGTAAGGTTTCTAATTTTAACCTTATGATATTTGTTTAAAGCACAGAAGAAAGAACGAGCGTGATTTGCGTATCCTGTTGTACCAATAAAAGGTGCGTGTCCGAGTATTTTCATTACATAAAATATAATGAAAATATATTTAAAATCAAATAAAATTTTGTTTATCTACTGAATTTTTTATTAAATAGGATGGGAAATTATTTACTATAAATTCATACAATTTACGAGCATATTCTTTGTTATGTTTTGGACCCGGATGTCCCCCGTCAGTTCCCTTGTCAATGTACGTCCCATATTCACCATCATATCTATTAAACTCATTATAGTCTTTTGCAACACAAAAATCTCCATTCCATAACCAATTACATCCTTTAGATTCTAAAAATAATCTAATCAATTGGTGATTTTTATACCAATTAATAAAATCTTCATTATCGTTTTGTAGTTCCGTTAAATGATTTTGTATCTTTTTTCCGTCTTCGGTTTCTTCCATATATCCCCAAGATTGGGTTGGCATAAAGGGTTCAATTCCTCCATTTTTAGTGTAAATCTCTCTTCTAGTTGGGGACGTATACATAATTAATACTAAATCTGGATTTAGAAGTTCATAGAAAGTCATCAAAGACCTACATATATAATCATTACTTCTTCCACCGGTTCCAAAATTTAGATTAATAGAATTTGGTATGTGTGAACAAAATTGAGCCGGCCACGTTTCATTATCATTAACACCAACTCCTTCTGTTATTGAACAACCTAAAGACATGACTTTAAACCCTTCTTTTTTTACACTATCTCCTCTGAATCCTAATTCGTTGTAAGTATATGTACAAAGGCCAGAATTATCTGAACCTGATGTTTTGTATGTTTTATTTACTCTTTCTTTTAATGAATATTTGTAAGATGATATTTCAAAAGTTTCTGGTTTCCAATATTTTAGTGGTTTCATATTTTAAAATTATATTAATTTATTTGTTTTTATTTTTATATGTTCATTTTGTAAAAACCATAATAAAGAATGCCTTTCTCCATCTAAAATGTGTGTTATTTCGTGGTCTATTTTTACATCAAATAAATAGGTGTTTCCAACTAATTTATTTAAAATTATTTCGTTTGGGTTATATAATTTAAAATTTCCACCACTAAAATCATCATTTAACAAAACTCCCACCGCATATAATCTATTATCTCTAATATCGTTATGTTTTCCAAACCAATCACCTTTTGTAAATTTGTGAAAATGTATCGTTTTTTTTATTGTTCTGATTTCAATGTTTGTTTCTCTTTCCACAAAATCCTTCAACTTATCAAATAACCATTTGGTTTCTAATGAATAATTAATTGGTTGTGAATTATATTTTCTATCATCCATTATCCAATTTGTAATGTGAGTGTCGTTATATGATATTATAGATTTACACTCTTCTTCACTAAATAATATTTTTTGTTTTAATATCATATAATTCCAATATACTTTTTGATGAAAATATTATTATCTTTTCTATACTTTCTTTTGTAATCCAACATATCTAAATGATTGGGTGAGTTAATACCTATATAATCTAAAATTTTAGTAATTGCGGATTTATTTATGTATATATCTTCATATGTCAAATTAAATCCATACTGTTTTTTAATATTAGATTTTATTGTTTGGTATCTATGAATTTGTTCTAATATCTGTTTTTCATTTTTTTCTATCCATTCGGAAGTTACCTCATAATTAACATGCCAATTATTTGTATTATTTGCTACAATAAAACTTATTGCAGCATCAATCGTATTTTCTCTAGTCAAACAAATAACTTTATTAAATAAACTAATAATTTGATTTGATGGTATATATTCTTCTATAACAATTTTTCTAATTATGTTTGTTTTTAGAAATACTAAATCAAATGTTTTAGAATTATATGGACTTTCATCTAATTCATAATTTAATTCTTTACTTAACCACTTACATAAAGTAGTAGAACCACATCTTGTATGGGAAAGAACTAATATTTGCATTATATTAATGGTTTATCTGTATTATCTACAAACTCATATAAATTATGGAAAAGATTTGTATTTTTACATATTTTATTAAATTCTTTTTTAAATAAATCATGTTCCGGATGTTCAACATTCCATATTTGTTTTAACTTGAATTCACCTTCGGAGAATGTTCCCCAATTAGTTATTTTACCAAAAAATACATTTACTTTTTTGCCAAAAATAGAATACATCAAGTTATAAAATTCTTCCATTTCGGCATAGTTAGAATCTTGTACAACAAACGATGTTTTTACGTTTATTGGTAAAGTACTTATAAATTTAAGATTCTTTAATAAGTTTTCCCAATTACCACCCAACCTTGTTTTATTTTCGTAAGTATCTTTTGTACCTGCATCAATACTAATTTCACAACTCTTTACATATTTGTGTATGTTGGGCATTGAATCCCACATTTCTTTATTCCACATGGATGCGTTTGTGTGTAAGTGAATAGATTTTAATTTGGGGTATTTGTTTGGATTAAAATTTCTTAAATAATTTCGAAATCCAACTGATACAAATGGGTCACCTGAACCTGTGATATACAATGTTTTTACATTCGCAGAATAGTAAGTATCAATTTCTACTATTGTTTTTTCAATTCGTTTAATTCCTTTACTATCCTCAACAATTAAATCTACTCTACATGAGGGACATTTATAATTACACGTCCTATCAAAATTCATTACGACATTGTCGGGCGTATTATTTTTTATAATAGGACTATTAATATTTGAATCAGATTTTAAAATAATAGGTCCTGATGTTACTCCGTAGTTTACTAATTTACTTAAATAAGGGCAAAGTTCCTTACTACAATATTTAAATGAACCATCTAATATAGAATTTCTAATATCAATAATTGGTTCACTGTTATAAACATCTTTTAGTGGAATTTTGTTAGTTTCTACTTTATTAGGTAACCAAGATGGGCAACAAACAAAACACACATTATTATGTATTTCTAAAGAATTAAATGGAACACTACAAAAATAATTTTTTAAATCTACTTTCATAATTTTAAATTAAAGACAATTTAGTGTCTTTGTTATATAATTTTTTATATAAAAGTTCACTAAATGTTTTATGGCCATTGAAACTAAAATGGATGTCTTTTATTTTATTTTTAGTGTGTTGACTTATTGTTTCGATTGATTTTATTAAATCACTATCAATATCCCAAATTAAAATTTTATTTATTTTATTTTTTAATTGGCTTTCTATAAAGTTGAATCGTTTATTCTGTCTTTGTTTAAATAATATATTATGTGAAAATAAAACTCCATAATTCAATATGGTTTCAATTTCTAACTTATCTTTATTATCTTTGTTTTTATTCAAATCAATGGAAAGTGAAAAAAGTTCTTCCCCATATTGTGTTCTGAATTTACTACCATCTAATTTAGGAATATCAAATCTTTGGTAAAATGTTTTTCCAATAATTACAATATCATCCGATTGAATGTCATTAAAATTATCTATAATTGAATCTATAATATAATCATTACTTGCTCCACTTTTTCCTATATTTTTTACATCAAACCCAATAGTTTTACCCAATATATTTGACCATATATCACTATCCGACTCTTTATATTCGTTGTAATATTTAAAATCTCCATCCCTAATTCCAAGGTTATGTACACATCCGTCGCCCGCCGTAAATGAATCTCCAAATGTCCAAAGAGTTCTCATATTATAATAATGTTTTTTTATAATTTGTATTTTCTTTTAATTTTACCCAATTAACTAAAGTATATCTAATTCCACTTTTTATTGGTAATACCCTATGTTCAATATTAGATAAAAATAATATTAGATTTCCAATACCCTTTTCAACTGTTAGTATTTCATTTTTATTATTCTTTATTTGTAAACCACCTTCATCATAATTATCATTTAGATGTATTACTACTGAACAATATCTGTCATAATCTTTTATCTTTTGCCCATCTGCATCTGTGTGCCAGTTAAAATAGTCACCGGTTTGATACTCTGTAAATTGAAATTGACTATGTTCTAAATCTAAATTAAATCCTTGAACAACTATATGTTTATTTAATAATTTACTCATTTTTTCTAATAAAAATGTAAATTTTGTATAATATGGAAAAAATACTTGATTTGATTTTCTTATATTAGTATTAATATCTCCATTCACATAATTATTAATTATTCCCGATGGTTTTAATGTTAATTCTTTTAATGAAAAATTTAGTATCTCATCACATTCTTCCTTTGTTAAAAAATTTGGTTCTATTATATATGTAAATGACATGATTTATTTTTATAACAATTTTTTTTCAAAATTAGATGCATAGTGTCTTACTGACTCAAATAATTCAGTAGATACGATTACGGGTAATCCCAAATCCATACAAGTAGAATAGATTATACATCCTTCAACCGCACCATTTAAATTTAAGTGCCTATCAGTAGGTTCAAATTTACTTATACTATTGTGAATATAACCCCAACGTTCTACAAATTCTTTTCGAGTTTTTGTCTCTGATATTTTTAAAAAAATACAAAACTCCGGTATAAAACGAATAGGATATGTGTAGTTATTAAGTTTTCTTAACTCATTACAATATTCATCATCGCCCATATTTAAAGCTTTTCCTTTATGTATTAATTTTGGACTTATCCAATTTACATACATACCATCTGAATTAATACTTAAATTAATTTTTTCAAACGATTTTATATCAATATCAGTATCCAACATTACAATTGTATCATACGTTTCAAATGCCTCCGCAATAATATATCTTTTAAGATTAAAATTAAAATCTTCTTTTTTTTCAAATATATTTATTGAATCATTGTCTATTTTAGATTTATCATTTGTTAAAACAAATATATTTGAAAGTGGATGAGTTGATAATATTTTATTACATACCATATTAAACTCTTTTATGTGTTCATCTCCATATGCCAAAAAACATAATGCAAATTCTTTCATATTATATTAAATTTTTATTTTCAATATCGGTATCATCTATTCTATATTTTTGACCATGCGGAAAATTAATATTTTTAACTTCTGGTAAATCTATATAATCCACTATACGTTGAAATCCGTTATTATAATATAATTCTTCATATGATATTTTAAAATATTTTGAATTGGATAAATATCGTTTTCTAAATGAATTTTTTAGTTCTTTAAAAAAAGAAACTTCCATTTCATCTAATTTAAACTTATCCTCAGAATATAACCAATTACTAATCCAATTATTTGAATTTCTTGCATTTATCCAAGACTCTATTTGTTTAGTTTCATCTTCTCTATATAGAAGTATTACCTTATCTACCATTTCGGTGAAAAATAAGTAATCTTTACTTTGAAAAAAATCTAATTTTATAAGTAAATGTTCGGTTTTTTCTCTATATTCTCTTGGAATGATACCATTTTCAGGCCACCTATCCATAATAAACCCTTCGGTATCGGGTTGCATGTTTGGATTAAAAAACATAGTAAATTTTGTATTAAAAGAAAACCAATTTGCTAAATTAACAGAACCACTTCTAGGTTCTGCTAGGATTAAAATTTTCATATTTTTAAATTAATATTTTTGATACTGGGTTATAAAATTCATAATTAAATTTTTCCACATCAGAAATATATAGGTTTTCAAAATTCATCCGATTGGTTTCATCGAAATATTTTTCGTATTTATTATTTCTATTAGAATTTCCTGGCCTCACATGTGGTAAATTAACTAACTTTATATTCATAAATTCTGATAATTCTTCTAAATTTTTAGTTATTGATTCTAATTTAAAATATTTTACATCAGCACCGATATCATTCCACCATTCTTGTTTAAACCAAAATCGTAACCCACCCCATTCATTTTTTTTAAAATTATTTTCTTTATGTGATGTTATTGTATAAAACTTCTCATAAAATAAATCTTGATTATCAGGTAGAAGATTTAAGTATTTATTTAGTTCTTCTAAATATTTTGATACTGTATAGTTTTTTTTTGTTATTATATTTTGATGATATACGGCTGATACAAATCTATCGTATGGATTTCTAGTTACCTGTATAATTTTATATTGATTTAATTCATCTATTTTTATATTATAGGCTTTTAACGTTTCGGATAATAATAAATGTATTGTTGGGTGATTAGGTGTTTCGATGATTGAATCACATAATATGTTTGATGATACCAAACACGATTGTAAAGATGTTGAGGCCACTTTTGGTGGTAATAAAAAAATTAATTTATTTTTTTTAGATACATAACTCATATTAGATTTTTTGAAAATGAAATATGAAATTTAGAATCACCACTCAAATGATAGTAGATATTTTTATCAGATAAAAAAGAAATATTAATTTTTTGTTCGTTTGCAAATAAACTTAATAAATATTGACCAAATACGGCGGATATTCTATTATCGTTTTGTATCAAATTGTGTGATAATTCTAAATTAGAATCATTAAACCAATTTTTCATTTTCCAATAATATTCCAAAAACTCCCTTTCAATATTTTTATTTTTAAATTTTAATATACCAATATTTGGTGCATAATTTATTTTCTTAAAAAATGGAATTATATCTTCAATTTTATTTTCTAAAAACAAATCTATTGTACGTTTATAGTAAGTATAAAATGGGATATACAATATATTTTTAATATTTTGGTCACATATTAATTCAAAATTAGTATCAATAAATAATTTTTGAGTTAAAAAAATATCACCATCAAATAAAATATCATCATCATTTAAATATTTTAGTACGTTATATTTGTAATCATCTAGTAATAAAATATTATCAAAATCTTTTAAAACAATCTTATCAAACGTATCCTCAAAAAGATATGCAGATTCACTATCTGTATATAAAATGATATTATGAAATCTTATATTGTTTCTATAAGATTCTTTGTACACTTCAATAATTTTTTTAAGATTCTCCGGAGTAGAAAGTTTTTTTGTAAAAGTGTAAATTAGATTCATACAATAACGATTATAAACTATCCATAAGAAGTTTAAAATTTGATAAGGATAGCCTTAAAAGTAAATGTATTTTTAAAAATATATTAACTATGCTTTGCTTTTATAGTAGTAATTATAGTTTGTATAATTAAAAGACATTTAGCTCTTTGAGCCGCGGATAAAAGAATAAATTCTTTGTAAGGTATATTTGCCATTAGTATTAAGTTTTTGGGTGACCGGAGTTGTGACTAATTATATTGAATATTTCATTTGTTTCATTTCCAGCAATAAAAACATCACTAGGTTCTATATCAATATTAGTTACCGAACCACTATAATATTCCATAGAAATTTGAGATATTACTGAAAATTCAGTTGATGAATTAAATATAGTATTTCCAACTTCTAATTCATAAGTAGGTTTAAACCTAACTGAACCAGATGATTCAACTAAAATTTGTTTATTTTTAGCTAATAAACTGGTGCCATTTGTATAATCTAATCTATAAAACCAATTATTCACATTAATACTACCAACGCCAACAACAGATGCTGTGGTATATGTTATTAGATCACTCAATGAGCCTGTATATACCCAATTTTCTGTTTCGGTTTCTATCATATCGTTATCAAGTGTTGCAATATTTACAGCTTCAATAACATCGCCAGTTTGAATTTCGCTAACAGGTGTATTTTGAAAACTATTATCATTTTGTAGCACTTTTACAATGTAGTTAGATGGTATTCCTTGAATAGATAGTTTAGGATTAGAATAAAACATACTCCTTGCTATATCATCCAATTCATTATTTGTGTATGTAATTAAATTATCTTCTATTTGTACATTATTGGCACCAACATATGAACCACAATCTACAATATCTGATAATCCATTAGATATTAAAAACCAATTTCTAATATGATTTACAATAGTAGAATCAATAACGTTTTCTGTATTATAGATATATTCTTGTAAAAGAGTACTCTCTCCTAAATTAGTTTTTAAATTAGTTAATTCTTCTTGTGTAGATAATTTATAAAATTTTGGAAGTGTATCTTGAGCCGATGGTAATGTATTTTTTACTATTAAATTTGGATTAATACCATTATCGTTCAATACTTCTAAATTATCACTTATAGTAACATTATCATTGTATTTTGAGTAAGTTTTCGGAATGTATTCGGTTAGGTTATTATCAAATATTAATTTAGTCAACTCACTTTTATCTCTGCAATACAAATCATCTAAAATTGCTTGAGAGTTATATGATAATCTAATAACCAATGTTTCATCATCTTGCGAAACATCAGGTATGAAAAGCGCAAATTTTGGTGTTATTGTTTCATTATATGTTACATTATTATTTGTACAATACGATTTCATTTCATTTATAAACTTGGAGTCCGTATTCTCTTTTTTATAAATTAAATGTATTTTTGTAAAATTATTAGATAAAATATAATTAAATAAGGATGTAAATTCAAAATAGTCTACGGCGGATTTACTTATATTAATATCTGTATTCATCTCTAAAAATGATACATCATCTCCATTTACCACAAAATCGACACCTATTAGTACACTATTCATATGTTTTTGTTATTTGTATATAAATACTTATTATTTCTATATAAATATTCAATTTTTATCTTTTATCCCATATTTTATCCATTTATACCAAATTCTTTCGTGAAGGTAGTATTGAATGGGTTTATAAACCAATTCCGCCACTCCAAATGCTGTACCCACTTTAATTGAGCCGCTTATCCACCACATTAATAAAAACCCAATTAAGGTACTTACAATACGATATGAGATGGTTTTAGCTATATGTCTTTTACGTTGTACTACCATCTGATTGTATTTCCCCTTTTCTAATTTTAGTTCCACTTATCCCCCCAATTTCAGGTGGTGGCTCATGATATATGACATCGTACCCAACACCACGACCATAATTAACCGACTCAACATCGGGTATAATTGAAATCATAATTTTATCCCATTTATTTTGAAAGAATGGTTCTTCTTGTAACATTTTTAAAACCTCTTGGGCGGTTTTAGGGTTATTCTCGTCAACTTGCACATCTCTAATTGCAACCCAAACATTTTTTCCCTTATCTAATTGTTGTTTGATTAACCACTCGTGTCCTTTGTGCCAATTCTGCCATCTTCCTATATATAATGCATATTTTTTCATAAATCAATAAATTTAATTAAATCAATGAATGACTCATCCTCTCTTTTGTTAGTGGTATCTAAATCAACATAATTTTCAGTCGGAGGTTCATAATTATCAACGTGATATTCTTCCCTACCTCTTATGTCTTTTGTATGTACATAAATTTCAATTACGTTATTATCTTTTTTAAAACTATCTCTAATGTCTTTGTATGGTGAAACAAGTGATACTACAACTGAATATCCCTTTTCATTCATAAAACGAGCTATGTCTTGAGCTCTCTCTATATTCCTTCTTCTACCCGTTTCGGAATAATCTTTATTATTGAAGATTTTACGTAAATCATCCCCATCAATATGAATAACTCTCTCGGTGTTACTCAAATAAGAATTTAAATGCTTTGCTATGGTCGTTTTTCCTGATGCAGGTTGACCCGTAAACCAGTATATCATAGATGATAATATACTAAATTACATCGATAAAGTCAAATGGTTTTATAAATATTTCCTTCTATAATAATATCTGATTTGGAAATCTCAATATTAGTTGTTTTTCCAAAATTATTTTGTTCCGTATAAAGAACTTTAAAATCTGAGGGTAATGAAACTAACTCCCAATCAATACTTCGTCTAAATCCATTTTTTTTAAAGTGGTTAATTAATCTGTTTGCACCGTATGGTTTTATTAAATAACAATAACAGTTTGGAAACCATTCGGTTATATTATTTAAAAAACATATATCGAAGTCTTTTTGAAACATCTCTCCCAAATTAAGAGTTACATCATTAATTAATTCAATATCATCCTCAAAAACACATATATTTTTATTCTGATTGAAACACTCTTCCCAAATCATCATATTTGAAAGTGCAACCGCTCTCACACAATTTGGGTTAACGTTCCAAAGATGATAATCCGATTCTATGAACAAATCTTCGGGTATATGATTTGTTTTACCATCTAATGCATCGAAAAACCTAAAAGGATATTTCTGCCCAATTAAATTAGTGATATATTCTCTCCTATCTTGTCTTCTTTTTAATGATAAAACTTTAACCTCGTAGTTCATATTGTAATTTCCAACCTTTATCAATTTGATTATCAAAAAACTCGAACATGTTGGATCTAAAGTTTTCAATATTTGATTCCCACAAAGATTCGGGACCCATTCCATATTCCCAACCTTTTATACTACCCCATAATGATTTATCATTTTGAGGATGAGGGGGGAGAAAAGTATTAATTCCTTGTTTTTGTAGTTGAAATGAAAAGTTCATGTCTTCACCACATAACCAGTATTTAGAATTTGGTATTTCTGACCAAAAATATTTTAACCAATCTTTTTTGAAAAACCAATTATGAACAACATAATCAACTTGCATAATTTTTTCATTTGGATTTGACCAACCGAATCTTTGATAATTGTCCTGATATCTTTCATTTGAGTTAAACACATATCCACAAGTTCCATATAAACCTTCTTGTGTTATAAATGAGTTTAAACAATTTTCCATCCATTTTATACCAGGTATTGTGTCGTCATCTATAACACACACAAAAGGATTTTTAGAATGTAGTGCTACAGAAAATCTACCCCACACTCCGGTGTTTTGTTTTGTATTATCACAAATAAGAATTTCATCAACTGGTATTGTTTGTGATAAAATAGATTCATATTGCTCCTCAAATAAATTCTCTCTTTTGTGTTTAGTTAATATAACTGTTATCATTTGTTATTTCTTTTAGACGGTCTAAATTTATCTCACTTGTTTTACCAATATCTCTTTGGTCGGGATGAAACAAGTGCATTATATAACCCATCATTCTTTTAAAACGAAAACCCTTATTAATTAATCTATGATGTCTTTCATCATCCTCTCTACCCCAACCAACAAATCCCTCATCATTCATACCTGCACCAATAAATTTTTCTCTATTAATGATAAAAATACCACCAACACATTTCTTTCCCCAAGGTTCTCTTATTTTGAAATCGGGTAAATCAAAACATTCAGTATACGGTAAACAATAATCAATTTCATCCATAAACATTTGTTTGAGGGATGTGTATATATTATAGTAATCCAACAAAATAATGTCACAATCAATTACACAAACGTATTTCTTTTTTGATAACTTAACACCATCGTTTATACATTGTGATTGGTTATGTGGTAAATCCTTTTTTCTAAAAGTATAATCAAATCCGTCTATTTCGATAGTTGATATAGTACCTTGTTCAGAAATTATAAAATTTGTATCCTTGAAATGTTTTTTATAGTAGTCAATTACTTTTAATAGATTTAATTTTCTCTCCTCACTATCTTTCCTATATGGTATTATAATGTCTAATTCACTTAGAATCGGTTTTATTATGTCATTGTCATAGGTGTAATTTGATGCAATGATGTTGGTTGATGTCTTCCTAAAATCTTTGTTTATCTGTATTGGTGTCTTAGATAGTTTTGATGCAATTACTATTGTGTACCCTTCTTGATCACCAAATCGATCACTCTTTCTTATGTCTCTATCAAATTCATGTTTTATATCTGTTAGTTCATGATAATAATCAAAGAATTTTTTACAATCTATATTATTTAAATTAAAATATATAATATCTTCCCAAACAGATTTTATTAAATTTAAATTTTCTAAATTATATTTTTTTATTAATTCTTTATATGAATTCAAATTTACATCGCCTATAAATTCTTCTAAATTTTTTGATAGTCCGTTACGGGTATATGAAATACCATCTTCAAATTTGATGGCTGGCAGTAGATTAAAAAAAACATCGTCGTTGATAATTAAATCAGCGTCGATTAATAATATTTCTTTATAACCTAAATCGTATAGTTTCTCTACTGCAAAAATTTTATGATGATATGAAAAGGTACTTTCTTCATATGAAATTACATTGTGACCGTTAAATTGGTCTTTTTTTTCTGTATATACAAAGGTTTCGTATCCGTTTTCTTTAAACTTAGATAATAGTTTTGAACCAAATTTCACATAAGTTTCATCACCATATATAAACGTCAAAAAGGCGGGTTTCATTAAGATTAGTGTTTATATATAAAAGGATCACGTTTTCTTAACTCCTCTAATTTTTTTTGAAATTCTTTTTTCTTTTTTCTCTCCTTGAGTTTATTTTTAACCCAATTAATTAATTTAGTTATCATAATTTATTTTTTAAAAACTATAAAATTTCCTAATACCAAAACATCCATTTCGGTATCTAAGAAAGTTATTATTGCATCTTCAGGTGTTAATACCATTGTTTTATCTTTAACATTAAAAGATGTGTTTAGTAATATGGGATATCCTGTTTTCTCTTGAAACTTTTTTAATAATCCATAAATAGGATTCATTGGTATCACCGATTGGATTCTAGCGGTACCATCAACATGTGTCACCGCGGGTAGTTTGTCTCTATATTTTTCTTTAACCATGACCACCTGATTCATATAAGGTACATATTCCTTTGACTCAAAATATTCACTTTGGTTCTCAAATGAAACCATTGGTGCAAACGGTCTAAATCCTTCCCTTTTTTTGATGACGCGATTTATTTGGTTTTTCATATCTGGACGTGTTGGATCGGCGAGTATTGATCTATTACCTAGTGCTCTTGCACCAAATTCAATCCTATCCTGAAACCAACCAATAACCTTACCCTGTGAAATATAATTTACAACTTTTGTTAATAATTTTTGATGTTCTAAATGTTCATATTGAATTAAAAGTTTGTATTCGTTCAATACCTTAGATATTTCTTTTGTGGTATAACTAGGACCCAAAAACGGAGTCGTTGATAACTTTATTTTAATATTTTTTATTTTTCTTAAATAGTATAAACAACTACCTATTGCATTTCCTGCATCAGATGGTGCGGGTGGTATCCACAATTTTTTAAACATTCCTCTGTTTACTATTTTACCATTTGCGGTTCCATTGTATGCACATCCACCACCTAAACAAAGGTTATCTGAGTTATATAGTTCTTTAGAATTTTCTAATAGTTTGAAGAAGACTTCTTCATATCTTTCTTGTACGGAGGCGGCTAAATTTTTGTGTGAAGGCTCAATAGCATCTTTTACGTCTCTTGGTTCTAAACCTATAATATCTTCTAATTTATGATTAAACATAGTAATATCGGATACATCCCATGAAAAATAATTCATATTACATATGATTTGACCATTTTCGAATTTAACTAACTTGGATACCTCATCTCTATATTGTGACGGATCACCATACGATGCTAAACCCATTACTTTGTATTCACCTTCGTTTGGTTTGAATCCTAAGTATGCTGTCATTGCGGAATAGAATAATCCCAAAGAATGTGGATACTCTATGGTTTTTACTTGTTCAACTAACCCATCTTTACCGATACCAACAGACACGGTAGAGGTTTCCCCCACCCCATCTATAGATACAACTAAAGACTCTTTGAAGTTAGATGAACCATATGAATACATCATATGGGACATATGATGAGGAGTATAAAATATTTTTTTACTTATTTTACTTAAGTTGTAACGAACTTTTATATTATTGACAAGTGACGTTAAAAAAGATTTTTTTCTTTTGAATCTCAGTATCGGATTCTCATAATAACAAACGCACTCGATGTCTTCTTTACTTAGATTGTAGTTTTCAAAAACATATTTTAACGATTGTTTCGGGAAGGATGAATCGTGTTTAATGCCTGTGAATTTTTCCTCCTCACAAGCAAAAATTAGATTACCGTCTTGGAATAAACAGACGGATGAATCGTGATAATATGCGGAAACCCCAATAGTATACATAATAATAATTATTAGTTTTTAGAAACACCATTTTTTATTTTATTAATATTCTCTATTTGTGTTTGTAAATAATCCATATAATTTTCTGTTGTTTCTAAACAATTACCAACCTCATTAAATTTTCTATCTATTTTGATGACTTCATTTACCGCCCCAAAATCTTGTATTAGTTTTTGTTTTATTAAAAACATTAATTCTTTAATGGTTTTGTATCCATTTAAGTGAAGAAAACCATTAAAATTATAAGAAATATTTTTAAATATGTCATCCCTATTCTTAATATTTAAAATTTGTTTGTTTGATTCAATTATAAATGGATACATTTGTTTCTTTTCCTCGTAATGAATTAAGGTAGGATTTTTATCAAAAAAGAATGTAAACAATTCACTATCTGTTTTTCTTGCTGACAGCTTACTGTTAACTATATACCTTACTGCTGATGGAATAAATAATTGTTCTATGATACAAGAATAATAATAGTCAGAATCGAAGAATTCCTTGTTTTTATTATATATTTCTAAACAATATTGAGACGCTCTTTTAATTAAAGAGAAATTATAACCACCAAATACACACATATTCATCACATCTTTGAATTTAACAAACTCTAAAAAATCTTCGGGCACGTCGTTTTGTATCTTGAACGCTCCTTGTAGGTATGTGGTGAAAAAATTTGTTGTGTTTTTAGTGTATCCAATATATTCACCAGAACCCTCTGGATAACAACCCCAAATAGTGTTCCTATCTAATTCAGGAAGTTTATTAAATAAAAAAGTATCCAAATCTATATGTATAAAAGGTTCTTCTTGTAATGAATATACCATCAATTTAGGTATTGAGAAGGTGTCGACATTCACGTCCTCCAATACCTCAACATTAATATTTGTGTAGGGTATACCTATTTCTCTTACAATATCATGTATTTCTTGATTACAATAAAGTTCTACTCTTTCATAATGTTTTTTAGCTAACAAAACAGATAGTAACATAGAATAGGCGGTGTACTCATTAAATCCGGTACCATTCTTAGTTTTGATATATGTGTGAACTATTTTCATTTAACTAAATTTAAGTGATACTATACAATTGTGGATATTCAGCAATTAGATGTATACCTCCATTATTTATTGCGTTCTCATATGTGGGTTTAATATCTTTCACTTCCAATAATTCATGTATCTGTATGTTAGGACACATAGTTTTAAATTGATTAATGTAATTACCCTTATGTTGATGACCGGGGTCTAATGGTACATCTGATCCCTTACCTACCCTTATAATGATATTTGGTAACCATTTATTATTACTCATCAGTTTTATCTTATCAACATGATTTACAAGTTGATTTGTTGCACAAATTAAAAAATCCCATCTTGGATAGAAGGTTACCACTTGATATCCGTTCATAGACATACCCAAAGACATACCCATTTGTGTGTCTTCCATCACCGGCACTTCTATTAATTTTTCTTTAGGTACACCATCAAGTGTAGAACTCATAGGATTACCAGGAAACAGGATTTGCTGACCAATAAAAATTGTTTTATCGATTTGACCAATCTTAGTCATCATTTGTGTCAATTCTTCTTTATAACTTGTCATATTAAACTTTTAAAAAAATTATAATCTTTTTTATCGTTTACGATATTTTTTATTCTTTTCATATTCGATTTAAATCTTTTCTTATTTTCTGAAAAATATTTTTTAAAGTCAATTTGTTTTAGTTTTTTGACTTGCTCAAAATATAAAAATAACCTTTCTCTATTGTCTTTTTCTTTGTCAAATGAATAATCGATAATATCCTCAAACATATCTAATTGATATTTTTCTTTGAATCTTTCATTATGACCACAACTACCTAATATTAATCCTATTTGAGAATAATAAAATGGAATTAAAGATTTTTCTGTTATATGGATTACTTTCTCACTATGATAACTTGTTTCGGTAACTAAATTTACATACGAATGTTTATATGGATTCATTTCATAAGATTTATAAAAATCAATAAAATACGGCGGTTCGTCTATTTTGTAATCAGTTTCATTTATACTATTTTTAATACCATAATTTACCAAATAATCAATATGTTCTTTATATTTTTTTATATCATCTTTATCAAATACATCTAAGAATAAGTTATCAGAATATGAACCATCTAAATTGATGTATCTTTCTTTTATTTCATTACCTCTAAGTAGTGACCAATCAATTTCATCTAAAATACCTTCATTCTTTAATAATACCAATAAAGCAAGTCTGTGACATTTATTCATTCTATTAAAACACATAAAAGTATTTTTTCTATTTTCTTCAAAATTATACTTAAATGTGTTCATACCTTCCACAGCAACTAAAGGTAGTCTATTTGATGTGTGTACCTTTATTTTACTACTTGATTCTGATACCAACCTATCAATAATTTCATTTCCATTTATTAAAATAATTTGTTCGGGATTCAAATTTTCATTTTTTGATTGATCCTCTAAACAAATTATTACTCTATCATTATCAGATTCATGTTCAGATAAAAAAACTGAGAAAACATTTTTGTGCTCCCTCATAAGGTTTTTTGTCTTATGTGGTATTGGTAAAGATTTATAATTTAAAAAATAAGGTTCGATATAAAAACCAGTCACGAGAATTGAATAATATTTTTCAGACTCATTTATTACAATATCGTTGATATCAATAAACTCAATTTCCTCAATCTTGTAACCATACATCGTGTTTACAATTAAGTCTTTATTACCCTCAACAGAACTATCATATAAAACATTAAATTTTCTCATTTATTTCTTTGTTTATCCATTGATATGTTTTTATTAATCCTTCATTTAATGGTTTGTTTGGTTTCCAATTTAAAACCTTTTCAATTAATCTGTTATCACTATTCCTACCTCTAACACCTTGTGGTCCATTTACATTCTTAATTGAGATGTCTTTACCACTTATATTGATGATTAATTTTGTCATGTCATTTATAGAAATCATCTCTTCGCTTCCAATGTTAATAGGTTTATCGTAATCTGACTCCATTAGTTTTAAAACTCCGTCCAAACATTCGTCAATATATAGAAATGACCGAGTTTGTTTACCGTCTCCCCATATTTCTATGGTACCACCATTTTCACATTTAGCCACCTTTCTACAAATTGCTGCGGGTGCTTTTTCTTTTCCACCATCATATGTTCCATTAGGTCCAAATACATTATGAAATCTTCCTATCCTAACATCTACACCATAGTTTCTTTTAAAAGTTGTATATAATCTTTCACTAAATAATTTTTCCCAACCATATTCACTATCGGGATTTGCGGGGTACGCTGACGATTCTTCGCAAACGGGTGAGTCAGGATTCAATTGATTATGTTCATTGTAAACACAAGCAGAGGAAGAAAAGAAAAATTTTTTTACTTTTAATCTAGTACCTATATTCAAAACATTTAGATTTATCAACATAGAGTTATGAACAACTTCTGCATCATTTTCTCCTGTGTTGATATATCCTGCACCACCCATATCAGCAGCCATTTGATAGACCTCGTCAAATGAATCATTGTCATCTGGTGAGAACAATACTCTTTCAACAAAATTTGGTTCACGTAAATCACCTAAGAAAAACTCATTACATAATTCTTTTTCTTGGAAATATTCGTGTCTTTTTATGTCAACCGAACGCACATAGTGACCCTCATCTTTTAATCGTTTTGAAAGATGTCCACCAATAAATCCACCACCACCTAAGACAACTATTTTTTTCATTTTAAAATACCACAAATTTTCCTGTACCATAATGTGGCCATTGTTTATCATATTCATAATAAACAACATCATCAGGTATATCTGATTTTTTATTCCATGTTTCTATTGTTGGTGTATTCGTTGAAACGCCGTTGTCTTCAACCACAAATCTAACTGGTAAATTAAAATTCTTTACGTACTTATAGTTTTCCATAAATGTACCGGTTTCAAATGTCATGTCACCAACAAAACACCATACAATATCGTCTTTATTTTCTCTTTTATTAATCATTGCAACTCCTGTTGCTATTGGAATAATACCACCTACTATTGCTGAACTATAAAATTTTTCTTCTTGATTGATTATTGTTATTGACCTTCCTTCTAATATTTCTTGTTCTAACCATTCAGAGGGTATACCCTTTAATAGAGCATGATAGTGAGATCTCCAAGTTGAGAAAACCCAATCTGATTTTTTCACTCTTTTGAATATTTCAATAAGGTGTTCTTCATTTCCTCCACTTAAATGAACAGGTCCCCTTATCCTACCTGACTCCCAATGGTCGGCGATTTTTTTCTCAAAACCAATTAATCCGTATGTATCCCATAGAGGTTTATTAATAATCGGATATTGTTCTAAATTTTTAATCATCTATCTCTTTTTTGTAATATTGGATTATTTGTTGGCCATTCGATATTAAAATTATTATCATTCCATTTAATTACTCCTTGTTGATTCTCGTCAACATATTCACCATTATAAAAATAATTGTAATAAAACACACAATCAGTAACAGCATAATGTCCATTTGCAAAACCTGGTGGTATTAAAACCTGATCTCTTGTTTTATCAGAAAGTAAGTAAGATTCCCATTTACCAAATGTACTCGAACCATTTCTAACATCTAAAACTACTAAATAAATTTCACCTTGAATTGCTTGTATTAATTTCCAACTCTTATTGTCATAATGTAATCCTCTCAAAACACCCTTATGGGATTTTGAAAACTTAGTATGAAAATTAATTTCATTTATATCATAATGAATATTAAATAAAACAGGATGTTTTTGTGAATGAAAAGTTGAAAATATTTCTCCTCGATATTCTCTATATATCGATGGTGTAAAGATTGGAACTTCACATCCGAATGTTTTTAAATAAGAAACATTCCACTCATCCCATTTTTTATCTTTATAATTCATATTATTTATTAAATGACACAATACTGAATCTTGGATTCTTCGCGTATGGTTGAACCGCACTCACAAAGTGTGGTTGTCTAAAAACCTGATTATTCAATAATACCACTCGATTGAATCTAGGGAAAATTTGTTTATTAAATTCATAATCAAAATCAGAACATATATTCAACATTCCACCCCAATCCCAAACCCATTCTTTGTTAACATAATAGATTGCATTTATTTTTCCAGCATAATCATCCATATGGGACCTATAATGATCACCCTCATCTAATTTATAACATCTAATATCAAAATCATTCAATTCAAAAGGAGACACGTTTTTTAATAAATCAACAAAATTATTATTGAATAATTTTAATATTTCATCATTTAACTCTAATTCTTGTGACCTACTAAAACTTGATGTGTAGGTTTCTCCGTTTTTTGGTAGATATGGTGAGTTTGATTTAAAAACATGTGAATAATGTTCCTCTCTTATTTGAAGACTTTTTTCCCAACTATTGTTGTCAACAAATAATTTATTCAATTTAATTGCATCCTCTATCGGGAGGAAATCATCAATAATTGAGTACCCTAATTCAACAAGATCTGTTTTAATCTTATTCATACATTTTTTATTCCCAACTGATTCCCCAATCTTTAAATTCGGAGGCGAGGCAATCTGTTTTATAGTCTTTTCTACCTCCAACTATTTCTTGGATTTTATTTTTCGCGGTGTTTCTAACACCATTTAGACCATGTGTTAATTCTAAGTTAGTGTCTTCTGTTTTACCATATTTTCTATAGTTGGATTCATTGTGCCAAATATGTAAATTGGTTTGGGATAATACAACAATTGCTCTTATCGTCTCGGCCGTTATTAATTCATCACTATTTTTCAGTATTAAATCAATATCATGTTTAATATCTCTAATTTCTTGTGCATACTCCTCTTTATGTTCGGGTATGAACTGTTCTTTTAATTGAGAGATACTCATTCTGTCAATTAATTCTGCTAATGTTGGTAAGTACTTACGTTCTGACATTATTTTATCTGTTTAAAAATTTACGACCATTATTTATTCTTAATCTCCAATAATCCAATAGGTCGTCCATTGTTTTATTATAAGGTATTTCTGGTTCCCATCCCGTATGGTTTTTAAATTTTGTTGTGTTAGGTATCTGTAGGTTAGCGTCGATTGGTCTAAATCTATCGACATCTAATACCACCTCAATATTTGGTACTTTAGATTTTGATAAAAGATATTCTAATGTTTCACCAACACTACAAGTAAAATTACCTCCGATGTTGTAGTATTCACCCGATATTGGGTTTATTGTTAATAATAACCAATAAGCTCTAACTGCGTCTCTGACATCCGCATATGTTCTAAGCGAATTAAGATTACCCACCAATATTTTTGGTTCTTGTAATCCATATTCAATCATTGCAATTTGTTTTGCAAAAGTTGATTCGTGAAAAACATCTCCTCTTCTTGGTCCAGTGTGAGTGAACATTCTTGTGGTCATAATTTTCATACCATAAGCCTCGGCGTAATATCTACCAATAAGATCGGTACCAACCTTAGATATTGCATACGGTGAAGCGGGATGTATACTACACTCCTCATCAATCGGTAGTTTGTGTTCAGGTACTCTACCAAAAATTTCACTTGACGCACAAACATGTATTAAAGCATCTTTATATTCCGATTTTCTAATTGCTTCCAAAAGATTAGTGGTCCCAATAATGTTTGTCTGTAATGTTTCAATTGGTGAATCAAAACTTGTTTGAGGGTAGGATTGAGCACCTAAGTGAAAAACATAATTAGGTTTTGATTTTTCTATTGCACATTGTATCGATGCGTAATCATTTAAATCCCCATAAATTAATTCGACTCTTTCTTTTTTATTTATCACTTCAGTCAAATGTTCAATGTTATCCATAGATTCATTCCATCTACAGAATCCATAAATTTTTATGTTTGGTTTTTCTAAAAGAAAATCCAACATATGTGACCCAACCATACCTAATACGCCCGTTATTAATACATTCATGAGTATATGTCTTTAAAAATATTATCAGTCAAAAACCAATTTAGGTCCAAGTTAAATGAACCTGAAAACCCAACATTAAAATCTCTTAATAATATACGATATTCAATCATATTGTCTTTAATTAAGGATCTTAAAGTATCTGGTATTTTATCATCATAATAAACAATATTTGTTGCAATATCAATATTTGACTGAACTGAACCGCGTACTTCTTCAAATATTTGATTATAATTTTTATCTTTTAACTTATATAAATTATCAATTATACCTAAACATCGAGCCCTTATACTTTCAAATTCATCAAATTCATGGTTTATGATATTATCAAATATATTAAAACCAAGTCTACCTAGACTACGGTTTTGATTTTTAGCCCCCAAAACAATAAAAGGTTTACCTAATAAAATAGATCGGTATGTTTTTTCTGTATGAAATATGTATTCCCGACCTTTTTCGTCAAATGGATAGGTTTCGGTTATGGTGTCTATTAAATTATCTACTTTTAATAAATTTTCAGAAAATACCTCGTGTACAAATTTTTTTTCTGAATACTCATCAATTTTTAACTTTCTTATCTTGAAATATTCGAAAGGCCATGTGCTATTTTCCACTCTCCAAGTATTAATACCCTTTTCAAATAATTCAAATTTACATAAATAATCAATAAACATAGATCTATGATTTCTATCTTTGTTGTTTAGATTTAAGTATAGTTTTTTAATATCTCTGTTTGGATTAAAAAGTTCCTTAGGTGTTTTTCCATACATACCAACCATTCCATAATATGAGTAATGTAGTAATGCGGTTGGCCAAAATAAAATCTCAAAGTTTTTTATTGGGTATTTCTGATAATTTGAAAAGATTTCATTATAAACTGAACCAACCAAAAGATAACACTTTATACTATTTTTAGTTAAAGTGTCTTCAAATTCCTTATAATTTTTTGGGTGTTCGGGGTTTAATGTATAATCATTTTGAAAATAATGAGAAAATCTATGGTCTGTTTCTTCGAATGGTTGCCAAATGATAACGTGATCATTAGGTTTTACTTCATTAATTAAATTAGTTATATCCTCAATCCTGAACGAATCTACAGAAGGTAAAATTAAAAGTACGTTTTTTTTAAATCTATAATTTATCATTATTCAAAAACCAATCTATTGTTTCTTTTATCCCTTGTTCAAAAGTATATTTAGGTGTAAAACCTAATTCATTTTTTATTCTTTCCGTACTAACAGCCCTAAACGGTATTGTTGTTGGTTTTGAGTCGTCCCACATAACTTCGGGTGTTTTGTTTGTTACTCTTAAAATTGTATTCAAAATTTCTCCAATTGTAATTCCCCCACCATAACCTAAATTATAGGGTCTCATAGATTCCCCCCTTTCCAATATTAATAATGCACCATCAACCACGTCTTTTACATATAAAAAATCTCTAACAACATCGGGACTACCCCAAGCGGTAAACGGGTCTTCATTATCTAATACTCTTTTAATCAATGCTGGTACCACGTGACATGTTTTAATATCGAAATTGTCATATGGACCAAAAATTGCGGTACATCTTGCAAGAGCAATTTCAAGTCCTGAAAATTTTGAAACATGTTCCATCAATTTTTCCCGATATCTTCTCATCCATCCATAACCAAAGTAAGATTTATACGGCTCATCTACCCAATATTCATCCTCAGTTAATGGTTTTCTTATATCAGGATAACCAGTGGAACTATTTAAATCTAAAAATCTTTCGACTTTGTTTTTTGCACAAGCTTCTAACACATTTCCTATTAGTGTTAATTGTTTCAGTGCAATCTGAACATCTGTTGGAACAGATGATGGGTGAGCAACTTCACCAGCACAATGAATCACATAATCTGCACCATCAGTTAATCTTAGACAATCTTCTAATTTTGTCAAATCAATATCATAAAAAACTTGAATATCATTGTGTTCATATTGTAGTTGATGTTTATGTACGTGAGTTCTCACATGTGCACCGATTTGAACCAATTTCATTAGAAAATGTGTACCAATAAATCCTGATCCACCAGTGACTACAACTCTTTTACCTTTTAAAAAATTTTCCATATTAATGATTTACAAATGGGTTATATCTTTTATCTAAAATTTCTTTATTATTCAAAAACCATTCTGTTGTTAGTTTAATACCTTCTTCTAAAGATATCGTTGTATCTAATCCATATTTTTTCATTCTATCAACACTCATTAATCTTTTTTTGTCACCACTCGGAACATCAGTTTGCCATTTAACAGGAATATCTCTACAAGAATATTTTAAAACTAAATCAACTAAGTTTCTAATTGTATAACCACCACCTGAACCTAAGTTAATTGGGTCGGTTACTTTATTCTCAACAACATGTAACATACCTCTTGCAACATCATCGGTATATATGAAATCGCGAATAGGTGAACCATCACCAAAAACTTCAAGCACATCACTTTCCTGTGCTTTTCTTATAAGTGACGGTACCACCATCGCATTATTTGGGTTGAAATTATCATAAGGACCATAAACATTAGCCGGTCTAACAATAGAAATTTTATTCCAACCATATTGTTTACTATATGTTTCAGTTTGTAATTCACCAATTCTTTTTGCCCATCCTGCATACTTGTCATTTGGTGAGGGGAAAGTGTTCCAAACACTCTCTTCATAAAAAACTTCATTTGGTGAATAGACACCAACTGAACTAGTATACAAATACCATTTAACATCTGACTCAAATGCCGCCTGTGTCATGTTAGTGTTGAACTGTAACATAGGTACCATAAAATCGACAGGTTGTTGAATACACATCATTGGGGAACCTTTAACTCCCGCCAAATGAAAAACATAATCTTTTCCTTTACATATGTCTAAACAGTTATCAAAGAATCTCAAATCCACTTGTGTGAATTCTACACCATCAGGTAAGTCAATCGGTTTAGTTAAATCTGCAATGGTTACAACCGCACCTCTTTTTAATAATAAATTTACAAGTGATCTACCTATCATTCCTGACCCACCTGTAACTAATACTTTTTGATTTTCAAACATCGTTTAATCTTTTTACTAAGTTTATAATTTGTTCATCTGTTAAGTCAGTATGGTTTCCAACATATAATGAATTATGGTGAACATATTCTATATTTTCTGTGTCACCGTGAATGTAGTAGGTGTACTTTTCCATATAAGGTTGTAATGTCTGATTACCCCCACCCGCGGTTCCCAACCTATACTCAACACCACTAATATCTAAAACATCACATACACCAGAAAAATCATCATTGATTTTAAACCTATCTACATAATTCGGTTTCATTATTAATGGTAACGCAAAACTACTATTACCCTCGGTATCAAATTCTGTAAAATATTTTTGACTGTCTAAATTATTCAACCACACATTTAAATTGTGTCTACGTTTTTCAATATTAAAATCAATTCTTTTCATTTGTTCAATACCAAGTACCGCATTCAATTCCGTACTTCTCATATTAAAACCAGGTACTGAGAAAGTGAAAAGAGGATTAAGTTGTGGGTATTCTTTTTTGTATTTTGATTGTAACTCTTCTGATGCTTCTCTTGTCATTCCGTGTGAACGGAATAAACGAGTTAAATCATATAATTTATCATCATTAACACAAACCATACCACCCTCTATTGTGGTTATATGATGACCGAAATAAAATGAGAATATAGAAATGTCACCAAAAGTTCCAACTTTTTTACCATTGTAGGTTGCACCGTGAGCCTCACAACAATCCTCAATTAATAAAAGATTATTTTCTTTTGCTATTTTGATTATCTCATCATTTATAGCATTAAAACCTAAACAATGTACTAAGACAATTGCTTTAGTATTTTCATTAATCGATTTTCTTATGTTTTCAGCTGTGATAGATAAATTTGATAAGGATATGTCAACAAATCTCACAGACATACCTAATTGTAACGCCGAAGAAACATCGGATACCCAACCTAACGGTGGAACAATTATCTCACCGACACCCCGTAATTCTTTAACCATAGCCATGGAAATAAAATTACCAGAGCTACCCGAGTTTACCATAGTACTATGTTTGACTCCTAACCAGTCAGACCATATTTGTTCAAATTCTCTTACCTTTTTCCCGTTTGTGAATCTATCACCATTTAAAACAAAATTGGAGAGTACCTCTCTATCTGTTTCTGATATGTTATCATTAATTAGGGGCCATTTATACAATATATCCATAGGATATAATATACCTAAAAATTATGATATTTCAAAGATTTCTTAGAGAATTATCAAATAACATTTCTAACAAATATGGTGACACATTTATAGGATTGTGTACCCCTAATGGATTGTGATGATATAAATTTTCGACACTGAACCTCATTGCAACATCTATTTCAGGAATATTATTTTTTTCTGATAACCATTTCACAAAAAATATATCTTCCCATCTTGGTTCGTAATCGTTGTGATTTTTTGATATGTCTAACATTACTTCTCTTGTCCTCAATGATAGACCCCCATTACCGATGAATTTGTTTTCTTTTGGTTTTGTCCAAGGAGCACCAATATAATCATATTTCAAAAACTCATCTATTCCGTGTCTCAATAACAATGTGTCAGTTTGAAACATTAGAACTTTTTTTCCTTTGACTTGTTCCCAAAATTCATATGACTTTATATATTGATTGTATTCTATCTTGGTAAAGTCTTTAACGTTAGTGTTTACAAAATGAACATTTTTTATATGTTTTAGAATATCATATATAAAATCTTGGTTATCATCACCGTGAAAAACTTGTAATCCCCATTTAAATTCGGAATAACAATTATTTAAAAAATATAAATGATTTTTAATTATCGGTAAAATTTTTGAGTTAATCCTCGGCTCAACAATTACTGCATTGTAATCTGAATTAATTGGTAATTCAGGTGAATACTCAACTATTTTCTCATTAAAGACTTTCAAATACTTTTCAAATAAAAACTCTTGTGATGTCATATTTTATCAACAATATTTTCATATATGTAATTACCAATAATTTTATATCCCTCTAAGTTAGGATGGTAATCCCCTTCGTAAAATTTTTTCTCATCATTCCATATACTTCTACTACCATATTCCCACACACTCACGTCATTTTTTATTTCATAATCTCTTAGTATATCAGCAACACAACCATTTGGATTTATAAAATATTTTGGTAGTTGGGTAATATCGAATTCATAATCCTTAAAAGATGGATAAAACGAATTAAAATAAAAATGTTTTATATCAATTAATTCTTTTTCTAACATGTTGTAAATGTCAATGATGGTTTCACTATCATGTCTCATATATCTATATGGCCAAGAGAACATTATTATGATAATATCATCTTTATCAATATATCCGTTTTGTAATGAATCCACCACATTGTTGTAAATGTATTTATTACCATCACCACATACACCTTTGTTTACATATACACACCCCAACTTTTCAGCCGTCCATCTTGGCCAAGAATTTTGTTCTCTAAGTATTTTAATGAAATGTGGTGGGTTTGGTATTTCTTTATAAGATATATCAATTTCAACACCATGACCCGCAGTCCAACTATCACCAAAACAAATTATTCGCATTATAGAAATTCTTTAATGTAATTATACATATACTCGGATTGAGTGATATGACCATATTCCCCAAAATGTCCATCATCAACACTTTCGTTTGTTTCTTGTGAAATTTTGGCTATTAGCCTACCGTGTTGTTCATTACATAGGTCCTCAATTTCAGACATAATACATCTATTAACGTTCTCGTAATCATTTCCTTTAATAATTCTATAATCATCTTTAAATAGGTTTTTAAATTGTATGGTTATTTGTTCATCAGCAGACCAATGAAAAACGTGTGCACCTATTTTGTTTAGATATATGTTAATTAATAACATCCAAGAAAATACCTCTTCAATCCACAAATGATGTGTCCTGTTAATTAAAACTTCATTTATTGCATCTTGAGACACACTTATACCAGGAAATCCACCAATACTATTTGGTTGTATTTGATTGAAGACATTTTCATCCTCATTAACTAATTGAAACCTAGCCGGATTTGTCCATCCAAATATTAGAATATCGTCTTTTTTTACAGAGTGTACAAAATCTAAAAATTGTTTAAATATTAAATAATTACTAGAACCACCAACCGCTCTATTTTGACATTCGTACCCTAATTTATTTGCTAATAATGTTGGCCAAACGTCAGGAAGGTTATTATTTCTCCATTTTTTATATTCGTCATATTTGCTTGGCATGTTGGGGATTCCAACAGGGTAATATTCTGCGGTGAAACTACATCCAAATGTCCATAGTGTACTCATGATTTGTTTGTTAAATTACTAAAGAACATATAGTCTCTTTTTATTTTTAAAATGTCTAATACCCTTTGTTTATTAGCCTCAAACCTTTCAAAATTATTTTCATAAAATTTAATAAATTTATCTTTATTTTCATAGACTCGTTTTATTTCTCTGAAAATATCGAAAAACCTTTGTTTGTCGTTCATCTTATCATCGTAATTGTGATCAATCATATCTTCAAAAAAATCAAAACCATATTTTTGTTTCATAATTGAAATATGATGTGGGGTTGCAATTATAATTGGGAATTGATAAAAGAAAAACGGTCTAAATGATTTTTCAGTAATTTGTACAACGTTTGGACAATTACTAAACATCGATTCTGTTACAATATTCACATAAGATTCTTCAAATGTTTTATTCTTCTCAGGAATTTGTTGCCATTTGGGTAGTATGGTTTTGTCTGGTTCTTGTAATGGTTTAAACCACCCTTCGTCACCTTCATAATCACTAACTTTCATTTGAATGTTATTGAAATATTCTATCTCTTCGTCTAAAATTTCAATTGTCGTTGGGTCGAACAAGGATTCATAAAAGTTACCAACGGGATACCCCCAATATGTCGGTACCAACGACCAATTCACATCTTTGTCCAACAATCCGATTTTTTTTAACAGAACTAAAATAGCATATCTATGTGGTTTCGGTGATTTATTGTGACATAAAAAAAACTTACCTTCTTTTTCTTTTTTATAAACAGAACCTATTTTTTGTAAAACTCTAGTGGATGAGTTTGGAATGAACTCAAGAGCGTGTTCCCTCACTTTAAAATCACCATGTATTTTTTTCAACCAATCTATTTTTGCATTATTATTTACGAAGTATACTTTTTCAAGATTTATACCTAATTTTTTTAGATAATCGACCGTTAATTTGTAACCTAATTCACTATCAGGTTCATGTTCAGTTAGGAAAATTAAAAATAAATTATCATATTCTATTAAAGATTTTGTTACCTCATTACTTAGTGGTTTTTTACCATCTAATATTGCCTGTACATTTTCTCCATGAACATGAGGGATACAAAAAAATCTTGATAAATCAATACTGTAATGGTTTATAATGTAATAAAAATTCTCTTCGGGTCTTTCACTTATTTCATTAAATCTACACTTTTTTACTGTAAATTTTTCGCTCTCTTCAATCACGGGTTCCAAGAACTCATAACTCAACATCCTATCTAAATAATTGTTTATAAGATTACACCCATCCCAAAATGTTTTTTCACCATAGATATTGACGCAATTTGGTATTGGTTCTTCCGAATCCATTGGCCAATTATCATATACTAAATTTAATACTCTCATATGTTTTTTAATATGTTTTTTATAAAACCGTAACTTTTATCTATAAACTCTGAATTATTTTTCAAATCATATTTTATACACAACTCCTTAAATATTTTTGGTACATACTCGTCTTGAATAATTAGTTCGTACGCACGTTTTTTATTGTATAATATGATATCAAAATTTTCTTCGTATAGTTTATTTAAATCCATTCCTTTTAGGTTTTTTATATTTTGGATAACTCCTTCCGCTCTTTTTTCTAAGTCATCTTCTGAATCAAAAGAATAGTCAAAAATATTGTCATATAATTTAAATCCATATTTTTTTAGTATTGAGTTTTGATTTTTACTTCCATAACATAAAAATGGTTGTTCTGTTAAAATTGGTTTGAATGTTTTTTCTGTAATAAACTCGCACTCAATATTACTTTCTGTAACAAGAAAGAAAAAAGAATTATTATTAATTAAAAAGTCGGTTCTATCGTTGTGATTTGTCTCATTGAACTCATCTAAGTTTAATATTTTTTCCTGCCAATTTTTAAAATTATAATATCCTCTTGACCATATCTCATCACTTAATTTACACCAAGATATATTTCCATAATTTTCGAGTCCATTTTGAAAAATTTTATCAATTAATACACATCTATGATAATGTGGTTTATTATTATATGATAAAAATAATTTATCAAAATTTTTATTAATTTTAATGTTATTTAAATCATTTGAATAATACGGACACATCCATTCATAAGTGAAATGTAATAAGAATGTTGGCCAATTATGAATTATAATTTTTTCATATTTATTTATTTTTTCATAATACTTTTTATCTTCCGCACCAAAAATTATATGTGTTGTTGTATCATTTTTTTCACATATCAAATTTAATAAATTAAAATCATAATGTTCGTTCCCACCAGATAGTGCATATTCACCAAATGATAATATAAAAACATGTTTAGGTTTTGTTTCATTAATTTTTATTATAACATCGTCAAAACTAAATCGACTTATATCGTTTGAATTACATATTAATATTTCTGATGTCATAAAAAATCTTGAATTTTAGATGGCCATCTCAGATATGGATGTTCGTTATTAATATAATTGATTCTCCTACCATAATTTTTATTAAAATCACTCTCTATTTTAAAAATTTCATTTTTATTTGTTATGTAAGATGTCCAGTCCACGGAATTTTTATATAACATATCATCAAACAAATCATTTTTTAAATCAAATGAATTTAAAACATATTTTGAGAACAAGAAATGACAATATGGTGATGGATGATCATCCCCGTGTATATGATTTTCATTTTCATAGTAATAGGTTAATTTTTCTCTAAAATCTATATCACTATTTAATATAAAACTTTCAATACTATTAATATAATTTTCGTCTACAACCATTTTTAAATCCTCAAGAACACCACTCTCCGATGCCTCTTTATATTTTTTTATCAATTCATTTGGAATTTCTCCTGGTTCTCCCATCACATTAGAAATCCACGGCTCCAACATATAAAACCATTTAAAATTAATACCTTCGCTTTTCAATAATGATAGTAAAGCAACAATATATGATAACAATTCATCTCCTTTTTGATTAACCGAGAAATATTTTTGAATATAATGATTGTCAAACAATGGTGAATTCGTAATTAAACCGCCAGAATCCCATCCATTATTAATCATGATATCTTCTCGAGCCAATGAACTCCATTGTATTGTTACATAGTCATTCTTTTTTATTTTTTTTTCATAAATAAGTCTGACAATTTTATTAAATATTGATTTATTACCTGATCCTGGTCGACCATAATTATATGTTTGGTCAAAATATGGAGACAGATAATCAACATACGTTGGATATTTGAAACTAGTAAAACTACACCCAAAAGAAAAAAGGTTTCTCATTAAATCAATATATTTTTATCTAATTCTTTTTTTATGATGCTGTATGGATAAGGAAGTGAATTACCGGCATTATGTCTCAAAACCTCAAAGTTATGTTTTAATGTTTTTTCCATATCTCTATACATGGATAATTTATTTTCTATTTTATCTATTTGATATAGAACCTTAACTATTTCGTTAATTCTTTTGGTATCCTCCATTTCGTCATAACTTTCATCAAACCAATTTGAAAATGTTTCATACCCCAACTTTTTTAATTCTCTCAAACTAAAACGATTACCCATAACAATAAATGGGTGGTAACAAGTCATCGGTTTGAATATCTTCTCACTTAAAAATACCGTACCCTGTTTGTCCTCATACTGTGCCTCACTTATGACGGATACCCAAGAATCTAAATGTGGTTTTTCGTGTATTCTAACAACATAATAGTTGGGGTCATGAATTTCATTTGAAGTATCATATATGACTGATGGTAATGTTTTATATAATTCTTGGGTAAATTTATTATCCATTGTGATTCCGCAAAAATATCTACCTCTTTCTGGATCATCGAACTGATTCATACTAACAAGCCCCTTACTTAATAAATTTGTATAATACAATTTAGCGTAAAACCATATTCTATGTTCTCTCGGTTTTTTGTTTAAATTATTAAATAATTTAATCTTATCGTTGTTATATATTTTATATTGATAGTGTTCTTCATATGTGTTCAATGGAGTTCCATTTCTTGCCATATCTATTGATTGTGAAAACACATCGGATTCAAAGTGTGAATATGGAATTACGTGTATGTTGATTTTTTGTGGTTTTTCTTGTAACCACATATCATACCTTTCTTTAACTATCGAATTACCTGTTACAAAGAATATTTGATTTGGGGATATATCATATTCGATACATTCATTATGAAAAAAATCGAAAACCCAATCATCATGATATCCTTCAAAACTTGAATCTATTAATAGGTACGCATTACCATTTCTCAAATCTCTTAGGAAAGTCTCATTAATAAACTCAAAAAGGCTGGGTATTGTGGGGTCTGCAGAATGTTTACCTCCCGCCCACATAACCGGATCATTATTGACACCAATTGGGATTAAATAAGTTTTAGGTCTATTATCAATACGGAAATCATTTGAAATAAATTCATAAGATCTATTGAAACTCCTAAGAAAGGACATCCTATTATAGAAAGGACAAAGTGTAAATCTTGTAGAACCCGCTTTATTCATAACCCAATGGTTCACAAAATTTCTTGGGGTTGTTATATCTTCAAATACAAAGTTCATTTCATTAAAATGTTTTCCAAATTTTTCTTAATATTTCTACAATCGGCTTCTTATTATCGGACCATCCGTGTCCATCATAGTCATATTTTTCTTTTATTATTTCCACGAATCTATTTCTATTAAATAGACAAACCTCATACATTTCTTCTCTAATTTGTGTGAGTTCTTCTATTGATTTTGATTTAAATTTATTTAATTCATTTACAACCTTTTCTATCTTTTTATGGTGGTCTGGCTCCAAATCGTAACTTTCGTCAATCCATCTATCAAATGTCCTGAATCCTTGTTCTTTTAGATATGATAATGTATGTAAATTTCCCAATAAAATAAATGGTTGACCCGCAACTATCGGTTTCCAAATTTTTTCAGACATAAAGAGAATAGAAGTGTCAATTAGTGTTTCTGTGATGACCGAAATGAATGTAGACTCGTAATCGGGTATTTCAATGTTTACCGCCCAATTTATGTCTAACGTTCTGTCTATTTCAATAGGTGTCATTTTAGATAAATCCTCATATTCGTCGTATGGTTCAAACTTACCCAAACTTATTTTTCCACGATTGAACAGGTTGTTTTTTATCAATTCATTCACCAAATGTACCCTATGTGGTCTTGGGTTTCTGTTATATGATAATATCAAATACTTGTCATCAATTGGTTTAAATTTTACAATATCATTTTTGAGAAGCCGATAATCCACCCACGAATCAAATATCGATATGGGGTGACATGTAAAACTTAAACCTCTTTGTTTTCTAACTTCATCAACAAGGAGATTACCATGAATATAATGTACGTTTTTATCAGGTAGATTGGATTCTTTTATCCATTTATCTATAACCTCTAAGTCGTTATTATATATGTTCATCCCACTATACCCCTCGAATTGGTGAATTAAAACAATTTTACACCTGTCTTCCCGTACATCCTTAAGATATTCTTCAGAAATACATTTAAAACCAATGTCGATGTTTTTAGTGAAAAATTTATTGTCATAGACATTTATAAGGTATAAATGATTTTTTCTATTTAATCTATTTTTTTCAACGTAGTTGACTAAAGAATTGTATTTTGTTGTAATATTTTCTCTTAACACATCATCGGGCCACAATTTATTAGAATCTTCTATATTGAATAGGTTCCACATACCCCAAGATTTAGGAAAATCAAAACTACCCGTTTCTTTTAGATACCAAGATTTTGAAAATCCATTAGGTCTGTAATAATTAAAAACACTGTCCCAATCTTCTAACGAACAAACAATTTTCTCATCATCAATTAATTCTCTAAAACCATCTTCGAAGGTTGTGTGATTAAATTGTATGTGGCTTTCTAACTTAGAAAAATCAACCTTATATGATCTACTGTCTTCACTTACGATTAGATTATATTCTAAATCAGGTTTTATTGATTTATTTATTCTATCAATTAAATTCTTTTTACTTATGTTTAATTCCTCTTTACCTATATTGATAATTTTACCGTCAAAATCGTTTTCTATTATACTCTTTAAAACTCTTACACAATCTTTAATATGAATATGTGGTCTTTCAGCTAATGGATCAAATATTTCTATTGGTTTATTCTGTTTTATATCGTCAATCAAATTGTTTATTAAAACATC
>SXGQ01076740.1_pt1 | contig 33690 bp, 35 predicted proteins | sample 3178371 | NCBI WGS metagenome assembly SXGQ01 (sample SAMN11356859, study PRJNA531348) | freshwater metagenome | isolation source: freshwater sample F1-20 | place: China: Fuxian Lake, Yuxi | collected 2017-12-25 | reverse complement strand
TCGACTTCGCCCAGCGGAACGTTGATCGCACCCTCGATGGTGCCTTCGGCGAACTCGTCGGGCTCGCGCACGTCGACCAGCAACGCCCCCGCCGCAACGACGGAGTGGACATTGGCAACGTCGGTGTCTGCGTTCAGATTCAGCATCGTGACTCCATCATTGCGACTGGTTCCCACTATACCCCCGGGGGTATCTGCCCTCATTGTCGGGCCACCGCGGACAGTACGCTCGAACACATGTCCGATCTCACCTTCAGCCACCTCGACCCGCTCGGCCGCGCCCGCATGGTCGACGTGACGCAGAAGGACCCCACCGCCCGCCGCGCCGTGGCCCGCGCCAAGGTCTTCATGAAACCCGAAACCACCGCCGCCATCGCCAACCGCGAGGTGAAGAAGGGCGACGTTCTAGCCGTCGCCCGCGTGGCCGGCATCCAGGCGGCAAAGCGCACCAGCGACATGATCCCGCTGTGCCACCCCCTTCTCATCGGCTCGGTCTACATCAACTTCGAAATCGGCGACGACCACGTCGCCATCGAGGTCCAGGTCGACACGATCGATCGCACCGGCGTCGAAATGGAAGCTCTCCACGCCTGCACCGTCGCCGCCCTCACCATCTACGACATGTGCAAGTCGGCCGACAAGGGCATGGTCATCGGCGAAGTCGCCCTGTGGGAAAAGAGCGGCGGCCGCGACGGCACCTACCGCCGCGACAGCATCTAGGCCCCGAAACCCGCCAAAACGGGCCAAAACGGGGGATTGTCCCCTTGTGACACCCGCCCTGCGACCCGCAAATCACATTCAGGTTGTTTCCATCTTGAAGCGACGCTTTTAGACTTGCCAAGGTTGCTCGGACCCCCGAACGACACGAACAACGCAACGCCGACATGACGGGACAGTTACGAACGTGAGCAAAGTCATTCTTCTTCTCGTGGGAGCCATGTGGTGCGCAGTGCTGCTGCCGCCGCTCTTCCGCACGAAGTTCGACCGCCCGCAGTCGTCGGTCGACGTCTTCCGTCGCCAGCTCACCACCCTGCAGCACGGCGCCTATGCACCCCGCCCGCAGCCCGGCTACCGCTCCGCCGCCCCCGGGTACCGCCGCCCCGTGCAGGCCGGTTACCCGATGCGCCAGATGGCCCGCCCCTTCGCACCCGCCGCTCCGGCACAGCGTCGCGCACCAATCGTGCCGCAGCCCGGCATGCGCACGCACCACACCAGCACACACGGCATTCCGCGCCCGGCCACCAACCTCTACGGAATCCCGCAGCGCGAACTTGTCCGCCGCCGCCGTCAGAACATCTTCAACGGCCTGCTCGGCCTCAACATCGGCTCGCTGTTCCTTGCCTTCACCACCGGCTCGACCCTCATGATCTGGGTCTTTGCGATCGCGTTCCTCTCTTTCATCGGCTACTGCTACGTCCTCGCGCAGCTCCGCGCGCAGCAGACGAACCGCCGTTACGCACGCCCGTACTACCGCGCCGCGTAGTCACGGTCGTTGCGCTCAATTGGCGCTGACACCGATAGTCTTCTCAACGTTTAGGGGCTGTAGCTCAGTTGGCAGAGCGCTTCGTTCGCAATGAAGAGGTCAGGGGTTCAATTCCCCTCAGCTCCACTTCTTCTACGTAAATGCCTGTGTCATGCTCTAGCCCCATGGGGATGACGTGGGAACAGGCAATTGGGGCAGTGACATCGGCGGGGCAGCCCTTTGAGTTCGTGAAGGCGACGGTGAACGGCGTCGAGATGGACGTGTTCAAGAATGCGCCGCCGCACCTGGGCTTCGTATTTGCTGCGGCCCGTCAGCATGGTGACAAGACGTTCCTGGTGTACGAGGGCGAGCGGTGGTCGTTCAACGATGCGGTTGACCGGTTGGACGCACTGGCCTCGCTGCTGGTGAACACCTACGGGGTGAAGAAGGGCGATCGCGTGGCGATCGCCATGCGCAACTACCCGGAATGGGTGGTGTCGTTCGGTGCGATTCTGTCGATTGGCGCGGTCTCGGTGTCGATGAACTCGTGGTGGACCGCCGACGAGATGGACTATGCGCTGGAAGACAGCGGTTCGACGGTGATGATCTGCGACGAGCAGCGTTATGCGTCGGGTGCTGCTGCGGCTGCGCGGTTGGGTGTGAAGTGTCTGGTGGTGCGTTCGTCGGGTGCATTGCCCGATGGTGTTGATGCATGGGAGTCGGTGCTGCCGATGGGTGCCAAGCACCCGGGTGCGCAGATTGCCCCCGATGATGACGCAACGATTCTGTACACGTCGGGTACGACGGGCCGGCCGAAGGGTGCGGTGTCGACACACCGGGCGATTGTGAATGCGTTGATGGCGTTTGCGATGCGCAACCCGATCGATGCGCTGCGTCAGGGCAAGAACCCGGCCGGAGACCCCGATGATCTACCGCCCTCGTTCATTTTGATCGTGCCGCTGTTCCATGTGACCGGCTGCATCCCGGTGATGATGAGCTGCTGGGTGGCCGGCCTGAAGCTGGTGATCATGTACAAGTGGGATGCCGAGAAGGCGTTGGAGATCATCGAGCGCGAGCAGATCACGAACTTCGTGGGTGTGCCGACGCAGAGCTGGGACCTGGTGAACCATCCGCGCTTTGCCGAGTTCGACACATCAAGCCTGCGGGCGGTGGGTGGCGGCGGTGCTCCGGCACCCGCTCCGCTGGTGGCCAAGGTGGCCGAGTCGGTGAAGAAGGGCCAGCCGCAGTTGGGCTACGGCATGACCGAGACGAACGCGTACGGCCCCGGAAACCGGGGTGCCGACTACACCGCACGCCCGACGAGCACGGGCCGCGCGACCCCACCGATGAAGGTGGAGATTCGCGACGAGAATCTGCGTGCATTGCCGGTGGGCGAGCGCGGTGAGATTTGGTTCTTCGGGCCGATGCTGATTCGTGGCTACTGGAACAAGCCCGAGGCGACGGCCGAGACGATTGTCGATGGCTGGCTGCGGTCGGGCGACGTGGGTCGTTTGGATGCCGACGGCTTCGTGTACGTGGAAGACCGCGTGAAGGACATGATCCTGCGCGGGGGCGAGAACGTGTACTGCGCCGAAGTGGAAAGCGCGATCTACGAGCACCCGGCGGTGCACGAAGCCGCCGTTTTTGGTGTGCCCCACGACCGTTTGGGCGAGGACGTGGCCGTGGCGATTCTGCCGAACGACGGTGTTTCTTTCTCTGCTGCCGATTTGTGGAAGCACCTGGACGGCAAGATCGCGAACTTCAAGGTGCCGAACCACGTGGTGATCATGAACGAGCCGTTGCCGCGCAATGCGGCGGGCAAGTTCCTGAAGCGTGAACTACGCGAGCTGGTGGAGAAGGGTTCTTTGGCGGCCGTCAGCCGCTAGTTGTTCGCTGACTGCCGGTGTCGGTCAGCGCTTGATGGTGTTGACCGGCGGCAGCGGGGTGGTGACGGTGCGCGGCCTGGTTGTCGCTGTCGGTTTCGTCGTCGAGGTCGGCAGCGCAGCGTTCTTCGTGCGCGGCCTGATCAGGGGCGGCGTGGAGACGGTCTTCGGCTTGGTTGTCGTCGGGAGCGCAGCGTTCTTGGTGCGCGGGAGTTTGGGCGGCAGCGTGGTGGTTGACCGGCGGGGCGAGTTGTAGGTCTCGGCTCCGGCCGAACCGGATGCGACGATGCCTCCAGCGACGGTGGTGAGGGCGAGAACGGCGGCGATGATGGGGCGGCGTTTTGTCACGCAAATAGACTAACCGCGTTTGTTTGGGGTGTCTGGTCAGCCCTGGAGGTGCGTGGCGAGGGTGTCGGCCTCGCGGGCGCGCAGGGCGGCGTTGACGCGCTGGCGTTCCATCACCTGTTCCAGGGTCTTCACCGATTGCGGGATGGGGTGTTCGGCGAAGAAGGCCTGCACGTCGGCCAGCTGCTCGGGGGAGTTGAGCAGCTTGGTGGTGTCGATCATGCGGACGATGGTGTTGACGGGGAATTTCTCGTTGGCCTCGGTCCAGCGTTGGCGTACGACGCGCCATGCGACGTTGCCGAACTCGCGGTTGGCGATGCAGCGGTTGAGAAGGAACGGCGCGTTCTGTGTCTTCACTTCGCCCGAGAAGGCGAACTGGCAGGCGCGTTCGATGAGGTCGGCCGACTGGAAGTCGGCGAGTGCGTAGAGCGCGCGCATTTGGTCTTGGGGTGACTCGGCGGTCTTGAACTTGTCGACGAAGCGGTTGAACTCGGCTTCGCCGCCGGTTGATGCAACGACGGTGGTGGCTGCTGCTGCGACTTCGGGGTGCACGTCTTGTCCGGCTTCAGCGGCGGCGTGGAACGTGCGTGCGGTTTGTTGTGCATCGAGGTCACCGGCATCGCAGGCAAGCAGCACGATGAGAAGGCCGCGCAGTTTTCCGGTGAGATCGTCTTCGCCCGGCTTCGGGTACCAGCCGAGGTCGGCAAGGGCGGGTGCGACGAGGTTGGCGATGCGGCGCTGCAACAAGTGTTGCTGGTGGCCGGGAAGCAGGCGTTCGCAACCGCGCAGGCCGATGGCCATTGACTGCCACACGGCAAGTTCGCGTTCGTTGGCAAAGCCGTTGAGGAAGGTAAGGAAGTCGACGGTGGACAGACGACCGGCAACGACCGCGTTCCATGCGTCGTCGACGAGGTTGTAACGCTCGATGGTCGACATGCCGGCGATCGTCGTTGCGTTCAGGCGGGCGAGAAGCGCGGGCGAATAGGCGACGCGGTAGTAACCGTGGCCGCCGGCGTTGACGACGACGGGGGCGTTGGGGTCGGCGAGCGTGATGCGCGCGGCGGGTTGGTCGAGCAACACCTTTGTTTCGTTGTTGCCGTTGCGCAGGTGCACGGGCACCAGCCACACGGTGGGGTCGTTGGTTTCGTCGAAGGCGAAACGGTTCTGGCGCAGCACGAGTGCGCCGTTGTCGATGTCGGCGCTGACGAGCGGATAGCCCGGCTGCCAGATCCACGAGTCCATGAGCGCGCGCACGGGAACGTCGCCCTGGCCGCCGGCCTTCACACTTTCTTCAATTGCGTCCCACAGGTCGTTGGTTTCGGTGTTCGCGTACGAGTGCTTGGTGAGGTAGTGGCTGACGCCGGCGCGGAAGCGGTCTTGGCCGAGGAACATCTCGAGCATGCGGAGAAGCGATCCGCCCTTTTGGTAGGTGAGGACGTCGAACATTCCCTCACAGTCTTCGGGCGAGTTGACGGGGAATTCGACGGGGCGGGTGCTGTGCAGCGAGTCGACTTCGAAGGCGGCAGAACGTTCGAGACCGAACGAGGTCCAACGCTTCCACTGCGGTGCGAACGCGTCGCAGGCGGCGACTTCCATGAAGGTGGCAAAGGATTCGTTCAGCAAGATGACGTTCCACCACTTCATGGTGACGAGATAGCAGAACCACATGTGGGAGTTTTCGTGCGACACCACATCGGCGACCAGCTGCTGTTCCATCTGTGTGCTCTTTGCCGGGTCGACGAGCAGCAGGACTTCGCGGAAGGTGATGCAGCCGAGGTTCTCCATCGCACCGGCGGCGAAGTCGGGAAGTGCGATGAGGTCGACCTTGGTGCCCGGGTACTTGATGCCGTAGTAGTCCTCGAACCACTTCAGTGAATACGCACCGACGCGCAGGCCGAAGTCGGTGAGGTGCGACTTGCCCGGTACGTGGACGAGGCGCATCGGCGTGCCGTTGACGTCGACGGGTGCGGTTGCCTCGAGGCGGCCGACGACGAAGGCGACGAGATAGGTCGACATCGGGATGGTGTCGGCGAAGCGCACGGCGACTTTGCTGCTTGTCGTTGCGGTGCGCGAGACCTCGGGGCCGTTCGAGATGGCCATCAGGTCGTTGTCGACGACGAGGGTTGTGCCAAAAACGGCCTTGAAGTCGGGTTCGTCCCAGCAGGGGAAGGCACGGCGGCAGTCGGTGGACTGCATCTGCGTGGTGGCGATGACCTGTTCGTTGCCCGCATCGTCGGTGTAGGTGGAACGGTAGAAGCCGCGCAGCTTGTCGTTCAGGATTCCGGTGAAGCTGATGCTGAGCGACGAGGTGCCGGGGTTGAGGGTGTTCTCGGTGGTGATGACGAGGCGTTCGGTCTCGGCGTGCAGTTCGAATTTTGCGGAGGCGCCATCGACGCGCACCGAGTTGATGCCGAGTTCCTTCGCGTTCAGCACGATGACGTTGCCCGGTGCGCTCACCTGAAGGGTGACGACGACTTCGCCGGTGAAGGTGGCCGCGACGAGGTCGGGGGTGAGTTCGAGGTCGTAGCGCTTTGGCGCGATGTGGCGCGGCAGGCGGTAGGGGCTGGCGAGATGGGCGGCTGCGTCGGTGTGCACGAGGCGACGCTAGTGGGGGGTGTGAAGGGTTGGGTAGTGGGCTGTGCTCCGTAGGGCGGGCACTACGGTTGTCGCCGTGTCGAAAACCCCTTCTGCTTCATCCTGCAGCCCGCGAGATTTGCGCAATGACCCGGGCGTGACCCACGACGTGATCGCGGTGGGCAACGCGTTGGTTGACGTGATCGCCACGCGCGACGACAACTTCGTGGCGTCGATGCAGATGGAGAAGGGGTCGATGATGCTGATCGACGGCGACCGCGCGCTGCAGCTGTATTCGGCTCTCGACGGTGCGGTGCAGATGAGCGGTGGTTCCGCGGCGAACACGATTGCGGGCATCGCCAGTTTCGGCGGCAAGGCGGCGTTCATCGGCAAGGTGGCCGACGATGCGGTGGGCGACGTGTTCGGCCACGACCTGCGTGCCATCGGTGTGACGTTCGTGAAGCCCTTCGGCGGAAACTCGATTCCGACGGGCCGTTGCATGATCGTGGTCACGCCCGACGCGCAACGCACGATGAACACCTATCTCGGTATCTCGTCGCTGTTGATGCCCGAGGACATTGATGCATCGGCCATCGCGTCTGCGGCGATGCTGTATCTCGAGGGCTACCTGTTCGACCGTGACGAGGCAAAGACGGCGTTCCGCATCGCGGCGGGCCACGCGCACGCCGCCGGACGCCAGGTGGCGCTGACATTGAGCGATTCGTTCTGCGTCGACCGGCACCGCGCAGATTTTCGTGCGTTGATTGCCGACGGTGTCGACGTGCTGTTCGGCAACGAGGTGGAATTGCTGTCGCTGTACGAAACCGACACGTTCGAGTTCGCCGTGTCGCAACTGCGGTGCGAATGCACCGTTGCTGCCATCACGCGCAGCGAACACGGCTCGGTCGTGGTGACACCCGACGAGGTGATTGCGGTTCCGGCCAAGCCCGTCGCACAAGTGATCGACACCACCGGTGCAGGTGACCTGTACGCGGCGGGGTTCCTGTTCGGCTACACGCGCGGTCTGCCGTTGGCCACGTGCGCAGACCTGGGCCACATTGCTTCGGCCGAGGTGATTTCACACGTCGGCCCGCGACCCTTGGTGTCGTTGGCGTCGCTGATACCGGCCCTCTGATGCCGCGGCGCTCATGCCGTTAGCCTGATTGCCATGGAACTCACCGTTCTCGGCCGGACCGTTCGTCATCCCATCGACCACGTCGAGGTGTTTCCCGCGCCTGCGCACGTGACGAAGGTGCGTTTCACCACCGATGAGCTGTCGTCGGTGTGCCCGGTCACCCAGCAGCCCGATGTTGCAACAGTCGTCATCGAGTACTTGCCGCGTGAGTGGTGCATCGAGTCGAAGTCGTTGAAGTTGTACCTGTGGCGTTTCCGCGACATGGCGGTGTTCGCCGAGGCGCTGGCCGCCGAGATTGCCGATGAAGTGATGACGACCGTCAAGCCCCATCACGTGAAGGTGTCGCTGACGCAACGCCCCCGCGGCGGCATCGAAGTGCATGCCGAAGCCGAGCGCAGCGCAAAGTAAAGCCGAGCGCAGCGCAAAGTAAAGCCGAGCGCAGCGCCACTTCCTGATGGTTGTCGGTGTTGGCGTTTTGGCGTCCGTCTGCGGGGTCGTGATCTGCAGCACGGTCACCTTGGATGTCGTTGGAGTCAATGGGGTCGCTCCCGACATTGCTGTGGGTCTGGTCGTTGGCGTGGCGGCCCGTGCGATGGTTGTTTGCGGATGGGTTGCTAGCGCTCAACGGCGCATGCCGTTGACGATCATCCATGCGGCCTCGTCGACCAGCGTGTCGATGTCGAAGGCGCCGTCGGTGGAATTGAACTTCGCCGACAGTGCGTGCAGAGTGAAGATGGCGGCTGCTCCGTGTGCGACGAGGAAGAACGGCGTGCGCACGGCGGTGGACTTGATGACTTTTTTCTTCGTCAATTCGTCCATCAACCTGCGAACCGGCGCCAGTGACGGCTGCACGTACTTCTTGTAGATGTGGTCGAGATGCCAGGAATCCTCCAGGCCCTCGTTGTTCATCAAGCGATTCAGATACGGGTGTTTGCTCGACACGAGGAGAAACGCCTTGAACCGTGCCTGCAACTCGCCCAATTGTGTGTCGGGGCGAGGGAGGGAACGCAGGTGACTTCTGATCTCGCTGAACATCGCACCGAATTCGTGGTCGATGACGGCCTTGTACAGGTCTTCCTTGGTGCCGAAGCGCTGGTGAATCGCGCTGTGGCTGAGACCGAGTTCACGATTGAGCGATCGCAACGACATGCCGTCGTAGCCGTGGGTGGCGAACATGCGCAGCGCTGCCTCGAGAATTTCTTCGTCGCTGTGCAGTTTTGGTCGGCCACGACCCTGCGCCGTCGCAGCCGTGCTCATGCAAGCCCTCGCTTCGTCCGGGCTTGGGCGATCTCCTCGATGTCAGGGACGGCGATGAACGCCTCGTTCGGGCCCGGGCCCCACGCTTCGACGGGTGCCGGCGCATCCGGCGAACCCCAATCGGTGCGGCGCACGTTGTTTGCCCAGTGTTCGTCGTCGTTGATGTGATCCATGTCGGCGAAGAACTCGAACATGTTGCCCGACGGGTCGCGCATGTACCAGAAGAGGTTCGAGCCGAGCAGGTGGCGGCCGACCCCGATGATGTGCGACTCGGGGTTTTCCTTCATCACCGCGGTTCCGTTTTCACCGATGGCGTCGAAGTCGTCTACTTCGAGTGCGTAGTGATTGAGGTAGCCGACGCGGGCCCGGTGAATGAGCAGGTTGTGGTGGTCGGTTTCGACGCGACCGAACGTGCCGTTGGCGCCGACGAACTGATCGCTGATGCGAAAGCCGAGACCCTCGAAGTAGAAAGCCGTCGACTTTTCGATCTGTGGTGAGCCGAGAACGACGTGGCCGAGTCGACGCGGGGGGCGGCGACGCGACGGGTCGAGCGATGATGCGCGGTTGTTCCACCGCGTGCGTTCGCCGGGTCGGTTGCCGGTGCGCGGGCCTGATTCCTTGAGCGGTGCCGGCGCGCCGACATCGATGCGGATCGAGTGGCCGAGCACAGGGTCGGTGCACTCGAGTGTGGTCGACGTGATGCGTGAGGCAACGCCGAGTTCTTCGAGGCGCTTGGCGGTGTCGGCGATGTCGCGCTCGGCTGCGCAAGAAAAGTGCATGGCCGAGAGATGACGGTGGTCGCCTTCCTTGATGGTCATGACGGTCGGGCGTTCGGTCGTGCCGTACACGCCGTCCGCGGTGCGAACGAAGCCGTGCCGTTCCCAGAACGCCCCGAGGTCGGCGGGGTTCTTCACGCTCAGCTCGATGTCGAGGAATCCGTTCAGTGCCATGGCTAGGCCTTCTTGGTGAGCGGCAGATTGTGGTCGGAGACGCGCCTGCAGGTGTTGACCATCGTGCCGACCCCGTCGATGGTCGTGGTGACGACGTCGCCGTCGCGCAGCAGCTTCTTCTGCGCCGCACCGACACCCGCGGGGGTCCCGGTGAAGATGACGTCGCCGGTGTTCAGCGTGGTGATGTGCGACAGATACTCGATGAGGAACGGGATGCCGAAGATCAGGTTGGCCGAGGTGTCGTTTTGGCGCTCCTCACCGTTGACGAGGCACTTGATCGCGATGACGTCGCGGTTGGGCAGCGCATCGGGCGACACGGCGACCGGGCCGATGGGGCCGAAGGTGTCGAACGACTTGCCGAGGTCGAAGTGCGGCGGCTTGCTCGCCATTTGCACCGGTCGGTCGGAGACGTCTTGCCCGGCGGTGATGGCAAAGACGTGGTTCCACGCATCTGCGAGAGAAATGTCCTTGCCGCCGTTGCCGATAATGACGACGATTTCGCCTTCGTAGTCGACGCGGTCGCTGCGCAGTTCGATCGTCGAGTTCGGTGCGCAGATACACGACGAGAATTTTGCGAACACGACCGGGTTGTCGGGTACTTCCATGTTCGATTCGGCGGCGTGCGTCTTGTAGTTCAGGCCGATGCCGAACACCTTTTGTGGCGTGGGTGACGGTGCGCCGAGCTTCGTGGGGTCGACCTTGCCGTCGGGTGCGCGGCCTGCCGTTTTCTTTTGCAGGTCGTGGAGCTTGTCGCCGTGGGCGAGTGCGGCCGCAGGATCGGACGGCACCGCGCCGGCGCTGAGTGCTTCGAGGTCGTGGTAGTTGTCGCCATCGACGAGAACCGAGCGTCCTGCGTGATTTGCAAACGTGAATGCCATGGCTATTTGTTGCCCTTCCGTGCTTCTTCTTCGCGATCCATTGTTTCCCAGACTTCGGCGAGCGTGCGCGAGGCGCTGACCGCCACGGGCCAACCTGCGTAGTGAGCGACGTGGGTGATCATCGCCTCCAACTTGTCGCGGCTGATTCCGAGGTTGCGTGCACCTCGGAAGTGGAGGTGCTGTTCGGCTTCGCGACCGGTGGCAACGAGAACGGTGCAGGTGATCAGTGAGCGTTCCTGCACCTCGAGAGTCGGGTCCTGCCAGACGTCGCCGAACAGGTGGGCGACGGTGTGGCGGGCGAGGCTTTTGTGGATCGCCGGTGTCGCCGGGCCACCTGCAAAGAGACGCCCTGCGAGTTCACGTCCCGCGACGATGCGTGGGTCGGGTTGGTCGTTGCTCATCATGCCCCCAATTACTAGTCAAGTGACAATGTAACAGGTTGCGGGACGACGACTTTTGCCCGTACTCCGTTGGTTCGCGGCTACTGCGCGCGGCCGCGCTGCATGATCTTGTCGCGGCGTTCGGCCACGGCGTCGGCGCTGAAGGCGCGCTTGCGCCACGCCTTGGCTTCTGCAGCTTCGGTTGCCCATGCGTCGGCGTCGGTGGTGGTCAGCGCGTAGGTGTTGCGGATGGCGCGCACGCCTGACTGCTCGTTGCCGATGATGTCGAGCGCGATCTTGCGGCTGAAGGGGATGAGTTCGGCGTGGGGGACGACGTGGTTCACGAGGCCGAGTTCTTTTGCCTCATGGGCGTCGATGAAGTTGCCGGTGAAGCTCATCTCCCGCGCGCGACGGATGCCGATGGCCTGGGGGAGAAGAACTGAAAGGCCCCAACCGGGCATGACGCCGACGCGGGCGTGGGTGTCACCGAACTTGGCGTTTTCCGAGGCGACGAGGAAGTCGCAGTTGAGGGCGAGTTCGAACCCGCCGGTGACGGCGACGCCGTTGATGGCGCCGATGAGGGGCTTCGAGAGTTTCGGAAAGGGTCCGCGCATGCCATCGGAGTTCGGTGTGCCATCGGCGCCGGTGCCACCGAGCAGATTGCTCGACGGATCGCCGAGTTCCTTCAGGTCGAGGCCCGCGGTGAACGCCGGATCGGCGCCGGTCAGGATGATGACGTCGACGTCGTCGTTCGCATCGGCGGCCTTCATCGTTTCGTTGAGAAGACGCAGGAGTTCGCTGCTGAGCGCGTTGCGCGCGCCGGGGCGGTTGAGCGTGATCGTGGCGATGCGCTCGGAGATGTCGAGAAGAACGACCGGTTCGGAGGACTGCGTCATGCAGTCATGCTTGCAGGTCGGGTGTCTCGGGTGGAAAGTAGGAGAACGCGAGGTCGCCCAACTTCACGAGCGTCGATGCGATCCAACCGCCGAGGGTGCCGAAGTGGTCGTCGAGGATCGTGCTGGACCCGTCGGCGAGCGTCTCCTCGGACAGGTCGTAGAGGCCTTCGTAGGTGATCTCGAGTGCGTACTCGGTGCGTCCGGTGCCGTCGATCGGGTGACTGATTTCGGTGGCAAGGCTGGCCCGTTCCATTGCTGCGTTTCCGATGGTCGGGCTGGTCGCGGGTGCGAGGGTGAGCACCTTTGCATGGTCGGGCATGGACGAGATGCGCTGGGCGCGAAAGACGATCTCGATCTCGATGGCGGGCAGGTCGACGAGGGTTTCCTCGAGGTACCAGCGTCGGTACATGGCCTGGCTCCACGACGGCCAGTCGAGGGTGATGTGTGCGACGACCCGCGGGGGTGAGCCCTCGCCCGGCAGGCCGTAGCTGGTTTCCCACGTCAGGTCGCCGAGGAGAACGTCGGACTGGAAGTGCTCCTCGAACGCCTGGCGTTCGAGGAAGGCACCCTCGAAGGCCTCGCGCAGTGCGCCGATGGCATCGGTAAAGACGTGGTCCAACATTCCAACCGAAGCGTAGCGAGGTACTGCTGGCAGACTGTCCGACATGAGTTTGGTACTCCTCGACAAATCCGACGGCGTTGCAACGATCACGCTGAACAACCCCGGTGAGCGCAACACGTTGACCGCACCGATGGTTGCCGAGATCATTGCGGCGATGGACGACATCGAGGCCGACGAAAAGATCGGCGCAGTCGTCGTGACGGGCGCCGCCCCCGCATTTTGTGCGGGTGCGAACCTCGGCAACCTTGCCGAGGCCACGGGCGACAGCCTGAAGAACATCTACGAGGGCTTTCTGCGCATTGCGTACAGTCCGCTGCCGACGTTGGCTGCGGTGAACGGCGCAGCCGTCGGTGCGGGCATGAACCTGGCCCTCGGCTGCGACGTGCGTGTCGCGGCGCGCCGCGCGAAGTTCGACACACGCTTCCTGCAGATCGGTATTCATCCCGGTGGTGGCCACACGTGGATGTTGCGGCGCATCGCCGGACCGCAGGCGGCGATGGCGTCGGTCATTTTCGGTGAGATTCTCGACGGCGCCGAGGCCGAGCGCATCGGTTTGGCATGGAAGTGTGTCGACGACGATCAACTGATGACGTACGCACACGAGATGGCTGCGCGTGCCGCGTCGCGACCACGCGAACTGCTGAAGGTCACGAAGCGCACCATTCAGGACATGGCTCACGTCTCGGAACACCCCGCTGCGGTCGAACGTGAACTCGACCCGCAGGTGTGGAGCACCCGTCAGCCGTGGTTCGCCGAAATGCTCGCCGCGTTGCAAGCAAAGATCACGAAGAAGTAGTCGTCGACGTGAGGCGTTGGTCCGCGGCTCTGGTCTGCGGAATCCTGATCGGGCTCGTGATGCCGGCCCTTGCCGAGGCTGCCCCGGCGCGCGAACCGACCGGTTCGTACATCGTGGTCGTCGCATCTCGCGACGACATCGACGCCGTCACTGCCGACGTCGTTGCAGCCGGGGGAGCCGTCACATCGGTGTACCGCTGGGCCGTCGGTGGTTTCTCCGCCCGACTGACCGCTGCGCAAGTTGCGTCGCTGTTGGTCGACCCGCGGGTCGACAGCGTGTCGCGCAACAAGCGCGTGCGCAAGCGCGTCGATGCTTCGGCCGCCACCCCCGCGGTGCAGAGCGACGTGCAGTACCAACTCGACCGCATCGACCAGCGGGCGTTGCCCCTCGACGGTGCGTACGCACCACCGGGTACGGGCGAGGGCGTGCAGATCTACATGATCGACACCGGGGTGCGCGCGACGCACGTCGACCTTGTCGGGCGTGTCGTTCACGGCACCGATGTCGTCGGTGTCGACGAGCGTGGTGTGCCGGCGATTCCGGCCGACGACTGCGACGGTCACGGAACTCACACTGCTGCTCTGGCCGCGGGCACCGAATACGGCGTGGCAAAAAAGGCGACGGTCGTTGCCGTGCGGGTTCTCGACTGCTACGGCGAGGGCGACGTCGACAGTGTCATCCGCGGAATCGATTGGGTGATCCGTCACCACCGCTCGGGAAGTTTGGCGGTGGCGAACCTGAGCCTCGGTGTCGACGCCGATGAGGATTCGCGACCGATGGACCTGGCGGTCGTCGATCTCATGCTCGACGGCATCGTGCCCGTGACGGCGTCGGGCAACAAGGGCCAGGACGCCTGCGAGGTGTCGCCCGGTCACACGGCCGAGGCCCTGAACGTCGGCGCGACGAACCAAACCGACGAACGACTGGCGATGTCGCTCGGCACCTCGAGCTACGGCCGCTGCGTCGATGTTTTTGCACCGGGTGTGCGCATCTTGTCCGCGGGCATCGCCACCGACACCGCCGAACAAACGCTCACCGGTACGTCGATGGCGTCGCCATTGGTTGCGGGCTACGTGGCGCTGATCGGTGAGGCCCACCCGACTGCGTGTCCCGAGGCGGTGCACGAGGCTGTGACCGAGCGAGCGACGAAAGACGTCCTGAAGAATGCGGGTGCAGGGTCGCCAAATCTGTTGCTGAACGTGAGCGACGTCTCGGCACCGCGTGACACGGTGCCGGGCACGCCGAGTGCATTGGTGTCGAGCCCGTTGGCCGACGGAATCGTGGTGTCGTGGGACCCGGGCTGCGATGGCGGAGCAACCGATGGTGTCACGAGCGTGCGGGTGTACCGGAACAAGGAAACGACTCCGCTGCGAACCATGAAGGTTCGGAATGCGGCGCGTGTCGTCGTGCGTGGACTCGATGCTGATTCCACGTACCGCGTCAGCATGCGACGCAGCACCACGATGGGGGTCAGTGACTGGTCCGAGAGGTCGGTCGCCGTCAGCCCGTCCGATGTGACGACAGGCGGGAAGGTGCGCACCTCGTCGCTTGCGTTTTCTACCGAGGCGAAGGTCCGCGGCAACTGGACGGTCGACGACGCTCAGAAGTGGAATTGCCGCGTGTTGGCCGGCGGGTCGCGCCTGTGGTTCACGCGCAGCGCTCAGTGCGGTGTGTCGATCGTTCCCGCGTACACGAACATCGCGGTTGGCAGAACGTTCACGCCCGCCGAGGCGGATGCTCCCACGGGCAGCGGCTCGGGTCGTCGCATGGTCTATGACCGCAGCTCCCGACGGCTGTTTGCAATCGATGCGAACAACGACGTTCTGCGCAGTACGGCGGTGGTTGGGACGGTCTCGCCACCCGTAACGGGGCGTTACAAACTGGCGCGTGGCGCCGGGGGCTTCGTGGGGCAGAACGGTGCGGCCACGGTCGAGTTCCGTGAGATCGTCGACGAATTCAGCCCCGAATCGTTGGGATTGGCGGCTTCCGATGGGGCAGTTTTTGTTCCGCCGCCCGACGGCAAGTGGTTTCGGTCGTATGTGACACGAACGAAATTACTCGTCATCGTTCCATGACCGCCGCGTGACTTTTTCGTGCGTGATGGCAGATGTGCCTCGCGAGTCGGAACCGTGGGTGTACCTTGCGTCTCGAGGAGCTTTAACTCCGGTTCATCTCTGAAAGGAGACCCGATGAGCAAGCGTCATCGCAGTCAAGAGACTGTTCCACCTCCGCGCGTCGAACTTCGCGCCCACGCCCACAACGAGCGGCACCGAATGCATGCGGAATTGCACACGGTTGCCGGTCTGGTCAGCAACGGTGTGGAGCCCGACGACGTGCACGAGCCCGGCCAGGCGTGGCGTGTCGAGGCACACCACAACAAGGAGCGGGCGTTGCAGAAGAAAGGCCGTGCGGCGAAGCGTCACTGGAAGACAAAGGACTGGAAGCGCCGTACCGTGTTGCGCAAGCAGCGCGCTTTGGCGTTCCGACAACTCGCCGACTGATTCCGCGATTTCCGTAGGTCAGGACTTGCCGGCGGCGAGCCACGCCGCGGTGAGATCGCTGCGCCTGCAGATCCATTCCTCGGCGGTGATGGCAAAGCGGTAGTGATCTTCCCACAGGCCGTTGATCTCGAGGAACCGTTCGGCAAGGCCCTCGTTGCGCAGTTCCAGTTTTTCGACCACCCGCAGGCTGTTCGTGTTGCGTGGGATGATGCACACTTCGACGCGGTGCAGATGTAGTTCGTCAAAGGCGAACTTCAGCAACACCGCGACCGCCTCGGCGACGTAGCCGTTGCCGGCACGCTTCTGGTCGATCCAGTAGCCCACGGTCGCGCACTGCATGGCGCCACGCACGACATTGTTCAGGTTGACCTCGCCGCAAAAGGTGTTGTCGACGAACAGGCCAAAGGCGTACGAGGTGCCCGTCTGGCGTTCACGATCGCGGATGTTGCAGCGTGCGGCAAAGATGTCGCGGTCGTTGGCCGGATCGGGCTGGGTGATGGGGCGCAGCGGCTCCCACTTCAACAACCAGTCGGCGTTGCACCTGCGGCAGTCGGCCCACGTTGAGAAGTCCTGGGCGTTCAGCGGTCGCAGAACGACCCGCTTCCCGTACAAACGCAGACCCGTGGCACCGACGGAGCCGGTGTTGGCGGGGTGGCGGGCGGCATTCATGGGCGGACGAAGTCTCGCAGAACGTCGGCGAGGCCGTCGCCGGTGGCCAATCGGTCGGCATGGTGTCGCGCAACCATGGCGACACCGTCAGCAAGAGCTGTCGTCGAGACTGTGATTGCGGGCAACTGCAGTTTTCTCAGCACGGCGACGAGCACGCAGCAGCCACCGACGATGATGTCGGCGCGGTCGACGGGCAGGCCCGGATTGTGGATGCGGTCGCCGAGCGTCTCCGTCGCGAGGGTCCGGAACACGTCTTCGGCCGCCGCTTTGGTGAGTTCCATGCCGTGCAGAATCCGGGCATCGAATTCGTGCAGACCGAGTTCGACCATTGCGATGGTGACTATGGTGCCCGCAACGCCGAGGAAGCGGTCGCAGCGTTCGAGGTCGGGGATCTCGCGCACCACATCGTCGATTTCGTCGATGACGGCACCGATTGCGTTGGTGAGCTCTTCGGGCCGTGGCGGGTCATGCTCAAAGATCCGCTCGGAGAGGTTGCGGGCGCCGTAAGGGATGCTGGCGACGCGCGGCGTCGAACCCGGCATACCGATGCTGAACTCGGTCGAACCGCCACCGATGTCGACGACGGTGAGCGGCTGGGTGCCGAGTTGTGATTCGAGGTTGCGTTGCGCGCCGACGAACGCAAGTGAACCCTCGGTGACACCGTCGATGACGGTGACGTCGCAGCCGAGCGCCGTCGAGGCAGCGGAAACGAACGGTGCGGAGTTGTTCGCCGAACGCACCGCCGCGGTTGCCACGGCATGTACGTTTGCGACCGCATGCGTGTCGAGAATCGTGCGAATTTCGCCGATGCGATTGAGGGTGTTGGCAATGGATTTTTCCGCGAGCCTGCCCGTGTCGTTGATGCCCGAGCCCAACCGTGTGACGACACTGTCGCGATGCAGTGCTTCATTGCCTTCGAGAATGAGCAACTTCACCGAGTTGCTGCCGATGTCGACGACGCCGATTTTGTCGATCTCAGGCACGACGCAACTCCGCCGCGTAGTCGATGCGTTGCGCGACCCATTCACCGACGGGATCGTTGCCGCCGGCCAACCACCACGCGAAGTGCGCGTGCAGGCACTTCACGCCACGGCGGGTCCCGGCGACACCCGCCGACGGTGAGGGACCCGTGTGATGCGCGGGAAGATCCGCGCTGCGCAGTGCCGCGTACTCGTTGTGCGCTGTCTCGAGGACAGCGGGGTCGATGTCGGCCTCGGCCTGGTCAACGCCGCCGGCGGCTTCGAGACGCGAGACCGCGGCGTACTCGGTGCGGCCCACCAGCCAAAAGAGCGTGGGCATCGGGGTTCCATCCGCGAGCAACGGCGCATTGCGAACGACCACCGGGTCGCCACCGGCGCGACGCACGACGACTTCGAACTCGCCCTGCGGCGGGCGACCGAGCAATTCGGTGACGCGAGCGACGTCGGCTTGTGTCGCCATGTGGGTCTCGCGACTGGTCAGAGGATCGCGATGAGAAGGAGCACCAACACCACGACACCGGCAACGACGGGCAGCGCGCGCTTGACGATGGTGCCACCGGCGGCTTCGATCAGGTTGATCGGCGTGGCCTCGGGACCATCGATCTTGCGAACGACGGGCTGGTCGGTTTCGGTCGTGGGTGCCACCTCGGGCGCAGGTGCAGCGGCCGCAGGTTCCGATGCGATGAGGTTGTTCAGGTTGTCGGAGAACTGCGCGAGCAGTTTGTCGCTGACGTCAGCGAGTGCGCCACGGCCGAACTGTGCAACCTTGCCGGTGATCGAAAGATCGGTGTTGACGTTGACTTGCGTCGAGGCTGCGTCGATGGCGGTCAGTTGGGCGGTTATGACCGCCGATGCGTTGCCCTTGCCGCCGGTGTCGCGGCCTTCACCCTTCAGCACGACCTTGTAGTTGACGTCATCCTTTTCGACGAACGAAGCCTGGCCCTTGAACTGCGCTTGAATCGGGCCGACTTTCACTTTGACGGCACCGCGGTACGTCTCGCCTTCGATTTCCTGCAACTGTGCACCGGGAAGGCACGGTGCAATGAGCTCAACGTTGGTGAGAACGTTCCATGCCTCTGCGATCGGCACGGGGACGGAAAAAGTGTGGTTCAGGGGTTCCATGATTCGAGATCCTCGATCGTGTCGATGTCTGCGGGGCTACCTGAGCAGGGTACTGGCTCGACCAGTTCGGGGCGACTGGAGATGAGGTGACGTGCGCCAAAGTCGCCCGTTTTCGGGAGGTGTTCCCACGCTTCGCGGCGGATGAGGGCGGGGGTGCGGGTGGCAGAGCCGGAATACGTGGCGACCGCGATGGTGGCACGGGACGCGGCGACGGCGCGCCACGCGGCGGGGTCGATGAATGGCTGATCACCGAGACCGACGACGACGGCGTCGGCGCCGAGTGTCGTCGCGACGTCGATGCCGACCGCAAGTGAGGTCGCCTGGCCGTCGGCCCAGTTCGGGTTGTGGACGAGGAGCACGTCTGCGGGCAGCGGGTCGAGGGGTACCGCACCCGACACGACGATGATGCGATCGATCGGGGCACCCTCGGAGATCGCCGAGCGAACGGCGGCAACGGAGTGGTCAATGACCCGTGTGCCGCGCAAAGACGAAAGAAGTTTGTGTTGATCAGCGCGGAACCGTGAACCTGCGCCGGCAGCGAGGACGAGGGCCACGATCACGGCTCTAGCCTGCCCCGAAAGTGTCGTGACCACCACTTCGCATCGGTAGTTTTGTAGTGATGGAACGAAAGTTCGTGCGCCGCCGGAGGCTCCGGCACGGGTTGGTCGCTGCGGTGCTCGTCGGTGCCACGATGCCGGTCACTTTCGGTGCATCCCCGGTGCATGCCGGCCGCGGTGCGGTCATCGTGCCGCCATCGGTCGTGCACACGACCTGGCGTTCGCCGCAGATGATGACGAAGGAAGGCCTGCCCCGTCACGACGTGTTGAAGGACCGCGCCGTCGTGGCATTGGCGGCCTACGAGGGCTCCATCGCATCGAGTGATCCGAAGATGGCGGACCGTTATCAGAGTGCTTTGGCGGCAGTGGTGTCGATTGTCGCTACGCGCACGTTCGTGTCACGCGCCGAAATGTTCGAAGCCTGGCAGTCAACGTCATCGCGGCATCAGAAGGCCATCCTTGTCGGCATGACGACACTCGGCACCGGGTACCTGTTCGGTTCGGACAATCCGAAAAAGGGCCTCGACTGTTCCGGTCTCGTCGCCTATGCATGGGCAAAATCGGGCGTGACGCTGCCGCTGAAGTCGGACCGACAAATTGACCAGTCGCGCACCGTGTCGCGCGAGGCGGCACGTGCCGGCGACATCGTCGGGTACCCGGGCCACACGATGATCTATCTCGGTGTGGGTGACATCGTCTTGCACTCCGCGCGGCCCAACCTGGGTGTACGTGTGGGGCCGATCAACTGGAGGGAATCGCCGAACGTCAAGTTCGCGGATCCGTCACCTCTCGACTAGTTCGTGTGAATCGGACCGCTTGAGTCGCGCAGCGACGGAGCATTGCGACCCGTGCGGCGTGCGATGATTTCGGCGCAGATCGAGATGGCGGTTTCCTCCGGCGTGCGTGCACCGAGGTCCAGGCCGATCGGGGACATCAGACGTGACAGGTCGCCGGGGTTCGTGACGCCGGCTCCGGCCAGGCGTTCGAGCCGCTTGGTGTGGGTTTTTCGTGATCCCATCACCCCGATGTAGCCGACGCGAGTGGCGAGTGCGCCTTGAACGGCGGGAACGTCGAACTTCGCATCGTGGGTGAGGATGCAGACCGCGTCGCGCGGGCCGAGCGTCTTGCCCTCGGCGGCGAACAGGTCGCCCGGCCATGACACGACCACGTTGTCGGCCATGGGGAAGCGCCGCCGCGTGGCGAAGATCTCTCGCGCATCGCAGACCGTGACGCGGTACCCGAGGATCTTGGCGACACGCGCGAGTGCCGCGGTGAAGTCGACCGCACCGAAGACCCACATTTGTGGCGCGGGCGCAAAGCTCTCGATGAACACCTTGACCGTCGGCGCGTCGACCAGGTCTTCCGGGGTGGTTTGACCCTCGGGTCCGTAGTGGCGGATGCCCGTGGTGCCTGCTTCGAGTTCGCCGAGTGCATCGCGCACAACGATGCGGTCGAGTTCGGCGTTGCCGAGCGAGCCGCTCGGTCTTTCGCCCGAGGCGACGAGCATCGTGGCACCTGTGTGCGGTCCGTCGATGACGGTTGCGATGGCGACCGGTTCATGCGTTCGGATGCGCGCGTCGAGAGTGTCGAGTGCGGCGGTTCCGGTTCCGATGTCGACGAGGTTGTCGGCGGGCTGGATGAAGAGATGAATGGTGCCGCCACAGGTGAGGCCGACGGCGAATGCCTCGTCGTCGGAGTAGCCGAACGTGACGACGCGTGACGGGGCCTCACCGGCGAGAATCGCGAGCGCCTCGGATACGACGGCACCTTCGACGCATCCGCCGCTGACCGAACCAACGACCTGACCCGATGCGCTGACGGCCATGGCTGCGCCGGGTTCGCGCGGCCCCGAGCCTTCGATGTCGACGACGCGTGCGATGGCGAAACGTTCGCCGTTGCGGCGCCAGGCCGCGAACTCGGGGAGAAGATCGCGCATGGGGTGAAGTGTACGGGCGTCAGTCGAGACGTGAGATGGCGCGACAGAGGCGGTCGAGTGCGTCGATGGAGTGGCCCTCGACGAAGTCGTCGACGTGCGGCAACGCGGCGGCCATGCCCTTGGCGAGAGGGGCATAGCCCTTTGTCACCTTGAGGGGGTTGACCCAGATGGTGCGGAAGGCGGCGCGGTGCAGCCGCTGCATTTCGGCACCGAGAAGGTCGGGATTTCCGCGGTCCCAGCCGTCGGACAGGATGACGACGATCGACCCGCGGGCGAGACCACGCACGCCCCATTCGTCGTTGAATGTCCGCAGACAGTCACCGAGACGCGTGCCGCCGCTCCAATCGGAGACGTTGCGCGACGCGCGGGTGATCGCCTCGTCGGGATTGCGCGTGGACAGCTCCTTCGTGAGGCGTGTGAGCCGCGTGCCGAACGTGAACGCCTCGACGCGCTGGCGACCTGCGACCGCCGCGTGTACGAAACGCAGAAAGGCCCGCGAATAGGGCTCCATCGATCCGGAGATGTCGAGAAGCAGAACAAGCCGACGCAGTTTGTCGTCGGGGCGTCGCCAGTGACGACGAACGGGCTCGCCACCCGATCGCAGCGAAGCGCGCACCGTGCGGCGAAGGTCGGGGATGGTGTGGGTGCCGTGCGCCGCGCGCAGTCGAAGCGAACGTCGTCGCGGACCCGCAAGGCGCAGGCGTGACATCAGCTCCCGGGCCAAATACAACTCGTCGTCGGAATACTCTGCGAAGTCTTTTTCGCGCAATGCTTCCGTCGCCGACCAACGCAAGGTGAGGGTGATGTCGGCTTCATTGTGCGCCGTGGATCCGTTGTCGTCGGCTTCTTCGCCATCATCGGTGGCGAGAGCGATGCGAATGGTCTCGGTCACCGTGTCGGTCACGTTCGCTGCGCGAGCATCCCAGAAGACTGCGAATGCACGGTCGAAGGAGTTGAACTCTTCGGGCCGTCGCACGAGCGTCGCACGACCCGCCCAGTACACGTTGCTACGGTCGTCGATACCGAGACGATGCAATGCATTGACGAACGCGACGACGCTGTCGACCGGCGCGACAATGCCGACCCCACGCAACACGCGCGCGAAAGCAACAGCCATCGCCTCGGCCTCGTTGGGCGAGGCAACCGGGTCAGCCGTGGAAAGCGCCACGTTCGAGTGCCTGCTTGACGAGAGCGGCGACACCGGTCTCGCGCACGCGCTCGTGGTCTTCGCGGTACTTCAGCACGGTGCCGAGGGTGACTTCGACGACCTCGTCGTTCAGTTCGGTGGTGCCGAGTCGGCCGAGCGCGGCGGCCCAGTCGATCGTTTCGGCAATACCCGGTGGCTTGTACAGTTGGAGTGCCCGCAACGCTTCGACCGCACCGGAAACCTGGCGGGCGAGGTTGACGCCGACACCCGGCACGCGCAGTTTCACAATGGCGACTTCACGATCGAAAGTCGGATGCTCGACCCAGTGGTACAGGCAACGGCGCTTCAATGCATCGTGCACGTCACGTGTGCGGTTCGAAGTGAGGATGACGACGGGTGGGTTCTGTGCGCGGAATGTACCGAGTTCCGGCACCGTGATCTGGAAGTCGGAGAGGACCTCGAGGAGGTACGCCTCGAACTCGTCGTCGGCACGGTCGATTTCATCGATGAGCAGAACGGGCGAGGCACCGGTTGTTGGCTCGATGGCGCGCAGCAACGCCCTCTTGAGGAGAAACTGCTCGCTGTAGAGCTGTGATTCGAGGGCTTTCGTTCCCGCACCGGCAGCCTCACCTGACGCCTCGGCGGCGCGCAGGTGCAGCAACTGACGGGCGTAGTCCCAGTCGTAGACCGCTTGTGCGGCGTCGATGCCCTCGTAGCACGGCAGGCGGATGAGGTCACTGCCGCGCGCCTCGGCGAGGACCTTGGCGAGCTCGGTCTTGCCGACGCCGGCTTCACCTTCGAGCAGCAGTGGCCTCTGCAGCGTGAGTGCGAGGAACACCGCGGTCGTGAGACCCTCGTCCACCAGATAGTCGTGGGCGATCAGTGCGTCGCGAACGATGTCGGTCGATTCGGGTGCCGCGCTGAGGTAGGCCACGACGAAATACTACGAGTCAAAACTGTGTTCCCCGACTCTCACGAGTCGAAACCGAGTCCAAGGCGATCGAGCGAGCGCAACCAGAGGTTTCGTTTGCCGGTCCTGTCTTCGCGGCGCATCGACCAGCGCGTGGCCTGGATGCCCATGAAGCGGAAGGGCTCGGGTGGGAAGGGAAGCGGCTTGTCCTGGACGAATTTCGTCGATGTCGCCTTGCTTCGACGGCCGTCGAGCTGGTCGAGCAACACCTCGCCGCCGAATCGCGACGAGCCGGTACCGAGTCCGGTGTAGCCGAGTGCGTAGGCAACGCGTCCGCCCATTGCGCGGCCCCAGAAGACCGTGAAGCGGGTGCACGTGTCAATCGCGCCGCCCCACATGTGGCTGAAGCGAACATCCTCGAGTTGCGGAAAGGTTTCGAAGAAATGACGCGAGAGAAGTGCCCATGACTCGGGTCGCGACTCGAGTTCGGCGTTCACTTTTCCGCGGAAGTAGTACACCGCGTCATAGCCGCCCCACAGGATGCGGTTGTCAGCAGTCAGTCGGTAGTAGTGGAACTGGTTCGGGATGTCGGAAAGTCCCTGGCGATTCTTCCAGCCGATCGATTCGAGTTGGTTGTCGGTCAGTGGTTCGGTCACCATGCAGTAGTCGTACACCGGCACGATGTAGTGACCGAGGCGTTTGAGCAGTGGTTTGAACGCGTTGGTGCACAACGCAACCTTGCCGGCGCGGACGCGACCGAGCGATGTTTCGACGAGCACTCCGACGCCGTCGCGTTCGATCGCGGTTGCCTTGGTGTCCTCGAATATTCTGACACCGAGTGACTCGGCGACGCGTTTGAGTCCCCATGCCAGGCGGGCGGGGTCGACGAGAGCCGCGCGTTCCTTGCGCCACAGTCCGCCGACGTAGGTGGGTGAGTGGATCTGGGCCTGCATCGCCTCGCGGTCGAGCCATTCGACGTTGTGGCCAAGTGAGCGCAGCTGCTGGAAGTCCTCGCGCATTTCGTCGCCGTACGAAGTTGGATGAAACGTCGTTGCGACGTCGATGACGCCCGTACGTTCGAAGTCGCAGTCGATGTTGTAGCGGCGAATGGCCGCTTCGATTTCGTTCAGGTTTTGGAGGCCGAGTTCCTCAAGAACGGGAATCTCGTCGGGAAAGCGCTGCTGGGCGTTCGCTATCCCGTGGGTGAGCGACGCCTCCATGAAGCCGCCGTTGCGACCGCTCGCCGCCGAGCCCACTTGCTGGGCATCGATCAGGATGATGTCGCGCGACGGGTCGCGCTCCTTTGCGATGATGGCCGTCCAGAGACCCGTGTAACCGCCGCCAATGATGCAGAGATCGCAACTCTCGGTGCGCACCAATGTCGGGTTCGCATCGGGCTCGTCTGCATCGTCGTACCAGTACGGATACGGATCTGCGTCGGCGATGGCGTCGAGATGACGCGGGTCAATCGCCGGGTTTTCCATTGTTTCACCCCACCGGGAGTCGTTCTCCCGATGTGATGAGCCTACTCAATGGCCACGGAATAAGGTCTGCACATGGATCTTGGTATCTCGGGGAAAAGAGCGGTTGTCGCTGCAGGCACCGCGGGATTGGGTCTTGCGACGGCTGCCAGCCTTGCACGCAACGGTGCAAAAGTGGTGATCTGCGGTCGCGACGAACAGCGTTTACAGCACGCAATCGAAATCGTTCGCCATGGATGCGTCGGTATACGACATGACGTTGCGACACATGAGACAGCGATGGCTTTCGTGCAGAAGGCAATCGATGCCCTGGGTGGCGTCGACATTCTGGTGACGAATGGCGGCGGGCCGCCGCCCGGGACCGCTCTTGACACACCGATCGACAAGTATCCAGCCGCGCTCGAACTGAGTCTCTTGTCGGTGATCGGAATGTGCCAGGTTGCATTGCCGCACATGCGCGCCCAGAAGTGGGGTCGTATCGTCGCGATCACTTCAGTGTCGGTCAAGCAGCCGATCGCCACGCTCGCGCTCTCGAACACCGCACGCGCCGGTGTGACGGGTTACCTCAAGTCACTCGCCCGCGACGTGGCAAGCGAAGGAGTGACGGTGAATTCGGTGCAGCCGGGCATCCATCTCACCGACCGGATCAGGGATGTATCGGGCAATACGCTCTCGGCACAGGCCTTCGGGATTCCCGCCGGTTTCATCGGCGACCCGGCCGACTTCGGCGAGATCTGCGCGTTCTTTGCCAGCGAGCAGGCGAAGTACATCACCGGCGCACACCTGAACGTGGACGGCGGCCAATACGCCGGCCTCCAATAAGGGTTCTCGGTGTGAAATTACCCGCTTTTTGCAACACCATGCACCGAGAAGTGAAGGGATGACGTCCATGTTTGTTCATAACGTTTTCTTCAAGTGGAAACCCGGCACTACGACTTCGCATGTCGATGAGATGGCTACTGCGCTTGGCACTCTGCCCGGCAAGGTTCCGTCGATTCGTTCATACAAGTTTGGCCGGGACCTTGGTCTTGGTCAGCCGGGCGTAAGTTGGGATTTCGCGATCTCTGCTCAATTTGATGACGAAGCGGGGTGGCGCGAATACCTCTCACACCCGGCTCACGAGGCGGTGCGCGACGAGTCGTTGGCCCCGCGCATTGCGGAGCGGGCGAGCGTTCAATTCAGCGTGAACTAGGCGCTCCAATGTTTCACTTCTCGGTGTGCCGTGTTGCAAAAAGCGGGTAATTTCACACCGAGATCCCTTTTCGGGTTTCGTAGCGGGACCAGAAGCGGAACGCGATGAGCACGTACGCGACACCGAGAATTCCGTCAAAGACGAAGTGTTCGCCGAAATAGACAAGCGTCAGCATCATCGATGCGGGGAACAACACGATGATCGGCCGCAGCCACTTCGGCATCTGTTTGGCGAAGAACAAGACGACGATCAGCGAAAACGCGACGTGCAGGCTGGGAACCGCGGCGACCGGGTTCACCACTTCGCGGCCGCGTTCGATGACGCGTGACACCGTGTCGAGGCCGAGGTGTGTCCAGCCGCGCACCGTTGGTCGTGCGATTGCATCCATACCGCCGTCCTTTGCCACCATCCACGGTGGTGCGGCGGGAAAGACGACGAAGGTGGCGACGCCGAGAAACAAGACGGTGGCGAGGCGGCGGATGTACTGCATCCAGCGGTCACGGTTGCGCGCCCACAGGGCGATTGCAAGGCCCATCGGCACGCAGAAGTGGGTGAAGTAGACGAGTGACCCGGCGACGTCGTACCAGCGCACCGAACCCGCCTCATAGAAGTGCCGCTGCATCCACACGTTCGGGTCAGCGCCAAAGAACAGCAGACGGTCGATGTCGCGGGGGAGTGTGCGATTGACGGGAAAACCCAACTGGTCGGCCATTCCGCGCGAGTAGTCGTAGGCGAACCACATGGCGACGAACAGTGAAAAGTCGCGCACCATGAAGAACCAGTCACGCCGCGGGCGGCCCATTGCACCGCACACGAATCCGCCGAGCACCCACGACAGCACGGCAATGCGATCGGTGGGCAGGCCGTATACGAACGCCGCCCACACGAATACGACGAAGTAAGAAGAGAACGCGACAGCCCGTAGGTGCCGGGGATTCACTGTTATGACGGGAAAGCCCCGGTTACTTGGAGGCTTCTTCGAGCGCGCGACGCACGAGAACCGTGGCGAGATGCTTGCGGTAGTCGCTAGTCGCGTTCAGGTCGGACTGCGGCTCGGCCTCGGCCGACGCCTTGTGTGCGGCATCGGCAACCGATGCGCCCGACGCGATGGCCGAGGCGACGCTGGATGCGAGCACCGGTGTCGAACCCATGTTCACGAGACCGACGCCCGACTCGCTGCCGCGGCGCCATGCCGCAACCCCGACGATCGCCCAGTCCTGGGCGCGACGGTTGAATTTCTGGAAGCTCCAGCCGGCACCGTTCATCTTCGGCACGCGGATTTCGGTGAGCATTTCGTCGGGGCGCAACGCGCTCTCGAGGAAACCCTTGTAGAAGTCCTTCGCGGCGATTTCACGCGTGCCGGACGAGCCTTGCACGACGTACGTCGCGCCGAGAGCGAGCGTGGTAGCGGGCAGGTCGGAGGCCGGGTCGGCGTGGGCGATCGACCCACCGATCGTGCCGCGGTGACGTACCTGCGGGTCGCCGACGTGGCCTGCTGCATGCGCGAGCAGGGGTACGTGTTGGGCGAGCACGGGCGATGTCTCGACGTCCATGTGGCGCGTGAGTGCGCCGATGGCGATGTGGTCACCGGCGTCGCGGATGTACGAGAGATCGGAGAGACGACCGATGTCGACGAGAACGCTCGGCGCTGCGAGGCGCAACTTCATGAGCGGCAGAAGCGAGTGACCGCCGGCGAGGAACTTGGCATCTTCACCGTATTCGGACACGAGGCTGATCGCCTCGGCCGCGGAACCGGCGCGCTTGTAATCGAAGGCTGCGGGAAGCATCAGTTGCCACCCTTCGCACAGGCCAGAACCGACTGGACGATGTTGTGGTACCCGGTGCAGCGGCAGAGGTTGCCTTCGAGGCCGAGGCGCACCTGTTCCTCGGTCGGGTTGGGGTTTTCCTTCAAGAGAGAAATCGCCGCCATGACCATGCCGGGAGTGCAGGAGCCGCACTGCAGGCCGTGGTTCTGCATGAACGCTTCCTGCATCGGGTGCATCTTGCCGCCCTTGGCAACACCTTCGATCGTGGTGAGGTCGCAGCCGTCGGCCTGCACCGCCAGCACGGTGCAGCTCTTCACGGCTTCGCCATTCAGGTGCATCGAGCACGCACCACAACTGGATGTGTCGCAGCCGACGTTGGTGCCGGTGAGCGCAAGATTCTCACGGATGTACTGCACGAGCAGAGTGCGCGGTTCGATCTCGCTTTCGCGCTTTTCCCCGTTCACGGTGACGCTGATCTTCATGGTTCCCCTTCTTCGGCCCCGGCTCGAGGCGTCCTCTATCTTGCCCCAAACCGGGGCACTCCCCGCCAGCCGACCGGGGGGTTAATCGCGCTCGAGGCTCCGCCAGCCGACCGGGGGTTAATTGCGTTCCAGGCCACGCAGGCCGCGGTAGGCGAACGTAAGGGTGAGGAAAGACCCGCCCACGAGGGCGAGAACGCCGCCCCAGACCCCGTTCCAGGTGACGTCGCCGAGGAACCCCTGTCGGGAGAGACGCAGCACGTTGGTGGCCGGATTGACCCGGGCGACCCCGTGGAGCCAGCCCGTCATGACAAAGAGGGGTGTCTGGGCGCTCGAGAGGAACATGACGAGAAAGAGCGTCAACTGCATGATCGCCGCACCACGCATGTCGCGGAAGCGGTACGCGATGCCGAGACCCCAGCCGGCCGACACGGTGGCGAGACCGATCGACGCGAGATACAGACACGCCAGGCCGACGATGCCGCCGGTGAGGCGCGCGCCGAACGCGAAGCCGATGATGACCACCATGGTGACGACGATGCACGTGCGGATCCACGTCATGATGAGCGGCCCGACAATGAGCGCGGAGCGCGGGGTCGGAGACATGCGCAGTCGGTCGAAGAACCCGGTCTCGATGTCGCGAATGGTGGTGAAGCCCAGGCCGATGCCGGCGAACGCCGAACCCATGACGACTGCGAGCGGCAGGTACCAATTGATGCTTCGGTCGGTGGGGAATCCCGGCAACTTCGTGATTGCGAAAAACGTGCCCGAAAATGCGATTGCCTGGAAGATCGGCATCGCAAGCGTGGGGATGAACGTCGACGGGAGGCGGCGCATATTGCGCATGCCGCGCGCCGACAGCGCGCGCGACGAGCGCATGGCTGAGAGGTGCGTCGAGAGATGTGTCGCGGTCATTGTGCCGCCACCCTTCGTGCGAGCGAGCGCAGGGCGAGTGCGAACGAAACCACCATGATGCCGATCGGTACGAGCAATGCCTTGGCGCATGCCGATGCGGTGAAGCCCGTGATGCACAGATCACGCAGTCCCTCGATGAGGTATGAGATCGGGTTTGCATCCGCAATGTGACGGTACGCGCCGCTCATCGTCTGGCGCGGGAAGAATGCACTCGAAAAGAAGAGTGCGATGAACACGAGTGGGAACACGCCCTGCACGGCCTCGGAGGAGCCCGTGCGCAATGCCATCGCGGCCATGAAGCCGGCAATGGCGATCGCGGTGAGGCCTCCGGACACGAGCATGACGATCGCGCCGGGAACGCCACCCTTTACGTGCAGACCGAAAGGAATCAGCAGTACGGTGAAGAATGCTGTTTGTGCGGCACCGTACGCGGCCGCACCCATGAGGCGGCCGATCAGGATTCCGAGCCGCGATGTCGGTGAAGCGAGCAGGCGATAAAAGAAACCGTTCTCGATGTCGGTGGCGAGAGCGGACCCGCTCTGCACCGAACCGAACAGCACGCCCTGCACGATCGTGCCGGCAAGGCTGAAGTCGAGGAACGAATCAACCTTCGGGAAGCCCGGCAGGCCGGTGGCGCGGCCGAACGACGACGTGCCGAGGGCGGCAAAGAACAGTGGGAAAGTGATCGATGGAATGACCAACGCCGGTTGGCGCACGAGGGCCATGATCGAGCGCTTGGACATCGCCAAGGTTTGGCGCAGCGAACCCACCGTCCTCGCGGTGGTCATGGTTGAGGTCATTTCTCACCCTCGAGGCGGTGGCCCGTCGCTTCAGCGAACACGTCGTCGAGGCTGGGCTCGTTCAATTCGAGGTGGTGCACGACGATGCCTTGTTCGTCGAGCCTGCGAACGACGTCGGTGACCGCACGTGCACCGGCCGAGAGGCCGACAGCGAGCGCCCCTTCCGTGGTGGGGCGCATGTCGCCGAACTCGCCGAGCACTCGCGCGGCAGCGTCGTTGTGGGCCGCATCGACGCTGATCAGCAGTGTTGGTGCACCGACCTGGGCCTTCAGGTCGCGCGGGACACCTTCCCGCACGATCTTGCCGCCGTCGATGATGGCGATGCGGTCGGCCAACTGGTCGGCTTCTTCCAGGTACTGCGTGGTGAGCAGGACCGTTGTGCCCTCTTTGTTCAGGCGCCGCACCTCGTCCCACAGCGTGACGCGGCTCATCGGGTCGAGGCCCGTCGTTGGTTCGTCGAGGAAGAGAACGGTTGGCTCGTGAATGAGCGACAGCGCGAGGTCGAGTCGACGACGCATGCCGCCCGAGTAAGTGCCGACGCGACGATCAGCCGCAGCGGTGAGGCCGACGCGCTCGAGGAGTTCGCCCGCCCGCGGCTTCACGCTGGCCGGCGCGATGCCGTACAGCACGGCCTGTAGTTCGAGCAGCTCATGGCCCGTCATCAACGGATCGATCGCGGCATCCTGCAGGGCAACGCCGATGTTGCGACGCACCTTGTCGGCCTCGCGCACGATGTCGAATCCCGCGACGTGCGCGGTACCCGATGTGGGACGCAAGAGCGTGGTGAGCATGCGCACCGTCGTCGACTTGCCCGCGCCGTTGGGCCCGAGGAAGCCAAAGATCTCGCCTTCACGGACCTCGAGATCGACACCGTCAACGGCGCGAACAGGATTGTCGGACGAACCGAAGTGGCGCACCAACCGGGACGCGACGATCGGGGATTTCGATGACATGGGGGACTTCCAATCTGCCGGCCGACAATCGACGGACGGCGACGTCAGACCCTACGCCCGTTGGGAAACTTTCGGTGCGACTGTTGCGTCAGGACTTGGCCGACATGATGGCGGCCCACACACGCTCCGACGTCGTCGGCATGTCGATGTGCTTCACGCCCAGGTGCGACACCGCGTCGACAACCGCCGATTGCACGGCCGGCGTGGAGCCGATCGTGCCCGACTCGCCGATTCCCTTGGCACCGAGCGGGTTCAGGTATGTCGGTGTCTCCATGTGTACGACTTCGAAACTCGGCAGTTCTGCCGCCGAGATGAAGGCGTAGTCGGCGAGGTTCGACGTGATCGGGTTGCCATCGGAGTCGTAACGCACTTCCTCGAGCAACGCCTGCGCGGTGCCCTGTGCGAGACCACCGTGGATCTGGCCCTCGAGAAGCAGCGGGTTGAGAACGCGACCTGCGTCGTCGAGGGCAACGTGACGCAGATGGCGCACCTTGCCGGTTTCGGTGTCGACTTCGACCACTGCAACGTGCGCACCGAAGGGGAACGATGCGCCCTCGGCAGTGAAGCGCGACTCTTGTGAGAGACCGCCGTCGCCCTTTGCCGCCGTTGCGAGATCGGCCCACGTTTTTGCGATGGCCGGCGTTCCCGACACGTGGAACACGCCGCGATCGCGGTCGAGTTCGATGTCGGCTTCGTTGGCCTCGAGCTGACGTGCTGCGAGTTTCTTCGCCTGGTCGACCAGCTCGATCGATGCGAGGTTGACCGCAGCGCCGCCCTGCTGCAGCGAGCGCGAACCCATCGTGCCGCCGCCAACGGGAACGAGGTCGGTGTCGCCCCACACGAGGTCGATCATGTCCATCGGGATGCCGGTCTGGTCCGATGCGATCATTGACCACGCAGTCGCGTGGCCCTGGCCGTGCGGGCTGGTGCCGGTGTAGACGACGGCACGACCGTTTTCCTGCACCTCGATCTTTGCGGTCTCACCCATCGGCGGAACGCCGCCGGTGATTTCCACGTAGACAGAGACGCCGATACCGAGTTGCTTGACGTCGCCCGATGCGCGGCGCTTGGCCTGCTCGGCGCGCAGCGACTTGTAGTCGGCAGCGTCGAGCACCTTGTCGAGTGCGGTCTCGTAATCGCCGACGTCGTAGGTCTGGCCGATCACGGTGGTGTGCTTGTCGAGGAACTTCGGAATGAGGTTCATGCGACGCACGTCAACGGGGTCCTTGCCGATCTCGAGGGCGAACATGTCCATCGCGCGCTCGGCGGCCGCGGTGGCCTCGGGGCGACCCGCACCGCGGTATGCGGTCGTCGGCGTGGTATTCGTGACGATCGACGTGGTGCGGCATTCGACCTTGGGAAACGCGTACACGGCCGATGACATCGGTCGTGTCATGAACGGGGCGAGGATCGTGCCCATGTCGACCCATGCACCACAGTCCTGCAGGACGTGCATCTGGTAGGCGAGGACCTTGCCTTCGCGCGTGCCACCGATGGTGACGTACTGGATCTGCGCGCGACCGTGGCCCATGCCGAGCATCGACTCGCTGCGCGTCTCGCGCCAGCACAGCGGACGGCCGAGCTTCTTCGACATCATGCCGAGCAGACTCTCTTCGGGGTAGACGCCGATCTTCGCACCGAAGCCACCGCCGACGTCGGGGGTGATGACGCGCAATTGCGCATCGTCGAGACCGAGTGCGGCCTTGATGCCGTCCTTTGCGCCCTGCGCGTGCTGTGTGCTGAGCCACTGGTAGAGGCGTCCGTCAACCCATGCGACCGCCGAGCCGCGCACTTCGAGCGGGCACGGAGCGACGCGCTGGTTGATGAAGCGACCCTTCACGACGACTTCGCATCCCTCGAAGAATGCCTCGCCGGTGTTGTCGGGCATTCCGAGAGCGGTCGAGTCGAACACGACGTTGCTACCGCACTCTTCGAAGATCAGCGTGCTGCTGGTCATCGCTTCTTCCATGTCGACGAGCACCGGCAGGACGTCGTAGTCGATGATGACCATTTCGGCCGCGTCTTCACCCTGCTCGCGCGTTTCGGTGATGACGGCTGCGACGGGTTCACCGACGAAACGAACCTTGTCGCTGGAGAGGAGCGTGCGCTTGGCACCGGGGTTGAAGGTGGCGGGCATCGCCTGAAGTTCGAGATCAGCGGCGGTGTAGACCGCGATGACTCCGGGCGCCGACAATGCGTCGGACACATCGATGCCTGTGATGCGACCGTGGGCGACGGTGCTGCGAACGTACGTGACGTGCGCAGCGCCAGCCAGTAACGGCTCGTCGAGAAGGTCGTCGACGTATACGCCGCCGGTTGTCAGGAACTTCGGGTCTTCCTTGCGGATGACACGGTTGCCGAGAATGCTTCCACCCATGTGATTTCCCTTCGAGACAAATGTCGAATGACTACTCGACACTACCCAGAGGCCCACGGGCCCCTGCAACGCGGGCTACGGATTGTCGCCGAGGGGCCCGAGCATGCCCGGACGGTTGGCGGCGACGGCTGAGGCGCGCACGGCAAGGATGGCATCGACCACGTTGTAGGGCCAGGTCGCAGGGAAGCTGCCCGTCACCGCGGGCAGGTCGAGGAGGGCAAGGCGGCGTTCGCCGGGGAGTAGGTAACCGAGTTCGCGGCGGGCGGCTTCCTTCACGCCGGCGGGTGTCTCGAGACGCTGGATGTCTTTTTGGATCTGTTCATTTGCGTCTTCGAGAGCGGAGAACTCGGCCTCGCTGCCGTCGATCGTCTGACGCTGGGCGATGTAGTCGCGGATCGGGTAGATGAACAAAACGACAGCGACGAGTATTCCGAGCACGACGCCGAGGCCGAGAACGACGCGGCGCATGCCGGGGTTCGGAATCAGCCGCGAGTCACGCGACACGGGGCGCGTGAGATCGCGGGTGAGCGAGCGGGAGTTCACGTCTCTATTCTGGCGGCTCGTCACCCCCATGGGGTGGCAAGCCTGCCCGGATCCCCGTTATCCGCGCTTTTATCTGCGCGGCGCGAGGGCCGACTTGCCCATGTATGCAGCGGTGTCGCCGAGCATTTCCTCGATGCGCAACACCTGGTTGTACTTCGCGACGCGGTCGCTGCGTGCGGGGGCGC
>SXGQ01742506.1_pt1 | contig 33698 bp, 20 predicted proteins | sample 3178371 | NCBI WGS metagenome assembly SXGQ01 (sample SAMN11356859, study PRJNA531348) | freshwater metagenome | isolation source: freshwater sample F1-20 | place: China: Fuxian Lake, Yuxi | collected 2017-12-25 | reverse complement strand
GCGCAGCGCGGAGATCCTCGCCCAGCGCGCCGGGATCGAGGAGGAGGTGGCGGACTTGCGCTCGCGACTGGATGGGGCGCGCCTGATCCTCGCGCAATCGCGCGGCGCGCTCGATTCGCTCTCGCGCGAGTTGGAAGGTCTAGCTGCGCGCCTGTCGGAGTTGCGCCTCGAGGAACAGCGCGTCGCCATGGCGCGCGACGAGATCGTGCGCCGCGCGCAGGAGGAGCTGTCGCTCGACGAATTGGCGCTGTCGGAGGGCTTCGAGCCCGAGGCCGGGTTGTCGGCGTCCGAGGCGCTCGACGCGCTGGACGCGCAAGTGCGCGAATCCAAGGCGCGCCTCGACAAGCTGGGCCCGGTCAACATGGAGGCCATGGTCGAACTCGAGGAGGCCGGCGGTCGCTTGTCGTTCCTGGAGACCCAGCGCGCCGACCTCGCGCAGGCGCGCGCGAGCCTCGAGGAGACGATCGCCACCATCGACGTCGAGAGCAAGAAGCTGTTCCTCGAGACCTTCGAGACCGTGCGCGCCAACTTCCAACGCATCTTCCGCCAGCTGTTCGGTGGCGGCAAGGCCGACGTGACGCTCGAGGAGGGCGCCGACCCGCTCGACGCGGGCGTCGACATCTACGCGCGTCCACCCGGCCGCGAGCTCCTGCCGATCAGCCTGCTCTCGGGCGGGCAGCGCACCATGACCGCGTTGGCGCTCTTGTTCGCCGTGTTCGAGGCGCGTCCGAGCCCGTTCTGCATCCTCGACGAAGTCGACGCGGCCTTGGACGAGGCCAACGTGGGCCGCTTCCTCGCGATGCTCGACGGGTTCCGCTCCCACACGCAGTTCGTCGTCGTCACGCACAAGAAGCTGACGATGGCCGCCTGCCAGGGACTGTACGGCGTGACCATGGAGGTCAAGGGCGTCTCGCGCCAAGTCTCGGTCGAGTTGGGCGATGTCGAGCGCTGGGCTGGACGCGACCATTCCTCGGCCAAGGTGGTCGATGGAGCGGTCGCCCCGCAGCCGCGCGCGACCGTGGTCGACGCCGAGTCGGGCGAGCCGGTGGTGGAACTCGCGCCCGCGCCGCGGGCCGAACGTGGCGCCGCGGGCGCAGCGCAAGTCGAACCGGTGGCCTCCGCGGAGTGAACGCGGTGGAGTGAACGCGGTGGAGTGAACGCGGTGGAGTGAACGCGGTGGAGTGGGCGCGGCGCGGCAAGTGCGTTGGATTCGGCACGCTGGGCGCGGTCGAGGCGTCCACCAAGCGCGCCACGGTCATCGGCGCGTCGTCGACCTCGCGGGCATGCGCGCCTGTCAGCGGCGCGCGTAGTCCTTCTCCAGCACGTCCAAGCCCATCAGCGCGATGCGTCCGGCGATGCCAAGGCTGTCGGCCGAGCAGTTCTCCGGCACATCCTGGTCGGTGTGCCAGTGCGAGTTGCGTGGCCCGTACTCGAAGTCGATCAGGTCGATGGAGGGGATGCCGACCGCGAGGAAGCTGATGTGGTCGTCGCGCACGTCCATCGACGGTCCGTCGACATGCTTGCCCAGTCCGTTCTTGCGCGCCGTGCCGTGGAAGATCTCCACGAGCCTGCGATCGGAATAGACATCGCGCGTCAGGCGCAGGTCCGCGTCGCCGACCATGTCGAGCAGCACGAAGGCGCGCACGCGCGCGCTCATCCCGGTGTCGCGCAGCTTGTTGGCGTGGTGGCGCGAGCCGTAGGTGTTGTCGGGATCGATCCATTGCTCGCGCACCGCTTCTTCGCCGTCGATGAACAGGAAGCGGTAGGTGGGACCGCGCTTGCGGCCGGCGGCGATGACGCGCGCGAGCTCCAGCAGCACGGCGGTGTTCGACGCCGCGTCGTTGGCGCCGACGAAGTGGAAGGGCAGGCGCTTGGTGTCGTAGTGCGAGCCGAGGATGACCATGTCGTCGCCCGTGCCGGGCAGGTCGGCGAGCACGTTGACGAACTCGATCTCGCCCGCCGGCGTCGGCGCGCGGAAGGTCTCGCGCACGGGCGCGAGCCCCGCCGCACGCAGCTCGCGTTCGATCAACAAGCGGTTCTGCTCGGCGCCCGCGCTGCCGGCGGGTCGCGGGCCGATGGCGACCTGCTCGAGCAGGAGCCGCCAGGCGCGATCCTCTTCGAAGGCCACCTCGGCGGGTCGAGGCGCGGTTTCGGGGCGACAGGAGGCCAGGGCCAAGGCGCACAGGAACGGCAGCAGGCAGCGGTCCATGCGCGACAGCGTAGTGAGGCTCGGGCGGGCGTGGCGGGCGAGGAGCATGGCTTGGATGCAAGTCAATGCCGGAAATGGACTTGGAATCGCGCCATGGGGCGCCCAGAGGGTCCCTGAGGCAGGAAGACGCCGCCGCATGGCCGCGAAAGGCATCAGGGGTGCGCCGCGCCGATCCGATCTACGAGGTCGTCGAGGACCGTTCCCGCCGTCCGCCCCTTCCCCGTCCAAACACACGCCCCCGCGGCGTCCCCGCCGCGCACTCGCCATGAGCACGAGCCGTCCCACGCTGCATGAACTGGTCGCCGCGCACCAGGAGGGACCCGACGAGGCGCTGTCGTGGACCGGCGGCTTCGCCGACTACCTCGCGCTGCTCGACGCCGATCCGCGTCCCGCACGCAACGCTTGGCAGCGCCTGGCGGACATGGTCGAGAGCCACGGCGTCGAACGGCTGCCCTCGGGCCGCGCGCGTTGGCGCATCTTCGACGATCCCTTCCACGGCGGCGAGGACGCGGTGCTGGGACTCGAAGAGCCCTTGTGCGAGTTGGTGCGCGTGTTGCGCGCCGGCGCGCGCGGGTTGGGGCCGGAGCGGCGCGTGATCCTGCTGCACGGTCCGGTGGGCAGCGCCAAGAGCAGCATCGCGCGCCTCCTGAAGCGCGGCCTCGAGCAGTACTCGCGCTGCGCGGCGGGCGCGCTCTACACCTTCGACTGGCTGGTCGACGGAACCATCGTGCCTTCGCCCATGAACCAGGATCCGTTGCTGCTCTTGTCCGACGAGGCGCGTCGCGTCGTGGAGCAGCGCTTGACGCGCGCCTTGAAGGGCGAGTGCAGGATCCGCATCGAAGGCGAGCTCGATCCGGTCTCGCGCCATTGGCAGCGCGAGTTGCTGGCGCGCCATGGCGGCGACTGGCGGCGCGTGCTCGAGCACGTGCGCGTGCGGCGCTTCGCCTTGTCCGAGAAGGACCGCGTAGGCATCGGCACCTTCCAGCCCAAGGACGAGAAGAACCAGGACTCGACCGAGCTGACGGGCGACATCAACTTCCGGCGGATCGCCGAGTTCGGCTCGGATTCGGATCCGCGCGCCTTCAACTTCGATGGCGAGTTCAACGTGGCCAATCGCGGCCTGCTCGAGTTCGTCGAGGTGCTCAAGCTCGACGTGGCGTTCCTCTACGACCTGCTGGGCGCCACGCAGGAGCACGTGGTCAAGCCGCGCAAGTTCGCGCAGGTCTCGATCGACGAGGTGATCATCGGCCACACCAACGAGCCCGAGTACAAGAAGCTCGTGGCGAACGACCTGATGGAGGCCTTCCGCGATCGAACCATCAAGATCGACGTGCCCTACAACCTGTCCGTGCGCGACGAGGCCGCCATCCATCGTCGGCGCTTCGTCGAGCGCGGCGTGCCGGGGCGCGTCTTGGCGCCGCACGCCATCGAGATGGCGGCCTTGTGGGCCGTGATGACGCGCCTCGAGGATCCGTCGCACTCGAGCTTGACGCTGGCGCAGAAGGCGCGCTTGTACGACGGTGGCGCGCTGGCGGGTTGGACGGCCGAGGCCGTGGCCGAACTGCGCGAGTCGCATCCGCGCGAAGGCCTCTCCGGCATCGGTCCGCGCTACGTGCAGGACCGGATCGCGGCGGCGTTGTCGGGGGACGACCCGGTGGTGGGGGCGGAGGAGGTGCTCGACGAGATCGAGCGCGGCCTGCGCCACAACTCGCTGGTGTCCAACGAGGAGGTGCGCAAGCGCTGCCTGCGGCTTGTGGCGTTGGCGCGCTCGGAGCACGAGGAGACGATCAAGCGCGAGGTGCAGGCCGCCGTGGCCTCCGATCCGGCCGAGGTCGAGGCCTTGTGCGCGAAGTACGTCGACAACGCCAAGGCGTGGGCCACGCGCGAGAAGCTGGTCGACGCGCGCGGCCGCGAGTGCGAGCCGGACGAGCGGCTGATGCGCGCCATCGAGGAGAAGATGGAGATCCCCGAGGCGCGCAAGGCCGACTTCCGCCACGAGCTCCTGGCCTTCGTCTCGGCCGTGCAGTCGGAGGGCGGCGTCTTCGAGTGGCGCGACAACGCGCGGCTGGTGCGCGCGCTCGAGGCCAAGGTCTTCGAGGATCGGCGCGACTGCATCCAGCTCACGAGCCTCGTCTCCACCGTCGTCGACCCCGACGCCTTGCACAAGATCGCCGTCATCCGCGACCGGCTGGTGCGCGACTTCCACTACGACCAGCGGAGCGCCGAGCGCGTGCTGCGGCGCGTCGCGGGCCTGCACGCGCGCGGCGACGACAAGCCGCTGGGCGAGGCGGCATGAGCCTCTCGCGGATCGGGCAGGACCGCGCGCGCTTCAAGGACATCGTGCGCGGCCGGCTGCGCAGCGACCTGCGGCGGTACTTGACGAGCTCCGAGCTGTTCGGGCGCCGCGGCGACCACGCCGTCTCCATCCCGATCCCGCAGATCGAACTGCCGCGGCTGCGCCATGGCGACGGGCCAGGTGATGGACGCTGCGGGGAAGGCGGCGGCGAAGGCGAACCCGCCGAGGGCGGCGAGCCGCGCCCGGGCCAAGGCGGCGGCGAGGCCGGCGAGGGCGCGGGCGAGCACATCCTCGAGGTCGACGTCGAGCTCGAGGAGCTGGCCGAGTTGCTCGGGCGCGAGCTGGGACTGCCGCGCATCGAGCCGCGTGGCGATCGCGCGTTGCGCGCCGCCGCGGGTCGCTGGAGCGGCCTCGCCGAGCATGGTCCGCGTTCCTTGCGCCACTTCAAGCGCACTTGGCGCAACGCGTTCGAGCGCGCCGTGGCCTCGGGCACCTACGACCCCGACGCGCCGCTGGTGCTGCCCGAGCCTCGCGATGAACGCTTCCGCCGCAAGAAGGTGGTGGACGAGCCGCAGGCCGCGGCCGTCGTCTTCCACGTGATGGACGTGTCCGGCTCGATGGGGCGCGAGCAGAAGGAGATCGTGCGCGTCAAGGCGTTCTGGATCGACACTTGGCTGCGCAGCCAGTACGAGCAGCTCGAGGTCGTCTACATCGTCCACGACGCCGTGGCCAAGGTGGTCGACCAGCACAGCTTCTTCCACTTGCGCGAGTCGGGCGGCACCAAGATCAGCTCGGCCTACGAAGTCCTGCTCGAGGAGCTGCGCTCGCGCTGGCGACCCGAGGATTGGAACATCTACCCGTTCCACTACTCGGATGGCGACAACTGGTCGGCGCGCGACACCGAGCGCTGCATCGCGCTCCTGCGCGACGAGATCCTGCCGCGCTGCAACCAGTTCTGCTACGGCCAGGTCAAGAGCGCCTACGGCTCGGGCCAGTTCAAGAAGGATCTCGACCTCGCGCTGCCCGGCGAGGACAAGCTGGTCTCGGTGGCGCTCGATGGCCGCGAGGACGTGCCCGACGCCATTCGCGCCTTCCTCGGGAGGGGACGATGAACGGCCCCGACGGGCTGCCGCCGCGACTGGAGCGGCATCGAGCGCGGATCGAGCACATGGCGCGCGAGCGCGGACTCGATTTCTTCGAGACGCGCTTCGTCATGCTCGACGCCTCCGAAGTCAACGCGGTGGCGGCCTACGGCGGCTTTCCCGTGCGCCATCCCTCGTGGCGCTTCGGCATGGAGTGGGAGCGCCTCGAGAAGGGCCGGCAGTGGGGGCTCTCGAAGATCTACGAGCTGGTCGTGAACAACGATCCGGCCTGGGCCTACCTCGTGAGGTCCAACAGCGAGATGGAGCAGAAGCTCGTCATGGCCCACGTCTACGGCCACGTCGACTTCTTCAAGCACAACCTGTGGTTCGAGGCCACGGATCGCTCGATGGTCGACACCATGGCGGCCCATGCGGCCGAGGTGCGGCGCTTGATCGACGAACGCGGGCACGACGAGGTCGAGTCGTTCCTCGACGCGTGCTTGTCGCTCGACAACCTGGTCGATCCATGGGGTCCATCGCGCGAGCGGCTGAAGGGCTCGCGCCGCGCCAGCGGACCGGCCGCCGACCTCGAAGCGGTGCTGCGGCGCGGACGGGGAGAGGAGCGACGCGCGCCCACCTGCGACGTGCTGGGCTTCCTGCTCGACCACGCGCCGCTGCTCGATTGGGAGCGATCGCTGCTGCGCATCGTGCGCGCCGAGAGCATCTACTTCCTGCCGCAGCGCCTGACCAAGGTCATGAACGAGGGCTGGGCCAGCTACTGGCACGCCAAGATCCTCGTCGAGGGCGGCTTGTCGCATGCCGAGATCGTCGACTTCGCCGATTGCCATTCGGGCGCCACCGCCGCAGCGCCGGGGCGGCTCAATCCGTACAAGCTCGGGATCGAGCTGTTCCGCGCCGCCGAGGAGCGCGGTCTCGACCTGTTCCGCCTGCGCCGCGCGCACCACGACGTGACCCTGATCGACGAGCTGGTCGACGAGGACTTCGCCGCGCGCGTGGAGCTCTTCGCACCGAGCCCGGGTCCGGACGGCAAGCTGCGCTCGTGGCGGGAGAAGAAGGAGGAGCTGCTGCGCGCCCTTTCGAACGGCGCCGCGCCGCGCATCGAGCTGCGCGAGGACGACCATCTGCGCAGGGGCGAGTTGCTGCTCGTGCACCAGCACGATGGCCGCGACCTCGACGCGGCGCCGGCGCGCGCCGTGCTGGACAACCTGGCGCGCCTGTGGGGGCGCGCGGTGCACCTCGACACGCTGGCGCGCGGCGCGAGCGTCCGCCTCTCGGCGCGACCTGCCTCGGCGCGTCGGGCTGGATGACCGGAGCTGGATGATCGGGTCCGTGGCCGGGCTCGGGGCCGGGCTCGGGGCCGGCGAGGTGCGCGAGGCGGTGGTTTCTCGCGGATTTCGCCCCCGTCCAGCCGAGCTCGCGCGGACACCTCCTCGTCGCCGGGTCTCCCGACCGCAGGACTGAAGGACTGAAGGAGAGGGTGCGCGCGAATCTGAGGCGCGCGCGCTTTGAGCGAGAGGACCAGAGGAGAGAGGTCGGTCGGGAGACCCTCGACTCCACGCCGCGCCCGCGTAGGCTAGGCGGCGCGATGAAGAGCGTGCGCGTCTCCGTCTGCCTGCCTGTCTGGCAAGGCGTCGCCGACTTGCGCCGGCTCCTGCCAGCCTTGGCGCGCCAGCGGCTCGCGGGCGGCTTCGAGATCGTGGCGGTCGATTCCTCGTCCACCGACGGTGGCTTCGAACTCCTGCGCGAGCATGGCGCGCGCGTCGAGCGCATCGCGCAGCGCGACTTCGGGCACGGACGCACGCGCAACCAACTGGCGCGCCTCGCGCGCGGCGAGTCGCTCGTGTACCTCTCCCAGGACGCCTTGCCGGTCGGTGACGACTTCCTCGCCGCGTTGGTGGCGCCACTCTCCGAGGCGGGCGTCGCCGCTGCGACCGCGCGCATCCTGCCGCGCGACGACGACGATCCGCTGACTCGCCGCAGCGTGCTCGACCAGCCGCAAGCCGCGTCCGAGCCTCGCCGGCACGCGCTCTCTCGGGCCGGACTGGCGGCGCTTTCGCCCGCCGAGCGCGCCTCGCGCGTGGCCTTCGACAACGTCGCCGCCGCCTACCGGGCGGAGGTCCTGCGCGCGCTGCCCTTCCCCGACGTGGACTTCGGAGAGGACGCGGGCTGGGCCGAACTGGCGCTCGAGCGCGGGCACGAACTGGCCTTCGAGCCCAAGGCCGTCGTGCTGCACGCCCACCGCTACGATGCGCGCACGGCTTGGCGGCGTTGGCGCCAGGACGCAGCCTTCCAACGCGAGGCCTTCGGTCGGCGCGTGCGACCCGGGCTGGGAAGCGCGTTGCGCGGGCTCGTCTTCGAGCTGCGCCGCGACTGGAACTTCCTTCGTCGCGAGGGCGGGCTCGGCCTCCTGCCCCGCGCCTTGGTCCTGCGGACCGCCCAGGTGGGGGGGGCGTGGGCGGGCAGCCGCGGCCGAATCGGGCCCTCGAGCGTGGCAAGTGGCGCGAGGGCAGGCGCAGAATAGCCGATAGAGGCAGACCCCCATGCGCCCGATCCGAACGGTGTCCGTGTTGATGCCCACCTGGCAGGGCATCGAGTTCCTGGATCGGGTGCTTGCGGCCTTGGCGAGCCAGCGCTTCGATCGGCCGTGGGACTTCCTCGCGATCGACTCGGGCTCGACCGACGGCACGCTCGAGCTGCTGGAGTCGTGGCGCGCGCGCTTCCCCGCGCCCTTCGCCCTGGGCAAGATCGACAAGTGCGAGTTCGACCATGGCGACACGCGCAACTTGCTGGCGGCCCGTTCGACCGGGGACCTGCTGGTCTACTTGACGCAAGACGCCATCCCCGGCGGACCGGATTGGCTGGCGAGGCTCGTCGCCAACTTCGACGATGCCGGGATCGGGGCGGCGTATTGCCGCAACGTGCCGCGACCCGACGCGTGGCCCCTGACGAAGATCTTCTCCGCCGGCGATCCGGGCTACGCGGCTGGACGGCGTCGCGCCGGCCACCCCGGGAAGGACGCGTGGGAGCGCATGGACGCGCACGAGAAGCGCCTCCTGTTCAACTTCAACGACGTCGCCAGCGCGGTGCGGCGCGAGTTGTGGGAATTGCATCCGTTCCCGCGCACCTGGTTCGGCGAGGACATCCTGATGGCGCGCGCCTTGATCGAGGCGGGCCACGCGATCGCGTACGACGACGAAGCCGTGGTCGAGCACAGCCACGACTACTCGGTCGAGGAGACGCGCGCGCGCGCCAGGATCGACGGGCGCTTCAACGCCGAGTGGCTCGGACGCGTGTGCGTGGCCTCGCGGCAGGACGCCACCACTTTGACCGCGCGCCTGCTCGAGTCGGACCGCGAGGCGTTACGTCAATTGAATTTGACAGACGCGGAGTACGGCCGGCAGCTGCAGCTCGCCGCCGAGCTCCGCGCCGCCGCCTTCGAAGGCCTGTGGGAGGGCGGCCGCGCTGCGGCGCGCCACGGCGGCTCGCGGCTGCTCGGCTCGTCGCGCCTGAAGATCCTGTACGTGCTGCACGGCTTCCCGCCGAACACCTGGGCCGGCACCGAGGTCTACACGCTCAACCTTGCGCTCGCCATGCAGGCGCGCGGCCACGAAGTGGTCGTCTTGGCGCGCTCGCCGGGGCGCCCAGGCGAGGAGTCGCTGCCGGACTTCACGGTGCTCGAGGAGCGCTTCGTCGAAGGGGGCGGCGGAGCGCTGCGCGTGCTGCGCCTCGTCAACCGCCTGCACTACCGGCGATTGGCCGACACCTTCGTCGACGAACGCGTCGATGCCGCCTTCCTGCGCGTGCTGGCGCAGGAAAAGCCGGATGTCGTGCACTTCCAGCACCTGATCCACCTCTCCACCAACTTCGTCCAGCTGGCGAAGGAGGAGGGCTGCGCCACGTTCCTCACCATGCACGACTACTGGGCGCTGTGCCCGCGCGTGCAGTTGATCCGGCCCGATGGCGAGCGCTGCGAGGAGAACATGGGCGCCGGCTGCTTCCTGTGCATCAAGGAGCGGCGCCTCGAGGCCATCCCCGCGGCGAAGAAGGCCGGCGAGCTGCTCGGCCCGGTCGCCGAACTCGTGGCGCACGCGGCCGGTCGCGAGGAGTACTCCGACCTCGTCGAGCGCCACGCTGCGGTGCTGCGCGCGTACGAGGCCGCCGACTTGCGCGCGAGCCCCAGCCGCTTCCTGCGCTCGAAGATGGTCGACACCGCCGGCTTCGACGCGCATCGGCTCGTATACAGCGACAACGGCATGCGCACTGACCACGTGCGCGCGATGGACAAGGCGCGCGATGCCGGGGGCAAGCTGCGCGTCGGCTTCGTCGGCACCCTGGTCTGGTACAAGGGCGGCGAGACGCTCCTGCGCGCGATGCAGCTCCTCGAGGGACTTCCGTGCGAACTGCACCTGTGGGGCGCGTTCGACAGGGGCAAGGACCCGCACCACGCCCAACTCGCGTCCATGGCGGGCCCGAACGTCGTCTTCCACGGCCGCTTCGACAACAGCCGACTGTCCGAGGTGCACGCCGGCATCGACGTGCTCGTCGTCCCGTCCGTGTGGTTCGAGAACTCTCCGGTGACCATCCACGAAGCGTGGTTGACGCGCACGCCCGTCGTGGCGAGCGACATCGGCGGCATGGCCGAGTACGTGCGCCACGACATCGACGGACTGTTGTTCAAGGTGGGAGACGCCCAGAGCCTCGCCGCGGCGTTGAAGCGCTTCATCGACGAACCCGGGCTCGCCGCGCGCCTCGCCGGGGCCGCCCCGGCGCCCAAGACCATCGCCGAGGACGCCGCGGCCACCGAGTTCCGCTACCGCGGCCTCGCCTGCGCCGCGATCGCGCGCAAGGAGGAGCGCCGCGCGCGGCCGCTCTACGACGCCGCCGGATCCGACGCGCGCGAGCGCGGCGCAGGCTGCGAGACGCAGGGCGCCAGCTACCTGCTGCTGCGGCCGGGCGCGAGCGCGGATTGGGACATCGCGGGCTGCGGCGGTGGACGGCGCGCGCTCGTGGTCGAGCAATACGCGTTGGGGGCCGAGCCGCAGCTGCTCCTGTCGGCCGAAGTGCTGGTCGACGGCCGCGCGGTGGGGAACATGTCCCCCGTGCGCGGCGCCGGCGAGGATCGCCTCGACGCCACGCGCATCGAGCTGGATTTGCCGCGCGAGGCCTCGCGCCTGGCGTTGCGGGCCGGCGCTGGCCATGCGCGCATCGCGCGCGTGCAGGTGCTGCGCCTCGTGGAGCCGACCACATGAAGGACTTGCTCAAGCGCCTGCTGGGCGGCCGGGCGGGGCCTGCGCGCGGCGTGTCGGAAGCGGCAGGAGCGAAGCTGGGCTTCGAGCCGCCCGAACACCTGCGCGTGCGTCCAGGGGGAGCGGTGCCGGAGTCCGCGCTGCCGCGCGTCTCCATCGTGATCCTCAACTTGAACGGTCGGCACCACCTCCAGCCGTGCTTCGACAGCCTGCGCCAACTCGACTATCCGGTCGATCGCCTGGACGTCGTGTTGGTCGACAACGGCTCGGACGACGGCAGCGTGGAGGAGATGCGCGCGCGCCACGCGTGGGTCCGGCTGCACGTGAACGAGCGCAACCTGGGCTTCAGCGTCGGTTGCAACCAGGGCGCGGAGCTCTCGCCGAAGGCCGAGGTGCTCGTCTTCCTGAACAACGACATGCGCGTGGCGAAGGACTGGCTCAAGGAGCTGGTCGCGCCGCTCGTGCGCCGCGAATGCGTCGCCACCACCTCCAAGATGTGGTCGTGGGACGGCAAGGTGCTCAACTCCGCCGGCGGTGGCATGAACTTCCATGGACTCGGCATCCAGCGCGGCTACGAGGAACCGCCCTCGCCGGCCTTCGACGCGCCGATGAAGACGCTCTTCGCCTGCGGCGGCGCGATGGCGATGGACGCGGCCGAGTTCCGCCGCATCGGCGGCTTCGACGGCGAGTTCTTCGCGTACTACGAGGACGTGGATCTCGGCTGGCGCACTTGGCTCGCCGGGGGCGAAGTGCACTACGTGCCCGGCAGCCAGTGCTGGCACCACCACTCGAGCACTTCGCGCCGCCTGCCTATCGAGATGGTGCGCCTGATCCAGGTGCGCAACCCGGTGCTCGCGTGCTTCAAGAACTACGACGACGAGCACCTGCGCCAGGTCATGCCCGCGATCCTGTCGCTGTTCGTGCGGCGCATGTGGATGAACAGCGGCCTGCACGAGAAGGACGCGGAGTTCCGCATCGAGCAAGCCACCAACCCGGCGAGCTCGATGTTTCGCCGCATGCTCGAGAAGGCGCAGGCGCGCTTCGACGAGACGATCGAGTTCCGCCGCATCGGCGCCGCCGATCTCGTCGCCCTCAACGATCTCCTCGGCAACTGGGACCACTGGATGGAGCGGCGCAAGGGCGTGCAGGCGCTGCGGCGCAGGCCGGACTCCGAGATCTTCGCGTTGTTCCAGAAGCCGTTTTGGTGCATCGAGGGAGAACGCGGCTACGTCGAGCTGCAGAAGGGCCTCGTGACCTTCCACGAACTCGACCGGATCTTCCCGCCCGACAACCTGCCGCCGCCTCGCTGAACGCTCGGCCTCAGCGCGAGAGCGGCGTCAGGCGGATGTTCCTGAACTCGATGGTCGCGCCCTCGGACTGCAGGCAGATGTGGCCGGCGATGCGCTCGCACCAGCTGGCGGAGTTCTGCAGCTCGCCGTTCACCTCGAGCGTCATCTCGCCTCCGTCCAGGACGATCCTGTAGCGGTTCCATCCGCCCGGCTCGACCTCGTTGCAGGGCAGCGCCTTCCTCGCGCGCGCGCCTTCCACGCGCGCCGGATCGACGCGCATCGGCACGTCGCCGATGTTCCAGATGTCTCCGGCGTTGCGGTGCATCAGCTGCGCCTCGATCGAGCGCGGCCAGATGCGGTCGGGGCCGGTCGTGCGCATGAGCACGCCGCTGTTGCCGGTCCGCGCCGGATCGAAGCGCCACTCGAGCTCCAGGATGAAGTCTTCGTGGCGCGCCTCGGTGCGGATGTAGCCCGCGGGCGATCCCTCGCAGCGCAGCACGCCATCGGCGACCGACCACACGGTGGCCGGATCGACGCTTGCATCGGCCAGCCACGGCACCCAACCGGACAGGTCCTTGCCGTTGAAGAGCTCGATCGTCGCGCCCGGCCGTCCCGGCGACTTGGGGTCCACTTCGAGGAAAGCCAGCAGGTCGGCCAGCTCCTGGTCCGACAAGCCCAGCGCCACGCCGTCGGGCATGAGCGAGGCCGTCTGCTTGCGGCGCGCGACGATCTCCTCCTTCTTCAACGCGCGGCGCGCGCCTTGCGTGTCCTTGACCACGACCACGTCGCCATCGGACAGCAGGAACCCTCCGACCACTTCCTCGTCCACCGTCTCGAACAGCCACGAGTCGTAGCCGAAGGCGATGGCCGCCCCGGGTTCGAGGATGGAGCGCAGGATCTCCGCGCGCGCCTGCTTGCCGCGCAGCGCGGTCAGGTCCGGTCCGATCTCGCCGCCGCGGCCGTGGTGCACGTGGCACGTCGAGCAGCCGGCCTTGGCCGAGAAGAACAACGCCTCGCCGCGCTTGTCGTCGCCTTGGAGGGCCAGCACGGCCGCGGGTTCGCGCCGTGCCGCGCTCGCGCCGAGGGCGGCCGCGGCCAAGGCGCGCAGACCGAGGTCCGGGTGCGAGGCGAGTCGCGTCGTCGCCGCCGCGCGCGCCTCGGCCGAGAGTTCGCCCTTCTGCGCCGCCGCGACGACCAGCAGTGCTCCGCGCGGCTCGGCGCACAACGCCTCCAGCGCCTCCTCGAGCGCCTCCTTGGAAGTTCCCTCGCGCGCGAGCGGCTCCAGGCGCGCGCTCCAATCGACATCGAGGCGCGCGGGAGTGGCGCGCACCTCGAACACCATGCCGTCCCCGCAACCCTGGGTCGCGCCACCGTCGTCGACCGCGGCGCGCGCCCGGAAGCGCAGCGCGTCCTTCGGCAGGGCGAAGGCGAGGCGCGAGGGAGCATGCGTGCCGATGCCGCGCGCGTGCTTCGCTCCGGCGACGGACAACGCTCCGCCGGCGCAGTTGGCGCCGCGCGAGACGGCACCGAAGCCCGCTTCGGCCACCAGCATCGATTCCAGCGACAGGTCGACCACCGCTCCCGAGCGCGTGGTCACTTCCGGCTCCAGCCAATCGGCCCAGTCGCAGGCGTCCGAACCGGCCGCGTCCACGAGCAGCCACAAGACATCCATGCCCTCGACCGGGCAATCGACCGCGACGGAACCAGCGCGCAAGCGCTCGCCGCGCCACAAGGAGCGCGCGTCCTCGAGGCCCGGTCCTGAACCACCCGGCTCCAGCTCGTGCACGGCCCAATCGTTGGTGGCGCGCTGCTTTGTCCACCAACGCGCGCGCTCCTGCAAGTTCCCGTCCAAGGCCAGGGCCAAGGTCGCCATCGCCTCGGCGGCGGGGCGTTCCCGCACGAAGGCGATGGCGTCGATCGCCTCCAGGCGCGTCGCTTCGTCCAGATCCTGCGCCATGGCGCGCGCGACGAAGTCGGACACCGCGGAGGCGGGGTGCAGGCGCCACGCGAGTCGAGCATGGGCCCGCGGCCAAGCGAGCGGTCCGGTGGCGCGCCACAGCTCGCTCGACAAGCGCAAGGCGCGTTCCTCGTCGCCCTCGCAGGCGAGACCCAGGGCCTCGACCATGGTGCGGTCGTCGGGATCGAGGCGCTGCATCAGCTCGACGAGCGCGGCACGCTTGGCTTCGAAGGGTGCTTCGCGCAAGAGCGTCGCGACCTCGCGCCGCACCAGCGGAGACGAGTGGCGCGCGAGGCTCGCCGCGATCGGAGCGAGGCCGCCTTCGCGCGCGGCGAAGATGCGCGCGGCTACGGTGACGAGACGCGCGTTCGACGAGGTCAACGCCTTCCTCAGCACCTCGTCGCCGTAGGTCTTGCTGTCGGCGAGCAGCCACAGCGCGCGCGCTTGCTGGTGCGGCTCGCCATGCTCGAACTTCTCCAAGAGCGACTTGGCGGCGCCTTCCAGGTTCGTGCGCAGCATGGCGCGCGCCTTGGCCTGCACGGAAACGCAAGGCGACATGAGGCCCTTGATGCGGTCTTCGACCAGCGACCAGTCGTGGTGCGCGCGCCACGGCCAATCGTCGCGCGGCACCAGTCGCAGGATGCGACCCAGCGCTTCGCCGTCCCCGGCGCCGTGGCCGCCCACGCCCGGATCCCACCAATCGGCGACGTAGACCGTGCCATCCGGGCCGGTGCACACGTCGCTGGGACGGAACCAGCGCGCCGCCTGGTCGTCGCCCTTGGAGGCGATCAAGACGCCCGTGTCGAGCTCGATGCGCGACTTGTCGATGCGCGGCTTCTGCGCCCACACGCGGTTGCGGCCGGCGTCGGCGCACAAGACGGCGCCGAACAGTTCAGGCGCGAGGAAGCGGCTCTCGTGCACGCAGACGCCGGTCGGCCCCCCGGCGCCGGTGATCGTGCCGGTCGGCGCCACGCCCGGATCGTCCTGGTGCCAATGCGCGCGGACGGTGGACTGTCCAGGCCGCTTGTCGGCCATCCAGTAGCGCGATCCATCGGCGGAGAAGTAGCCGTGGTCGCCACCCGGCAGGCACCACAGCGTGCGGCAGGCCTGGTTGCCGTCGTCGTCGTTGTCGCCCAGGTAGAAGTCGCCATGCGAGTCGAGGGCCACTTCGTAGTTGTTGCGGAAGTTGTGGGCCAAGACGCGCAGCGAGCGGCCGAGTCCATCGCCGCGCAGCACGAGTCCGCCGGTCCACGCCCGTCCATCGTCGCTCGCGAGTCCGGGTTGGTTGTCGACCCACGCCGGCCCTCCATCGCGGTACAGCGAGCCGGAGCGCAGCGTCCAACCGTCCTTGGCGCGCACGATGTGCGGCCCCGCGTTGCCCGCGGCGAACCACAAGGCGCCGTCCGGTCCTTCCACCGCGCTGTGCAGCCCGTGGTCGTGGTCGCGTCCGCCGAAGCCGTCGTACACGACCACCTTCTCGTCGGCGCGCAGGTCGCCATCCTTGTCGCGAAACGCGTAGAGCTTCGGCGAACAGCTCACGTAGACCACGTCGCCGACCACGGCGATGCCCAGCGGGGCGACTAGTTCCTCGTCCTGGGCGTAGACTTGGCTCGTCTCGGCGATGCCGTCGCCATCCTCGTCGGAGACGACGACGATGCGATCGCCCTCCGCGTGGTGTCGCCCGGGGTTGCGGCCGTTCCACTGGCGGTAGTTGACCGCCTCCGCGACCCACACGCGACCGTGCTCGTCGACGTCGATGGCGGCGGGATTGAAGAACAGCGGCGAGAGCGCCCACTCCTGCACCTTGACGTTCTTCGGCACCTCGAACTGCGCGGTCAGGTCGCGCGGCTGGCGCACGGGGCCGCCGGAGGTCGGCAGGTCCTGGACGAGGGGGACGCACAACAGGGCGCACGCGAAGGACGGACGGGCCATGGCGCGAAGATACGCGCCGCGCGCGAGGGGCGCGAGTGGCCCGCCCCCTCAGACCTCGAGCTCGGGCCCCGGCTCGTCCTGCGACGCCACCAGCACGCGCACGCGTTGTTCGATCCCGAGACGCGCGAGCACGCCGCGTGCCGCGTCCAGCGCGCGTTCGGGATGGTTGGTCTTCTTCGACAGGTGCGCGACGACCAGGGTGTGCAGCTGCGGGCCCGCGAGGCGTTCGAGCATCGCGGCGCCTTGGGCGTTGGATAGGTGCCCGCGATCGCCGGCGATGCGACGACGCAGCGCGGCGGGATAGGGGCTCTTCTCCATCAGCTCCGGATCCCAGTTGAACTCGAGCACGAGCACGTGGGCTCCGGCGAGCGCGCGAGCCACGTGCTCGTCGGGTCGGCCCATGTCGGTCAGCACCACGGCGACGCGGCCTTCGTGCTCGAAGCGGAACGCCACGGTGGGATCGCAGTCGTGCGGCAGCAGCACGGGGTCCACGCGCAGCTCGTCGGTCCCGCCGCGCTCGCTCGCGAGCACGAAGGGCGCGCCGGGCGAGATGGTGGAGAAGCGCTTGGCGCGCTTGAGGGAGGCGTGCGACATCAAGTTGAGCGCGCAGTGCAGCGTGGCGCGCTCGCGCCTCGCCACGAGGCCCGCCGAGCGGGAGTGGTCGAGGTGTCCGTGCGTGACGAGCACGTGCTCGATGGCTCCGCTGGCGAGGCGCGCGGCGGCGAGGCGCGCCTCCAGCGCCATGCGTGGCAACCCCGCGTCGCACAACGCGACGAGGCCGCCCGCGCGCACGAGCGCGCAGTTGCCTTCGCTGCCGCTGGAGAGCACGGCGAGCTTCATGGCGCGCTCCGCTCCGCCCGCCACGCCGCCCACAGCGCCAGCGCGGCCAGGATCGACACCACCAATCCAAGGCGCGCTTGCTCGTCCGCATGGCGCAGCTCGACGCGCCGCGCGCCCGCCGGCACGGGCACGGCGCGCAGCGCGTGGTTCACGCGCAAGACGGGCGCCTCGACGCCATCGACCTGCGCGCGCCAACCCGGCGCCCATTGCTCGCGGCACACGACGAAACCCGCTTGCAGGCCGGGCAACTCGATCATGAGCTCGTCCGGCGCCGGACGTGTCCAGCGCAGCTCTCGTTCGCCCGATTCGACGCCCGGCTCGGCCACGGCGAGGCGCGCCAGCTCGCGGCGCGTGGCGTGCACGCCCGGCTCGTCGGCGAGCAACGCCGACAAGACGGCCGCGTCGCCGTCATGCAGCCGCAGGCCGTCCACGAAGCTCGCCAACGGCTTGGCTCCCGAGCGTGCATGCACTACGAAGCCATCGCGCTCCGCCGCGACTCGGAGTCGCGGCGAACCCAAGGGCTCGCGCGCCAGCACGGCGGTGATGCGCAGCTCGTCGGCGATGCGTCCTTCCAGCGCGGCGACGCTGGTGGCGCGCGCGATGCCGCTGCGCCAAGTCGAGGCCGGATCCGCCTGCGCCCACAGCTCCACGAGCGTGCGCGGTTGGAACACGATCCACGGGGTGAGATCCGCGATGCCGGCCGCTTGCGCCAAGCCGGGCCGCAACAGGCGCTCCACGTCGACCACGCCCGACAAGCTGCGGTCGTGGCGCACGATGCGTCCGTCGCCGCAGGCTTCGCGCGTCGCCGCCACCAACTCGGAGCTCGGCAGGAAGCCCCCGGGGCCTGATTCCTGCGCGGAGGCGCGGACCGTGGAGAGCCAAGGGACTCCTGCCAGCGCGCCCAGCGCGAGCAGCTGCGCGCCGCGCTCCGCATGGCGACGCGCCAGCCACAACGCCACGAGCGCGGCGCCGGCGAGCGCCGCTCCCAGCCAGGCGTGCCTCGCCAACAGCTCCAGTTGGCGTGCGAGCTCCGTCGCGGGCAGGGTGCCCTCCACCGTGGCTCGTCCGACCCCGTGCACGGCCATCCAATGCTCGACGAGTTCGGCCGGGTGGCGCAGCGGATCCAGGTGGACCGCGGTAGCGCCGCAGCCCAGCGCCAGCGCGCCGAGGATCGCGACTCCACCGAAGATCAACCTGCGATCGCCCGCGAGCCAACCCTCGATGCCGTGCGCGCCGAGCCACGCCATTCCCACCAGCGCCCAAGCTCCCGCGCGCGAGGGCGCGCCGCTCGACAAGCCGGGCAACTGCGCCAGCCAATCGAAGGGCGGCAGTTGCAGCGCGAAGCCCAAGCCGGACAAGGCGAGCAAGAACGGCGCGGCCAGCCGCCTGCGAGGTCGCAGCAGCGCCGCGCCCGCGGCCGCCAACGGCAAAGCGCCCAGGTGCAGGTTCCACTCGAGGCCGTTGGCGCTGGAAGCCAGGGCCACGCTGCGCGTGACGAGCCAGGCCGCGGCGTTCGCCGGCGCCCAGACGCCGTCCTGCGGCGCGCCGAAGAAGTCGGGCACGACCAAGCTCGCGAGCGCGCCGAACGGCAGTCGTCCAAGCTCGAGCTGCGGCGCGACCTGTGCCTGGCGCAAGGAGTTGGCGCTAGCCTCGAGCAGCGGCAACAACCAGACGGCCGCCAGCGCCGCACCGGCGAGGAGCATCGGAACCACGAGCGCCAGGCGTCGCCACGGCCGTCCTTCGAGCAGCGGCGCCAGCAACGCCTGGAGCGCCAACGCGGCGACACCCAGCGCCGCCAGTTGCGGAAAGCCCGCGAGGAACGCCATGCCCATGCAGGCCGCCATGACCGGCAACTTGCGCGCGTGTCCGGCGAGGTGCGCCTGCAACGCCGTGCTGGCGAGCAAGCTCCACGAGAGGCTGTCAAGTTTGCTTGACAGGTGCAGGTGGGCCAGGACCCACGTTCCGCCCTGCCAGGCCAGCGCGGCGACCAGCGCCGCCCGCGGCTCGATCGCGCGCGAACGCAGCAGCGCGTGGAGCGACGCGCCGGCGAGCCACGAGGACAAGAGCGCCAGCCAACCCAAGGCTTGCTCGGGCGGCAGCCAGAGCGTCGCGAGGTTGGGTGGGTACCACATGCCGGCGACGCTTTGGCCGGAGAGCGGCGCCCCCAGTCCGGCGCGGTGGTCCCAGCTCGGCATGGCGCCGCTCGCGAGCGCCTCGCGCGCGGCCACGCGATCGCTCCACACGGGCGCGAGGCCGTCGATGGCATGGGAGTCGAGGCGTGCCTGCGCGCGCGCCGCGCGACCGGGGTCCTCGAGGCTCCACGGCGCGAAGGCGGCAGGCGCGGCGGCCACGAACCAATCGCCCACGAGGATGCGCCGGCCGACGAGGAGGAGCGGCAGCAAGCACAGCCACGCCAAGGGATGGCGCAGGATCGAAGGACGGGGGGGGGCCAAGCGGTGGGAAGCAGTCTAGTGGTCGCGCGCCGCGCGCGCCCGCGGCCGGTTGCACGGAACCGGACTCGAGTCGCCCGAACCAAGCGTGGGCGCGTCGACCCGGAGCGCGCTGGAACCTATCCTCCAAGCCATGAAGCGCATCATGCTGCTCGCCCTGCTCGCCGCCTGCGCCGCCGATCGGCCGGACGTCGCTCCGTCGACCTCGTCCACGCCCGCCGTGGAGGCCGCGCTCGCCGCGCGCTTGTCGACCAGCGCCGAACGCCTCGCGTTGGACGTGCGCTGGTTGGCCGACGACGCGCGCGCCGGACGCCGCGCGGGCGAACCCGGCGCCTTGGAGGCCGCCGACTGGCTCGCCAAGCAGTGCGCCGAGATCGGCCTCGAGCCCGCCGGTTCCAACGGCTGGTTCCAGGACTTCGAGGTCGAGCTCGAGCCCAAGGACGGTGGCGAGTCCAAGCTCGAAGTGCCGTTCGATGGCGCGCTCGCCGCGTGGAGCGGAGCGAACGATGTCCAACCGCTGGCATGCGGCGAAGCGGGCGTGGTCGAAGGAGAGCTGGCTTGGCTGGGCTTCGGCATCGAGGACCCGGCGCAGGGTTGGGACGACTACGCGGGACGCGATGTGGCCGGGAAGATCGCCGTCATCGTGCGTGGCACTCCGCCCGAGCCTGCGCCGCGCGCCGGCGAGGCGGCGCCGCAGGCGGATGCGAAGTCCGACGCCAAGATCGCCAGCGACGCCAGCCGATGGTTGGGCGGCGGCACGATCTTCCACAAGGTGGTCACCGCGCGCCGTCGCGGCGCCGCGGCGGTGGTCGTCGTGTCGCGCGGGGAGGGCGAAGCGCCCTTCGCCTTCGATGCTGGCGGTGGAGGAGGCAAGGCGCGCTTGCCGGCCATCGCCTTGTCGCGACAAGCCGGCGCGCATCTGGTCGGCGGCGACCTCGAGGGCGCGTTGCGCGTCCCCGCGGGGCAGGTGAAGCTGGACTGGGGCGTGCGTGCGCGCCTCGTGTGCGACATCGACGGCGGCAAGGGACTCGCGCGCAACGTGCTGGCGCGCCAAGCCGGCGTCGATCGTTCGCGCACGATCGTGGTGGGTGCGCACTACGACCACTTGGGCTGGGGCGGGTCGGGTTCGCTGCATGGTGGCGCGCGCGCCATCCACAATGGCGCCGACGACAACGCTTCGGGCAGCGCCGCCGTGCTCGAGTTGGCGCGCGTCTTCGGCTGCACGCTCGAGGCGCCGCCTTGCGATGTGGTCTACGCCTGGTGGACCGCCGAGGAGATGGGCTTGCTCGGCAGCGAGCATTGGATCCAGCAACCCACGGCACCCATCGCGAGCATCGTCGCGTATCTCAACTACGACATGGTCGGGCGCGTCAAGGACGACAACCTGCAGGTGCTGGCCGCCGGCAGCGCGAGCGAGTTCCCGGCGCTGCTCGAGCGCAGCGCCGCGCATGCGCGGCTCGACTTGTCGCAGAACACATCCGGTTCCTCCTTCGGCGGCTCGAGCGACCACGCCACGTTCCTGAAGCGCGAAGTCCCCGCGCTGCACTTCTTCACCGGCCTCCACGAGGACTACCACAAGCCCTCCGACGACCACGAGAAGTTCGAGGCCGCAGGCTGCGCCAAGGTCGTCTTGATGTCCGAGGCGCTCGTGCGCGCCATCGGCTCCGCGCCGCGCTTGGCCTACGTCGCGCCCAAGCTCGACGACAAGGGCCGGCGCGAAGTGCGCAGCGGCTTCTCGAGTTGGTTCGGCTCGATGCCCAACTACGCGTGGGAGGACGAGGGCGTCCTGCTCGACGGCACCTCGGCGGGCAGCCCGGCGGAGAAGGCGGGGCTCCTCAAGGGCGACATCCTCGTGAGGATGGACGATGTCGAGGTGAAGGACATCTACGACTTCATGTGGGTGCTGCAGACCAAGAAGCCCGGCGATCTGGTGCAGGTCGGCTACATGCGCGATGGACGGTTGGAACGCGTGGCGGTCACGCTAGGCAGCCGCGGGGCGCGTTGAGCACGCGCCCCGCGCGAAGGCGCGGCTCGCCCCGCGCTCACTTCCATTTGGCGATGTAGAGGTTCGTCTCGCCCGAGCGCGTCGCGCCGCGGTTCGAGGCGAACACCAGCCAGCGTCCATCGGGCGAGAACATCGGGAAGCCGTCGAACTCCTCGTGGCGCGTGATGCGCTCGATGTTCCCGCCATCCACGTCGATGGCGTAGAGGTCGAAGTTGCGGCCGCGCCGATCGGGATCGGCGTGGTTGGTGGAGAAGATGATGCGCTTGTCGTCCGGGTAGAAGTACGGCGCGAAGTTGGCGCGACCGAGGTTGGTCACTTGGCGTCGATTGGCGCCGTCGACATCGCAGACCATGATCTCCATGCGCGAGGGGCGCACCAGCCAGCGCTTCAGCAGCGCCTTGTACTCGGCGATCTCCGCGTCGCGCTTCTCGGGCGTGAAGCTGGTCGAGCGGAACACGAGCCGTTGGCCGTCGTGGCTGAAGAAGGCGCCTCCGTCGTAGCCGATCTCGTCGGTGACCTGGCGCGCGTCGCTGCCATCGAGCTTGGCGGTCCACAGCTCGAGGTCGCCGCTCTTCGTGCTCGTGTAGACCATGCGGTCGCCCCGGGGCGAGACCGTGGCCTCCGCGTCGTAGCCCCAATCCGTGGTCAACGCGCGCTCCGCGCCCGAGGCGAGGTCCTTGGCGTAGATGTCGTACTCGGGATGGATGGCCCACACGTAGCCTTGGCTCTTGTCGGGCGGCGGCGGGCAATCGGCGTGGAAGGCGTGGGTCGAGGCGTAGATCACCTCCTGGTCCCCGGGCAGGAAGTAGGCGCAGGTGGTCACGCCCTTGCCGTTCGAGACCGGCGTCAGGCCGCCGCGACCATCGGTGGTCCAGATCCGATCGCATGCGCCGGCCTGGTCGGTCACCTGCATCACGAGGCGCGCACCGTCGAAGCTCCAGTAGCCTTCCGCGGCGTTCTCGATGCCGCTGGTGACCTTCCACAATCCGGCGAAGTGCGTCTCGCCCTCGAGGATCAGATGGTCGACGCGCTCGAGCCCCTCGATGGGCTCGCTCGGCGACTTGGGTCGGCCGTGCGTGGCGGAGACGAGGCCCGACTCGGTCGAGCTGCAGGCGCACAGGAACAGGAAGGGTGCGGTGGCGAGGAGTTGGGTCGTGTTCATCGGTCTCTGGCGGAGTCGCGGCGGGGCGGCACGGGATCCGGGCCGGGTTCGGAGAAGGGATGACAGCGGCAGACGCGCCACAAGGCAAGAGCGCCGCCCCTGTACAAGCCGTGGATGTGCAGCGCCTCGAGCGCGTACTGGCTGCAGGTCGGCGCGAAGCGGCACATGGGGGGCTTCAACGGCGAAATCCAACGGCGGTAGGCGCGGATGGGCAAGCCGAGCAGGAAGGCGCCTCTCGACGCGGCGCGCGGCAGCTCGTCTTCGCTTGATCGCGGAACCTCGCTCACGAACTCGCGGAACCTTCCTGCGGGCCCGAGCGGGCCTGCGCCGGTACCTCCGGCACCTTGCGCTTGGCCCAGGCCTTCTTCGCCAAGGCGCCCAATTCCGCCTGCACGGCGGCGAGGGTGGGCGCGAGCTTTTGCGTCGCAGGCATGAGCACGAGGTCGCAGCCCTTCGGCAGATCCGCGTAGGACAAGCGGAATGCCTCGCGGAACACGCGCCGCACGCGATTGCGCTGCACGGCACCCTTCCAACAGGCGCGACCAACCGACAACCCCAGGCGCGTGTGCTCCCCGCCGTTGGCGGCCGCCACGAGCGAGACGAGCTTGCCCTTGGCGCGACCGCCGAGGCGGAAGGCGCGGTCGAAGTCCTTGCCGGAGGACATGCGCATGTGGCGGGTGAAGCGCAGGCGCGGAGGGGGAGGCACGGGGTGAGCCTAGCAGAGATGCTGGCCCCTTTGATTGTGCGCGCCTGGCGCGGCGGCCGAGCCAACCCCACCCGGTCCGGTCGTTCGCAGGGCCACGCCGCGCAGCGCACGCGATCCAAGCGGCCATGACGAGGCCGAACGCCATCCCTCGCGCTCCTGGAGCTCGAGATAGGGGCAATTGGCTTCGCCATGCGCTTCTTGTCGTCTCGAGTGTGCTTCTGCGTGGCCTCTGCGGTGCTTACGCGGTGGTGTGCTCCATCCTTGACGTGGTTGGTGGTTGGCGTGCTCTTGCTCGGTGTCTTCTCTCCGGGTCGCCGTCGGGCTGCGCGTCGTCTGGCCCGAAGAGGTGTCGCAAGGGCGCCAGCTACCTTGCTGCGCGCCGTGCGCGGGGATCCAGCCCTCGGCCTGGAGCGCGTGCGGCCCGGCTCCCATGTAGATGGACGCGCGCCACGCCTCTGGGTGCAGCACCCAGACGGCTTCTTCTCGCCCTGACGGCGCCTCGTCGCGCACAATCAACGGGGCCAGCATCGGAATGGACACTCGCCAACGCCACCTGATCTCCGGCGCGCGCCTCGCCGCCCGCTCCGGCGCCACCTTCGACGCCCACGCGCCCGCCTCGGGTCGCTTGCTCGGTCGTTGGCCGCGCTCCGGCGCATGGGAATGGAACTCCGCGCGAGAGGCTGCGCAGGCGGCTGTGGGCGCGTGGGGCGCGCTGCCCGGCGCAGAGCGCCAAGCGACCTTGGCGCAGGCCTTGCGCGCGAGCATCCCGACGGAAGTGGCTTGGGACGAGTTGGCCGGCAACACGGGACGGACGCGCGCCGCGCTCGTCGCCCAGCACGAGGCGGTGCGCGCGCGTTTGCTCGAACAGCTCGAGCGCGAGTCCACCGCGAACGACTCCGAAGCAGGGTCCGACTGGACCCTTGTCGCGCCGCACTGGAGCGCGGGCCTCGAGGGGTTGTTGCTCCGGATGATCGCGACCTTGAGCGCCGGTCGAGCCTGCGTGCTCGCACCTGATCCGCGCTTGTGCGCGGCCGGCGATTGCTTGCTGCCCTTGGCGGAGTCCTTGCCGGCGGGCCTGGTCTCCATCCTGCAGGGCTTGGATCGTTCGCTCGCGGGCGGCGCGACGCTGTGGCGCAAGCCCCATGGACGCGTGGTGCGTGCGCCGCCAGGGGCGGGGGCGGCTCTGCATGCGCAACGCGTGGTCGAGGCCGTCTTCGGCGCGGAGCTCGGCGCTTGCGGAGCGCGCGAGGGCGTGCCCAATGTCGTGCTTGTCGCCGACGAGGATCACGGCGCCTACGCGGCGGCGCTGCTGGAGGCGTTCGAAGCGCATCCCGAGCGGCGCGCGCCCTTCGCCTTGGCTGCGCTGGAGGGTGCCGCGACAGCGGTGGAGCTTGCGGCCGAGGCCAGCATCGCCGGCGCGACCCTGTTGCCACCCGTGGTCGGCACCCATGGGCGCCTCGGCTTCCATCTGCCCTTGCGCTCCCGATTGGCGCATCGCCCGCTGGCTGGTCCCGTCGTGTTCGTCGTCAGGGTCTAGCCTCCTCGCGGGCGATTTGACCGATTTGCATTTCGCCCGGGGGCATCGCGCTCGGAAGGAAGTTCCCGTCTTGGCCCCGCACGCCGGCGCCGGGCACAATGTGCAACTGCGTGGCTGCAGCCGGACCGCTCGGACAGCCGATCCCCAAGCCTCCGAGCTCCCCCTCGAGGACCGCCATGATCGCCCCGAACAACGTCCACTCCACTCTCGCCCGCCACCAGCTCGCCGACGGCTTCGACTTCGTGCTCGACCTCGCGCGCTCGCACGGGTCGTGGCTGGTGGATGCGCGCGATGGTCGCGAGTACCTCGACTTCTTCACTTGCTTCGCCAGCTGGCCGATCGGCTACGACCATCCGGGGCTGCGCGACGCCGCCTTCCGCGAGCGCCTGCTGCAGGCCGCGCTCAACAACCCGAGCAACAGCGACCTGTACACGAGCTTGATGGCCGACTTCGTGCAGTGCTTCGCCACGCACGCGACGCCGGCGGGCTATCCGCACCACTTCTGGATCTCGGGCGGCGCCTTGGCGGTGGAGAACGCCATCAAGGTCGCCTTCGACTGGAAGGCGCGCAAGATCGGCATCGACTCGATCAAGGACGATGGCGCGAGCTTGGTGGCCATGCACTTGCGCCAAGCCTTCCACGGCCGTTCGGGCTACACGATGTCGATGACGAACACCGATCCGAAGAAGGTCGCGTTGTTCCCGAAGTTCTGCTGGCCGCGCGTGCACAATCCGGCCATCGTCTTCGACCTCGATGGGAACATCGCCAACGACATCGAAGCCGAGGAGCGCAAGTCCTGCGCCGACATCGAGGAAGGCTTCCGCCAGTTCAAGGGCCGCGTCGCCTGCATCGTCGTCGAGCCCATGCAGGGCGAGGGCGGCGACAACCACTTCCGCACCGAGTTCCTCGCCAAGTTGCGCCGCTACGCCGACGAGAACGAGGCGTTGCTGGTGTTCGACGAAGTGCAGACCGGCTTCTTCGGCTCGGGCAAGCCTTGGCTGTGGCAGCACCACGGCGTCGCGCCGGATGTCGTCGCCTTCGGCAAGAAGACGCAGATCTGCGGGCTCTACGCCAACACGCGCATCGACGAGGTGGCCGACAACGTGTTCGCGCTGCCGTCGCGCATCAACTCGACCTGGGGCGGCAGCCTGACCGACATGGTGCGCTCGCAGCGCATCCTCGAGGTCGTCGTGGCCGACAAGCTCGGCGAAAACGTCGCGACGCAAGGCGCGCGCTTCGTGGCCGGGCTGCGCTCGTTGGCGCGCGGCGCCTCCGCCATCTCCAACGTGCGCGGCGTCGGCTCGCTGGCGGCGTTCACGCTGCCCGACACGGCGACGCGCGGGGCGTGGCTCGATCGCATGCAGGAGCGCGGCTTCCTCGCGTTGCCCTCCGGCGCGCAGTCGATCCGCTTCCGGATGCCGCTTTCGGTCGCGGCGAGCGAGGTCGATCGAGCGCTCGAGATCCTGGCGGATTGCGCCAAGGTCGGCTGAGCGACGGCGTGCATCACCGGATGCACGCGCGTCGCGGGCGCTCAAGGCTGCCGATCGCCGAGCTCGGTCCTGAGCTTCTCGAGCTCCGCGTCCGCGTTCGCCGGGCCGATGTCCCGCTTGGCCGCATCCCTCAGGTCGTCGAGGGCCGGCGGCAGCGCCCTGATGTCGAACTCCGCCAGACCCTTTGGCACGAGTTCCACGCGCTCGGCGGTGCGCGGGCCTGGTTGCGAGACCTCGATCGCGGGCTGTCGTTCGAGCGCGGGCTGCGAACTCGCCGCCTCGTCGTCGAAGGAGACAGGGGCGGGCGTCTCGCGTTCGGGCGCGCAGGAAGCAAGCGCCGCGAGCAACTGCAGCAGCGCGATCCCCGGCACGTAGGCGGACGCGCGCATCAAGTCGGCTCCTGGATGCCGAGCCCGGAGACGAGGCGCTGCCACGCCTCCGGCGCGAAGCTCTTCTTGTACGCACTCAACGCGCCCTTGTACTGCTTGAGCCAACGCGCGCGCAGCTCTTCGCATTGCTGGACCTTGGCGCTATCCCCAAGACCCGTGTAGACCTCGAGCAGTCGTTCGAGGCGCGCCACTCGCGAGCGGTGGTCGGCTTCCAGCCGCGCCACATGGTTCGCCAACTCGCGTTGGCGCTGCACCGGATCGACGAGCGCGCTGCGCTTGTCGCGTCCCGGCGTCGCCTGCACGGGCGCGGGGCGTCCTTCCGCGGCGCCGGGCGGCGGCTGGTTCTGGTTCTCGGGCCGACGCGCGTCCCGCTCGGGCGGAATCGGCTTCGCCTGCGGCGCGAGGCAGGGCAACAGGAGCAGGAGGGGCCAAAACATGGCTACAAGCTAGCAGGCGGAGGCGCGGGGCGCGCCTGGCGCAAGCGCAACTGCCCGCAGGCGGCATCGCTCTCCACTCCGCGCGACCAGCGCACGGTGGCCACGATGCGCGCGGCTTCCAACGCGGCGCGAAAGCGCTCGACATCCGCGCCAGCGGGCCTGCGCCACGGACTGCCCGCGACCGGGTTGAAGGGAATCAGGTTCACCGTGCAGCGTCGGCCGGCGAGCCGCGTCGCCAATCGGCGCGCGTGGCCGTCGTCGTCGTTGCGTCCGCCGAGGAGCACGTACTCGTAGGTCACTTCGCGCCCGGTCTTGTCGAACCAATCGTCGCCGGCGGCCAGCACCTCCTCGACGGGGACGCCCTTCATCGCGGGCACGAGCTCGTCGCGCTCTTCGTCGTCGGGCGTGTGGAGCGAGATGGCCAACTGGAAGCGCGGGCGATGCGGCGCGAGCGCGCGCAGGCGCTCGGGAAAGCCCACGGTGGAGACTGTCACCCGACGCGCGCCGAGTCCCATCTCGTCGTGGACCGCGTCCAGCGCCCGTTCGAGCGCCGCGTAGTTCAAGAGTGGTTCGCCCATGCCCATGACCACGCTGCGCGACAGCGCGCCTAGTTCGCGACCGCGCACGTATTGCTCGAGGATCTCGTGCGCGCGCAGGTTGCGCGACAAGCCCAACTGCCCCGAGGCGCAGAAGGGGCAGCCGATCGGGCATCCAGCCTGCGTGGACACGCACAAGGTCGCGCCGGCGCGCGACTCCTCGTCTTCTTCGCCGAGATCGAGCGAGGGCATGTGCACGGTCTCGATGGTGGCGTCGCGCGTTCCTTCGCGCGGGAACTCAAGCGCCAACTTGGTCGTCCTGTCGGTGGCCACGCTGCGCGCCACCTCCACGCCCGACAGAACCGGCACTTCGGCGGCGAGCGCGGCGCGCAGCGCGGTGGGCAGCGCCGTCATGCGCGCGTAGTCGAGGACGCCCTTCTCGAGCACCTGCTCCCGCACGATGCGCGCGTGGAAGGGCCTGGCTCCGAGGCGTTCGGCCGTCGCGGGCCAGGCGGGCGGCTCGGCGAGGAACAACTCGAGCAGCGACGGTCGCCGGTCGCTGTCAAATTGCCTTGACGATTCGGCCGCCGTGCCGGCCATTCGTCAGCCTCCGCCCTCGACCAAGGCGCGGCGCAGGATCTGGCCTACTTCCTCGGCCACGGCGCGCGTGGCCTCGAGGCCGTGCGGATTGGCTCCGCCCACCGCCTTGTGCCCGCCGCCGCCGTAGCGCTCCATGATCTGGCCGACGTGCGCTCCGGGCACGGGCGGGTTCCACGGGTTCTCGCCGGCCGAAACATGGAAGCCGGCGCGCGTGGGGATCACGCCCACCGCGTAGCGCGCATCGGGATGGTGGTAGAACGGCGCGAAGCGCTCGCGGCGGATCTGGTTGCTGGAGGCGTCGTAGACGACGACGCCGTCCTTCTTCCACTTGACGGTCGGCGGGAACTGCTCGAGCGCCTTGTCGCGGTTGCGCGAAGCGCGCTGGAAGCTCTTCTCGACGTCCGCGCGGCACGCCAGCGCCTCCATGTCGCCCTCGACGAGCCCATCCACCAGCGAGTCGACCCACTCGATCGACGGCGCCGCCGTCAAGGCGCGCGCGATGCGCAAGGCCGCCTCTTCGCCGAACAGCGCCTGGTCCACATCCTTGTAGCGCGCGGCGTCGACGATGTCGGACCAGCGCGCCATCTCGACGAAGCGCGCCGGCGCCTCGAAGCCGTGGTGGCGGCGCATGTGAGCCAGGATCAACGGCGGGCAGGAAGGCGAGGTCTCGTCCCAGCGCCAGCGCTCGCTCTCGGCGTATTGGCCGCGCAGCTCCTCGTCGAGGAAGGTCGTAGGGTGGTGGTCGAACCACCACTCGGCGCGCGGGTGGAAGTGGAAGTCCACGATGGCGAAGCGGCGGCCGCTCTCGAAGGAGCGCCAATCGGCGCGCTGGTCGTAGTTGACGCTCTCCCAGCACGGGTCCTCGCCAGCCCGCTCGCGCAAGGCCTTGGCCAGCACCGCGGCCGACACGATGCCGTCGAAGTCGCGGTGGTAGTGGATGCAGAGGCGTTCCGTGGCCATGTGGAAGAACACATCCTAGGGCGCGAGGAGCGGCGAGCGTAGGGGAAGCGGCGATTGCTCGGATGGCCCGCCTCGCGAAGAGCGCCGCGGACTACTGCGATCCGCCCCAGGCGAGTAGGCTCTGCGTCCGCATCATGATCCGTCGCTGCTTCCGTCGCGTCCTCCCGCTCCTCGTCGTCCTCGCATGCGCAGGCCTCGCGCCGGGGCCTGTCGCGTCGGGGCCCGTCGCGTCGGGGCCCGTCGCGTCGTCCAGCGCCGCGCCCTTGCTCGGCCAGGGTGACGCCAAGCCGGCCGCCCGCGCGGCCGAGCCCGAGGACATGGCCACGCGGCTCTCCGCCACCGCTCTGTCGGCCGCGCGAGCCGGTCGCGTCGAGGAGGCCCGCGCGGCGTGGACCAAGGTGCTCGAGCGCGAGCCGCGGCATCTGCGCGCGCTGCTTGGTCTGTCGGAACTCGCGCGCAAGGCCGAGCCGCCGCGCCTCGACGAGGCTTTGTGGCGCGCCGGCGACTTCCTGTGGCAGTGGAAGCGCCTGCGAGAGCGCCCGGCGGACCTCGTCGCGCCCGCCAAGGAGCTCGAGGCTTGGGTGGTCGGCGCCGATCCGCTGCGCAAGCGGCACGACGCGCTCAAGCGCGACCACGTCACCAAGCTGCTCGAGGTGGCCGCGTCGCAGATGGACGCCGGCAACTGGCATGGCGCCCAAGCGGTGCTGAAGGAGGCGCGCGGCGCCGACCCCGACCATCCGCAGCTCGTCGCGGCGCTGGCGCGCATCCGCCTCGAGGGCGGCAACGAGCTGGCGGTCGAGGACGAGACCGGCGGCAGCGATCCGCTCTCGGGCGTCACCGCCGAATGGGTGGCCCAGAACGATCCGCTGCACGCGGAGTGGGACGCGGCTTGGGAGCTCGCCACCGAGCACTACGTCGTGCGCACCAACGCCGGTTGGCGCGTGTTGAAGACGGTGGCGCACGCCATGGAGCAGGTGCACGTCTTCTACCGCCAGTTCCACCGCTACAAGCTCGGCAAGGGCGACAGCGTGCCCGTCGCCAACGTGCTGATCTTCAAGAGCGCCCAGGAGTACAAGGACCTCGGCGGCCAACCGGTCGAGTGGGCCGCCGGGCACTGGGACGGGACCAATGTCGTCACCTACGATCCGCGTGGCGGAGGCGACGGCGGTCTGTCTGGTTTGCTTGACACCTTGTTCCACGAGGCCAGCCACCAGTTCACCAGCCTCGCCGGCGGTTCGGCCGTGCCCGCCTGGTTGAACGAGGGCATGGCGAGCTTCTTCGAGGGCACGCGGCTCCTGTCGAACGGCAAGCTGGAGTGGAACCTCGTCGTGCCGGGCCGGCTTTATCCGCTGCTCGACGAAATCAAGGACAAGAAGCACGACCTGCGCGCCATCGTCGAGGGACGCGTCGCCGACTACCGCAGCTTCTACCCGTGGGGCTGGGGCATCGTGTACTACCTGCACAACGCCGAGGACGAGGACGGCACGCTGCTCTATCGCGAGCGCCTGCCGGAGTACTTCCAGCAATACCACGAGCCCGACCACATGGGGCGCTTCGTCGAGCACTTCGTGGCGCGCCCCGGGGTGCCGGGCGTGCAGGGCCTCGACGAGTTCGAGGCTCGCTTCCGCGCCTACATCCTCGAGCTCGAGGGCGTGGACAAGGGGCTGGTCGACTTGGCGCGCGCCAGCGAGGCGAAGGCCGATCGCCAAGCGGCCAAGCAGGCGTGGAAGCGCGCCATCGAGTTGTACGAACGCAGCCTGAAGAAGGACCCCGGGCATCCAGCGGTCTTGTGGAAGCTCGCCACCGCGCTCGAGGCCGACAAGCAGCCCGACCGCGCGGCCGGCACGCTGCGCCAGTGGATGACCGCGACTCTCTCCGCGCCGGGCGCGGCCGACCCGGAGTCCCAGCGCCGTGCGGAGGCGCTGGCTCGCATCCAGAAGCTCGACACGAGCGCCAAGCGGCTCGAGCGCCTGCGCGAAGCGTTCCACAAGGATGCGCTGCAGCTGGCGCAGGACTACAAGAAGGCCGGTCTGCCGCGCATCGCGCTGCAAGTGCTGCGCGGACCCGCCACGGCTACGCCGCCGAGCGTGCCGGCGCGCGAGCTGTACTTCGCCGTCTCGGACGAGTCGAAGGTCTCGCTGGAGTCGTGGCGGTTGTTGTTCGACGAACGCACGCTCAAGGGCTTCTACGGGGGTGGCGAGGAGGACTTCCGCGTGCACGAGGGCGCGATCGTCGCCACCATCGCCGGGCTCGCCGGCGGCGGGGACAAGGGGCCCGCCACGGGTTCGGTCGCGGCCGCGCCCAAGCAGTCGGCCTTCGCCTATCGCCGCTTGTTCGTCGACGTGGAACCGGCGGGCGACTGGTCGCTGTCGGCGGAGATCGACCTGGCCGGCGCGCGGCTCGCGGGCTTGTGCTTCGGCAAGAAGCGCGACGACTCCTTCCATGGCGTGGTGCTGTTGCCGGAGGGCCATGTCGACCTCGGCGCGTTCGGCTCCGACGGCAAGACGCTCTTGCGCGTCAAGAAGCCTTGGAAGGGCCTGCGCCACGTGCTGCGCATCGAGACGGCCGGCACGCGCCTCGTCGCGCACGTCGACGACGAGCAGGTGCTCGAGTGGACCTTCGATTCGCGCGCGCGCCTCGCCGGCGACTTCGGCTTGCTCGCCGGCGACGGCCAGAGCGCCTTCCGCGACATCAAGTTCCTCGAGTACGATCCGGGCCTGCCGCGCCGCGCGCAGATCGGACGCCGCAAGGAGCTCCTCGCGCCCTCGACCTCCGGCGAGATCGCGCCGCTGCTGCGCGCCGAGCCTGGTCGCGTCGCCTACCTCGAGGAAGCGCCGCCGCTCGTCGGTCCGGGCGCGCTCGTGGGGGACGCGCCGCATGGCCGCGAGCTCGACGCGCTGCGCTTCAGGCCGCTGGTGCTCGTCCTTTGGAGCACCTACCAGGAGTCGCAGGTGCCCGTGCTGCCCGGGCTCGTGGCGCTCGCCGACAAGCACAAGGAAGACGAGATCGCGTTCCTGCTCGTGAGCAACGAAACCGAGGATGTCGTGCGCGCGTGGGCGGGCGCGAACTCGCTGCCCTTCCCCGTGGTGTGCGATCCCACCAACCGCGCGTACGACGCCTACGCGGCGGGCAAGGTCGGCCTGCCGCACGCCAAGCTCGTCGGCGTCGATGGACGCGTCGTGTGGGAGGGCAATCCCGACTGGAAGCCCGAGTACGGCAGCTACCTCGAGGAACCGCTGGCGCGCCATCTCGAGGCATCGCGCTGGAAGGAGCTGCGCGTCGCGTCGTCACGCCTCGAGGAGGCGGATGCCCGGCGCGCCAAGGGCGATGTGCCTGGCGCGTTGGCGTCGTGGCGGGAGTTGGCCGCGATCCCCACCGAGCATCCGGTGGTGGCGCGCGCCAAGGCCGGACTGGCGGGACTCGCCGCCGAGGCGCAGGCCCGCATGGCGCGCGCCGAGGAACTCGCCGCGGCGGGGCGCGTGCTGCAAGGTGCTCGCGAGCACGCGCGCGTGGCGCGCACCTATGGCGGACTCGCGCAGGCTGAAGCCGCGCAAGCAGCGCTCGCGAAGCTGGAAGGCGGCAAGGCCTGGAAGGAGTCCACGCGCGCCGAGAAGAAGCTCCTCTCCGCCGAGAAGCAGGTGGCCTCCGGCAAGGCTGCTGTCGCGGCGCAGGCGATCGGCGAGTGGCTCGCGAAGTTGGAGCCCAAGCTCGATCCCGAACTGCGCGAGCGCGGCGAAGCGTTGGCCGCCTTGGCTGGCGCGGCGGATCCAGCCGCGGAACTGGCCGCGTACCGCGCGCGCTTCGAACTCGACTGAACGCGCGCGGCGGAGCGCCGCGCGCGAGTCGAGTCGGAACCCGTCAGGCGATCTCGCGGACCGCTTCGCCTTCGTCGGCGTCGCGCAGCGGCATCACCGGCGCCTCGGCGGCGGGGGGCGGCGCCACCAAGCCCAGCGCCAAGCTGCGGCGCTTGAGCACAACATCCTCGTCGACGAGGAAGACGCGCTGATCCTGGCGCGAGGGCAGCTCGTAGAGCAAGTCGAGCAGCAGGTCCTCGACGATCGAGCGCAGCGCGCGCACGCCGGTCTCGCGTTGCAGCGCGAGGTCGGCGATGGCGGAAAGCGCCTCGGGCGTGAACACCAGCTCCTTCTGCTGCATGGCGAAGATCTGCTGGTACTGCTTGACCAACGCGTTCTTCGGCTCTGCCTGGATGCGCACCAGCGCGGCGCGATCGAGCGTGTCGAGGGTGGCGATCACCGGCAGGCGGCCGACGAACTCGGGGATCATGCCGAACTCGACCAGGTCCTTGGGGATCAGGAAGCGCACGAACTCGTCGCGCGCGGCGCGGCCCTTCTGCACCTCGTCCTCGGACGAAACCATGGCGCCTGACTTGCGCGCGCGGTCCACCATCTCGCGCGCGGATTGCTGTCGGCCGAAGCCGATCGAGTCGCGTCCGACGCGGCGGGCGATGATGTCCTCGATGGCCGAGAAGGTCCCGCCCACGATGAAGAGGATGTTGGTCGTGTCGACTTGGATGTAGGCTTGCTCGGGGTGCTT
>SXGQ01099042.1_pt1 | contig 33717 bp, 47 predicted proteins | sample 3178371 | NCBI WGS metagenome assembly SXGQ01 (sample SAMN11356859, study PRJNA531348) | freshwater metagenome | isolation source: freshwater sample F1-20 | place: China: Fuxian Lake, Yuxi | collected 2017-12-25 | reverse complement strand
TGATGCCTGGAAGGCGCAGATCGATGCAATCAAAGCGAAATATCCAAAGCCGTAAGGAGATAAGGCAAAATGTCGGACGAATTAAACCAACAAATTGGCCGCCTAGAGGCGCACGTTGAGCAACTCCAGCGGGATATGTCCGAGATTAAGGGCAGTATTAAAAGCATGAGCGATCAGATGAATCGCTGGCGCGGAGCTGGTGCCGTCCTGGTATTGGTCGGCGCAGTCCTGGGATGGATTGTTGATACCCTTTACAAGCTCCTGGGAAAGTAATCGCATGATATGGCCGACGATTTCGGGTTTACAGAAGGCGTTAAAAGTCTTACTGGATCGATTGATGCGGCGCGAAGTGCCGGCAAAAGTCTCTCCAAAAGTATTCAGGACATCCAAGGCGATGGCCTCGAAGTCGCCCAGCAACAAGCCAGGGAACGCAAGCTCGCCGAAAAGCGCTCGGCGCTCCTTAAAGAGCGGGCCATCTTCAAAGCGCTCGAAGAATACAAGCACCGTAAAGTAATAAGCGAACAGGAATATAAAGCCAAGGTTGAATTTGTAAAGAAGTACGGCACGAAAGAATGGGCCGAAGTGTTAAAGATTAAGAGTGACATTGAAAAGCTGGAAGAGAGAAGTAAAAAGTTATTTGATGCGGATTTACAAAAGGTGCGGCGCGTACAGTTTTTATGCTTTCTCGTCGCTGGATGGTGTGCGTATTATCTTGTATGGGGAGTAAAAAAGTAATGGCAACTAAACCAATTTGGGAACGTGATCGGCCTAAGTCCCTGGGCAAATCTAAGAAGTTATCACCTGGCCAGCTCAAGGCGGCCAAGGCAATGGCTAAGAAAGCGGGCCGGCCCTATCCGAATATGATCGATAACATTCGTGCGAAAGCAATGGGGAGCAAATAATGCCAATGACCGGTAAACAAATGATGAAGGTTGAAAAGGTAATGCGTGAATACAAGGGCGGGAAGTTAAAGTCCAGCTCCGGGCAGAAAGTCGTAAGCCGCAAGCAAGCAGTCGCGATCGCATTGTCTGAGGCACGTCAAGTTAAGGGTAAGAAATAATGTTTCCGCTCGCCGCACTATTCGATGTCGGGATGAAAGTCCTGGACAAATTTATTCCTGATCCTGAGGCGAAAGCAAAAGCCCAGCAAGAACTCCTGAAGATGCAACAAGAGGGAAAGCTGGCTGAACTCCAGGCCGATATGAATGAGCAGAATAATATCTCGGATCGCTGGAAGGCGGACCTGGCTAGTGATTCCTGGCTCTCTAAAAATATTAGGCCGATGTCCCTGGTCGCGATCTTTGCCGGATACTTCCTATTCGCTATGATGAGCGCATTCGGATACGACGCAAAAGAATCCTACGTGAATCTCCTGGGTCAATGGGGAATGCTGATTATGTCCGCGTATTTCGGCGGCCGCACCCTGGAAAAGATTATGGAAATGAAAAACAAAAATGAACCTAAGTGAACATTTTACGCTGGAAGAATTAACCCATACGGATCATCGGCAGTTTGACAATACACCCAATGCGGCGGAGATGGCTAACCTGGTGCGCCTGGCCGCATTCCTGGAAGAAGTTAAAACAATCCTGGACGGCAAGCCCGTGATGGTTAACTCGGCATTTCGCAGTAAGCAAGTCAACGACGCAGTAGGATCTAAGGATACTAGCCAGCACCGTATTGGATGCGCCGCTGATATTCGAGTGCCAGGCATGACGCCCGACGAAGTAGTGAAAGCAGTCATCGCGGCCGGCCTGGGATACGATCAGATCATTCGCGAGTTTGATCGCTGGACCCATATCTCGGTACCCAATAAGTCGGAAGATAAACCACGTCGCCAGGCGTTGATTATTGACAAGGCCGGGACCAGGGCATACGCCTAAAAAAATCCCCGCACTAGGCGGGGTAAGTCGGGGTCACTACTCCCGTGAGGATCTCTGCAAAGAGATAAATTAATTTACCACAATCTCGATCCCTCTTGTTAAGTAAGGCTTGATCCGTATCAATCCGCGGCGCTCCAGGCGGTGCATCATGGCGTGGACGGTGGACGGGCTTGTGTATCCTAGTGCCTTACCTATCTCCCTGGTGCTGGGGTAAACCCCATGTTCTGCATGGTGCTTGACCAGGTGATCGAGTAAACGTTTTTGCATCGGGGTTGGTGCGAGTTTCATTAATCACCCGCCCATCGAACGCCGGAGCGTCCCATTCTTGCGTTGTACCAGTCCTCGAACTCGTTAGCCAATTGTGCCAGGGATTTCTCTTGTGGACTGCAAGTATGGATTTGGTCAATCTCTAAAGTCTTGCCGCACTTCTCGCACACGTGGCCGGCAAAAGGAATAGGCTCGGACTGTTCTTTTCTCAAGGCAATGTGATGCTCCAGTCTCTCTTGGAAATAAGATTTTATTTTCATTTGACCCCCAAAATTTGTAAAGTTTTAGCACGTTCAACCCTGGCCGGTTTTGCTGGCGTGACCTTCTCAGGCTGGGCCTTGTACGATCTCATGGCCCATTTGATTCGCGCCGCAATAGAACCGTCCTGGTTTTTAATATACCCTTCTTCGGCGTCGGTCATAGTATCCATGATCTTGGACTGGAGTTGGTCGATCTCTTCTTCCAGGATCTTAGCCTGGGCCTTTGCCTCGATCAAGCGATGCGCGTAGTCGGCCGCATTGCCGGACAACTCGATCGCGGGTTTTGATTCGTCAACCGTAGGGTAGGCCTTGACTGCATCGGCCGGACTGATTGCCGGGTACCAGGACTTACTATTAACGCGGCGCGTGAACTCCTTGCACACGTCAATAATCTTAGTCTGCATATTGCCACTCGCCTGGTAAAAGAATAAGCGCAACTCGGTGCCGCGATACAAGGTCGCGATCACTCCCCAGGTATAACCCGCGCAAAGTAATTGTGCCTGGAGCTGGAGCGGCCCGCGATAAAGTGGTAGCTCATCTTCGGGCATGGCGCTGGTTAGTTTTGATTCACAACATCCTGGGCCATTTAATGCAATGCTATCTGCGCCGACTACATAAATACCCATGTCGGGATCCGTAGTAACAATGCGGCCATCGCCTTTCCAAATGGAATCCAGGGAGCATTGCAAAATGATCTCGTCATCTTCCAGGTAAGAAAGCGCATAGTCAACTTGTAACTCTGCAATCTCGATGCCCAGGCGTTTGGCCGCCTCGGTGATGATAATTGGCTCCAGGGTATTGCCCCAGTCTGCGGCCTCAACTGCAAACGGTGGGCGCGGCTTGCCTTCGAGCGCGTCGATACTGGCCGCCAACTCGTCATTGGGTGAGCGAAAAGGGGATACCCCCATGATGCTAGGGATCCGGGACCCGGACGGGAGAATGTCATTTGTAATTTTTCCAACCATTTTATTTTCCTTTCGGGAAGTCAATAAACACGCACTCGTTTGGTACTACATTGCCGCGCGCATCAATGTAATATTCGCCGCAACCCGCGAACCATTCGATCGTAATCACCGCAAGCAACGCGGAGAATGCAACCATCATTAAACCTTGCAATAAAAACGAACCAATTTTTTTCATTTAAATTTCTCCAATAAAAAAAGCGCCCCGATCACCAGGGCGACAGTAATAAGACCAGCTCCAATTAAAATCAAACCAGTAACAATTGCATCAATCATGCGAACACTCCCTCGTATCTGTTAACCACGTTACGAACTGCGCTCACGGACCAGGCTTTTTTGCCGGTGGCCGTGGCAACTCCCCTGGCTGATAAACCCGCGGCGATCTTGGCAAGCGTCGCGCATCCAAATTTTTTAAGCTCCTGGATCACCGGGTAAACCTGGGAAGCAAAGTCGTTTGCCTGGCTCGCCGTGACCAATCCGCCGGCCTGGGCGCCGTTGGCTGGGGTGGGTGAACCCAATGCCATTCCCCTCGCCTTGCGCGCCGCCAGGGCCTTCTTAGTACGCTCTGAAATCTGAGCGCGCTCGAACTCTGCCACGTTGGCCATGAGCTGAAGGATGAATCGGCTCATCGCTGGGTCCTGGAGATTAGGCATATCGAGCGCCATGATGGTTACCTGGCGATCGAGTAATCGATTTAAGAATCCAACGTTACGGGTTAGACGGTCGAGCTTGGCAATCATCAGGGTCGCGCCCTCTCTCTCGCATTGTTCTAATGCGGCGCGTAACTGTGGTCTGCGCTTGTCAGTCTTGCGGCCGCTCTCGATCTCAACGTACTCGGCAACAAGCTCGTAGGGTGAGCCAGTAACAAATTTGGTAATGGTGTTTTTTTGTGCCTCTAAACCCAGGCCGCTTTCGCCCTGTTTCTTGGTACTCACACGGTAATACGCAATCACTTTCATAATTTCACCTCGCTAATTTCTCTGCCCGGATCATCGGGCGAACTGGCCGCGCGGCAACGAATCTCGTACTCGCCGAATGCGGCCTCGTAGTCCCTGGAATATAAACCGGCGTACATCTTGCCGTCCGGGTCTTGCAAGAACGTCGCATACTCGCGAACGTCCAGGCGCTTGACCAGGACAACGGCAACCGGGCGACGGACCTCATCGCCCTGGAAAATGGTCCGGCGTAGGATTGCCAATTTCATGCCGCAATATCTCTTGGAACTTGCGCGATCAAATTGCCGTCCATGATCTCAAAGAGAACCATTTTGGCAAGGTTGAGATGTTGCCTGGCACCCTCATCGTCGCCACACAAAATTAATTCCTGAGTGTCTGACATGAGGCCGGCGACGATCATGTATGCGCCGCTCATTTTGTAACTCGCAGAATTTTTTGTATTCTCTAAAAATTTATCAATCTCACAACCAAACATTTTTAATGATGTTTCTTTATCCATTTTGATTCTCCTTAGTTAATTAAGCGGCCAATCTACCAACACAACCTTGTCCATACCCGTCGTCGCCCAGGCTAGAGATTCTTGCAAGGGTCGCGCTCTGCTGAACCGGGAACCCGGCGTTTGCCTCTTGGATCACGATGCCGAGCTGACGTATGAACTCGTTTGCCAGGCCGTTGCCCATGCCTGGGATATTGCGGCCGTACAATCTGCCTTTGTTGTAATCCTCGACGGTCGCCTTTGGGAGCGGGTCGCTGGCAAAGTTACCGGCAAACTTTTCGTACAAGGCATCGATCGCCTGGGCCATTGCCGCGTCGCTTGTGTATCTGTTAACGAACACGAAGTCGGCACCGAACCGGATCTCTTGGCCGTCGATCGCGGTATAGTTTTGACCTTTGTAGTCTTGCATCCCGTCGAAGTAGGACGCCTCGAAGATCGAGACTGCGGCCTTTACTGCGTCGGCATTTGGGCCGTCGTTATATTTGATCGTGATACTAGCGCCGCCGGAGTAAACGCTGGACCGGACGGAGAACTTGACACCAGGAAATGATTCTTTTAAAACTGAACGAATCATTACTGCGGTTTCTGCACAACTTAGATACTGTTTCATTTGTTTCCCTTTCGTTTGTTGTTTGTACGCTTTTATTATGGCACCATTGCGATACCATTGCAACACCTAAACAAAAATATTTTTGTATAAATACAACAAATGACCGAAAACCCTACAAAACCTACGCAATTACACCTTACAGAACGCCTACGGGCCGAGCTTTCTGAGCAAGCCGGCAAGGAGCGCCGGTCCATGTCTAGCTTGGCCGAAGAGCTGATCGCCCTGGGCCTGACAACTCGCCGCCAGGCCATCGAAGATCGGATCGATCAGGTGCTACATGGCCGGGGGTAAGCGCAACCGGGAGCGGGGCGCGGAACTTGAACTCGAAGTCGTTCACACCTGGAAAGAACAAGGCGTCGAGGCCCAGCGCGTCCCGTTATCGGGCGGAGCTGGTGGAATGTTCTGCGGCGACGTGATGCTGGCCGGCTACACGATTGAATGCAAGCGGCGCAAGACAGGATTTGGCGTACTCTATGACGCCCTGGAGCAACAAGGTAGCGATTTTCTAGTGGTGAGAGCTGATAGAAAGCCGCGCTTGTACGTGATCCCGGAAGAGACGATGCTTTTGTGGCACCGTCAATACGGGCTTTTTAATTTCAACCTAGCAAATAGCAAAAAGGAGCAAGACAATGAGCTTTGACTTAGGCTTAACTGGCGAAGGTGGCGGCCAGTATATTCGATACAACGCCAGCACCGGCACGTGGAACGTGGACGGCAATCAGATCCAACTAGGGCAATTCCTGGTAGATCCTACCAGCCTCAAAACTGGATGGGGCAAGATCGTTGCCGGCACATCGCCGTCCTGGTCCTGGGATACGCGCCCAGGCGTCAAGGGCGACCAACCCAGCGACGAACACAAACGAGGGTTTTCTCTGCAAATCTATTCCAAGGCCATTGGCCAGCGCGAATGGTCCACCAACTCAGCCGGTAGCAACAAGGGATTGTCGGCCATTTGGGGCGCGATTGCGGATCAATCTGTGGCGAACCCTGGCAAAGTGCCAGTCCTTAAATACACCGGATCAACGGTAATCGCGATCGGCAAGGGATCTACCCAGGTACCTAACTTCACCCTGGAAAAGTGGATCGAGGCACCGGCCGATTTTGTTCTGTACGATGCGCGTGGTTTTACTCAAGCACCCGCGCAAAATTCGCAACCAGCTCCGGCCAAAGCACCGGCACCAGCGGCAACTGACGACGAATTTTAATTAACTTTGAGTAGGAGCCGCGGTTAAACCCGCGGTTTTTTTTATCCCATGACGGAACTGGTACAACACATCGAACAAGTCGCCAAGTTTTTTTGGGGCGAACCAAATACAAAATTATCCAAGCCAGGTAAAGAGATCCGGTTTGGTACGCATGGGTCCAAGTCTATCGATCTTGAGAAAGGCACCTGGTACGATCACGAAACCAACGAAGGCGGCGGCGTATCGGATTTAATTAAACTCGAAACCGGCGGCGCGAAGATCGAACCCTGGATGGCCGAGAACCTGGGCATCACCTTAACGCCCAGGGCGAACAAGACTGAAGAACTTAAACCCATCTCCGCCAAGAAAGTAAAAGCCGTGTACCCGTACGTGAATGCGTACGGCGAGATCGTTTACGAAGTGATTCGCTTTGAGCCGAAAGACTTCCGGCAAAGGCGCCTGGAGAACGGTAAGCACGTGTGGAACCTACAAGGCGTTACGCCTCTTCCATACAACCTTCCAGCCATCCTGGAGCATCCGAGAAAGACTATCTTCCTGGTCGAGGGGGAGAAGGATGTCGAGGCCCTAAAACACCTGGGATTGCTGGCATCTTGCAACTCCGGCGGGGCCAAGAAATGGACCCAGGAATTGAACTTGCATTTTGCCGGGCGCAAGATCATCGTCTTGCCGGACAACGACGAAGCCGGCCGCAATCACGCAAAGGTCCTGATCGATCAACTCGCGAGCATTGCCCAGGAAGTGCGCGTCCTGGAACTTCCGGAGCTAAAGGAGAAGGGCGACGTATCCGATTGGATTGCCCAGGGCGGCACGAAAGAGCAACTCGTTTCCCTGGCCAAGAGTGCGCCGTTAGCGAAAGACTATCAGGCCCCAGTCAACCCGCCCAGGCTAAGAATCCTAACCCTTAAAGAGATCGCCGACTTGCCGCCGGTCACCTGGCTAGTCAATGGCCTGATCCCCAAGCAATCGCTTGCCATGATCTACGGCGAACCTGGCGGCGGAAAAACGTTCACGGCGCTAGATATTGCGCTAACCGTGGCCCATGGTACGCAATGGCATGGCCACGACGTAGCCAAGGGGCAAGTATTTTACGTGGCGGGCGAAGGCGTTGGCGGATTTAGAAAGCGGATCGGTGCCTGGCACCAGCACCACGAACTCGAAGAGCAAGCGCCGTTCTACCTGATACCCAAGGCCGTCAACCTACTCGATGACCTGGAGATCGAGGATCTACTGCAAACCATCGAGGCGACCAGGGACCCGGAACTCCCCGTCGCGATGGTGGTATTCGATACGGTGGCCAGGTGCATGATCGGCGGCGATGAGAACTCCGCCCAGGACATGGGCAAAGCAGTTAAGAACATGGACCTGGTGCGCGAGCTAATCGGGTGCGCGGTCCTACCAATACACCACTCCGGCAAGGATAGCAACCGAGGCGCCAGGGGATCAACTGCGCTCATCGGTGCCGTGGATGTCAGCGTTCGCGTCGAACGGGATACAGATCGCGTCCTACTTACAACCGAAAAGCAAAAGGACGCCGAGCCGCTCGAACCGATGCAATTCAAAACTTTATCCGTGGATCTGGCCGCCGGACCCTTGTCCCTGGAATCAGAGACGAGCCTGATCCTGGAGCTATCAGATCAACCCGCGGACATCGTGGCCAGGAAAAAACTCAGCGGCCAACAACGCCTCATCCTGGACGCGCTACACGATGCGCTATCGAGCGCCGGGGAACAGAGACAGATTGGGAACTACATTCCGAAGGGTTATTACTCCGTTAGCGAATCATTGTGGCGCGATTTCTCGATGAGCAAACAGATCAGCGACGGATCGGATGAGAGCAAAAAGAAAGCATTTTTACGGGCCGCGAAAACGCTCCAGGAGCGGGGAATTGTGGGCAAATGGGATGATTATTGTTGGATATGGAAGGACAAGCATGAACCTAAATTATGAGCAAAAAGCAAGGGTTAACCCCGAAAAAGACGGACAAAACGGACTTGTCCGGAGCCTGTGGATAACTTTGCTGGCGGACAAGGACGGACAAGCCGGACAGACAAGGGGAACCCAATGAATACAAGGGTTAGCGGGCGACGGACAAGTACGGACAAGGGAGCGCCAAGTACGGACAGACATTTCTCCTCTCTAGGAGAATGTCCTGTCTTGTCCGGCGGACAAATTGATGCGTTGGATCGTTGGAAAGAACTATCGCAAGTAAAGATTTATCAAGATGAATTGAATCGCTTTAATCAAACCTGGGGATACGGTAGATCGTTCTTACTTTGTGGCGATGAGCTGGCGGGAAAGTTACGAAAGCAATTGACGCTTATCCAGGAGACGGCGGCCGACGCAAAAGCGGGATATCTTGTCGAGCAGAGATGCGAGGCCATGATCCGTGGATTGCGATTAGCGGACCAGCGGATCCGCGAAGCCGGACACCAGCCCGTTGACCGGACCGAGTGGCAAGCGGAACATCCGGCCGGATTGGTGGTAAAAATGGTGCGGACTAGGGCCGCGATACCCCAGGCATCGGATTACGCGTACTTTGCCCTGGAAGATGTTGTGAAGTGGATCCCGAAAGAAGTTATCGAGCTGATGGCGCAATTCCCTGGGGCGTCAACCGTTAAGGTGACAACCAGCTTTGAGCAGATCAGGAAATCAACCGAGGAACGCCTGGCACGTGAGGCCGCGACGCCCAAGACCAAAACCGGAGACCTTTTAATGGATATGGACGATGACATCCCATTCTGAAAAACCACAAACCAGGAAGTATTCGATATTGCCGGCTAGGTCCGTCCAGGACGATAGCTTGCACCCAACAACCTTCCGCGTCCTGGCCGCGATCTGTTTGCATACGAACGGGTACGGGATCTGTTTCCCGTCCAGGGAGACATTGGGCCGCCATGTCAGCAGATCGATTAAAACCGTCTCTACGCACGTTTCCAGGCTAATCAAGGCCGGATACATCAGGAAGCTACAACCGAAGGCCTATCCCTTCGCATACAAGCGCAAATCGGCCTACTTCACGAATCGCTATCAGGTCCTATTCGATGGACCAGGGACACCAATGCCGACCAGGGAGCAATTCCTTGCGGCAAGGCCTCTGATAGCCGAGGACTATCAAGACCAGGAAGCGATAGATAACCTTAATAACAAGAAGGGGGTTGTAGGGGGTGATAGCGAGCTAGTTCAGAGTATCGCGCAAGCGTTCCGCCAGGGCGTCGAGCGGGGGTCCGGCGTGGTCCGCGACGTGGCCGCGAGCCTGGAATGCGCCAGGCGCCTGGCCGAAAAGGGTATCGAGGCCGGAAAAGTCCTGGAGCTGGCCGTGCAAGCGACCATCGACAACCGGAAGAACCGAAAGGACCCGCCGATGACCCTCGACCAGGTGGCCAAGTGGGGCGGTTTAGAGTGATTTTGCAAACGGCAATCGAACGTTTGGCCTTTGCACAGGCCAGGGGGTGCATTTTTGCGCGATGCCGCAAAAAACGGGTTTTGGGGGGTCCCCCATGCGCCAAACTGTACGGGGGGATCGCTCAAGATTTTTCACTTTTTTTGGAGATAAAAAAATGAGTCCATGGTTAATCATCGTAACTGGCGCGATTTACGCGTATATCGGCCTGGAACAGGGGTTAAAGGGCAACCTGGCAATGGCCATCGTGTATAGCGGCTACGCGTTCAGCAACGTGGGCCTCTATTACCTGGCTTTGAAGTGAGAATAATGCCGCAACTTGCCAACTTTCTTCCGTTTGCGCCGCATCTTGCCAGTCTTTTTGTCATCGATCCGCTCTTGCCAATGCAAGATCCGGTGGCAGTTAGCGCAAAGCGCGATGCACTTCGTCATAACTTCTTCCATTGCCCTGGAATACGACCCGTTTTTAACCAGGGTGCTGACAACGAGTTTATTCTTACGGATCACGTGATGGAAATCAATGGTGGCCGGGTGATCGAACCCGCACATAAAGCATTCTTGCGTCGATTTGAACTCGACCCACAAAGCGCGGTAGTCTTTTCTGTTTTTGGCCGTACCGGCTTTGTGCTTAACCTTATTCTTTTGGTACCAACGCTTGTTTGCCTCGGCATTCTTCTTGGCACGAACGATTGGATTTTTATATGGCATTTAGTTTTCGATAGTATTTTTTTATACAACGGTGGAAAATAACATGGAATTAGAAAATCAGTATTGGGAGAAGCGTTGCGAGTTTTGGTGCGCAAATTATTTGGAGCTGGCCCAGGCAGTAAAAAACCTGATTATTTACGCCGATCGCGTCGATGATTATGGAGAACTTAAATACGAAGCAGATCGAGTAAAGAAAATTTTAATAAGGGATGCGTATGGACCAAGCAAACAATAACCAGGTAGGTGGCACTCATTACACCAGCAAGGCGATCCAGCCCTGGGATTACATTATTTCTAACGAGCTTGGCTACCTGGAAGGCAACATAATCAAATATGTGTCGCGATGGAAGGATAAGGGCGGCATCGAGGATCTTAGAAAAGCCAGGCACTATCTCGACAAGCTGATCGAAATTGGTTTGAAATGATCTGTATGTTTTGCGTCGATGATAAGGGGGAATACTTTTCCAAAAGTGAAGTATTAGAAACGCGTCAATTTTGGGATCCGAACGATGATTTCTATTACAACCAAAGAAGGCGAAAATGCTTATCATGTGAAACAAAATTTACGACCATCGAAAGGCTTGCAGAGGATGAGTAAGTTAACAACGCGCCAGGCACGTGCTTTACTCGCGTCGCCGGAGAACCAGGAAAAAGTATCGAACGAGCTGGGCCACATTGCCCAGGCCGATATAACAGATGTTATATCCTGGACCGGGGACGTGGCCGTACTCAACGCCAGCGACACCCTGGCCCCGCACGTACGTAAGGCGATCAAGAAGGTCAAGATTACGCCTGGCAAGTACGGTAGCTCGATCGAGGTAGAGATGCACGATAAGCTGGGCGCCTTGCGTATGCTGGCCCGCGCGACAGGAATGATGGAACAAACGCAAGAAGAGAGTAATCGCCCGACGATGATCGGAATTAAATTGAACTTATCAAAAGTGGAAGAGGTAATCTATGCCGAGGAAAATGGGCGCGACGGGGCGAAACCGTCAAACGGGGAATGAGTTAGATGCGCTGGGCGATCTCAACCTGGATTTCTCGACAAGTCCGACGACTTCGAAATTTTTATCTGACGATGCTTTTTTTCGCGGTCTTATGGGACCCGTCGGATCAGGCAAGTCGTACGGATGCGCGTCGGAAATACTCTTGCGAGCGGTGCGGCAAGCGCCTTCCCCGGTGGATAATGTTCGTTACACACGATTCGTGGTCATTCGAAATACCTACGGGGAACTTCGGACCACAACGATTCGAACCTGGCTTGAAATATTCCCGGAGCATATTTGGGGTCCGATTCGCTGGTCCCCGCCGATTACTCACCATTTGCAATTGCCATCGCGCGACGGGGTGCCAGGATTAGATTGTGAAGTAATCTTCCTGGCGCTTGACGATACCAAGTCGGTACGCAAGCTCTTGTCCCTGGAAGTAACCGGCGGCTGGTGCAACGAGGCGCGCGAGTTGCCGCTTGCCGTGATTCAGGGACTAACGGCCCGCGTAGGACGCTATCCAAGTAAGACGCATGGCGGATGCACCTGGCGCGGGATATGGGCCGACACGAACCCGCCCGATGATGACGGCTGGTGGTATCGCCTGGCGGAGAAAGAACCGGTCAAGGGCAAATACAAGTGGAATTTTTATACGCAACCAGGCGGCATGATGGAAGTGCCGGCCGATACGGCGGGCGCGATCTACGCGGCCGGCAAAAATTGGTTAGAGAATCCCAAGGCCGAGAACGTTAAAAACTTGCCGCTTGGATACTATGAGCAACAGTTAGGCGGCAAGAACCTGGACTGGATCCGTTGCTACGTCGGCGCGCAATACGTGTACGTCCAGGAAGGGAAAGCAGTATGGGCGGAGTACGACGATTCGACGATGGTCGAGGATTCGTTAACCTTTGTGCCGGAGTTACCCTTGCTAATCGGATGCGACTTTGGTTTGACGCCCGCGGCGGTTATTGGACAACGCTTGCCGTCCGGCGCCTGGAACATCCTGGAAGAGATTGTCACCGAGGATATGGGCTTGCAACGTTTTGGGCAGATGCTACTGCAACAACTCAACATGAAGTACCCGAAGGCCGAGGTAATCTTGACGGGCGACCCGGCCGGCCAGGCGCGTGATCCGATATTCGAGACCACGGCGTTCGATCACTTGCGCACATTAGGGTTTACCAAGGTCCAACCCGCGCCAACCAATGACTTTGGGGTACGTCGTGAAGCTGGCGCCGCGCCCATGATACGGCTGATCGATCGAAAACCGGGTCTGAGAGTGGCGCGCACGTGTCCAAAATTACGGAAGGCGCTTGCTGGTGGCTATCATTTTAAACGAGTAGGGGTGCCAGGCGAGGAACGATTTAGGGATGCGCCGAATAAAAACCAGCATTCGCACGTGGGCGACGCGTTTTCGTACTTGATGCTAGGCGGCGGGGAATACAAACGCCTGACCAGGAGCGGTATGAATTACGGCGCACAAGCGCAACAATACACGGCTGACTTTGATTTTGATATTCTTTAAGGGCTATGACTTTGACGCCAGCGATCCTTCGTAATCTGTACGCGACAATCTATTGTTGCGAACCGTTTGCGCGCTGGAGAATGCCGTTGCCCGAAGCCATTAAGTTTGAGGTGATCGACGACCCCCATGCGTACGGGTATTACCAGTATGACGAGGGCGGGGACTACGAGCATACGATCCAAATATCGCGAATGCTTTGCGGCCATTTTATGACCGTGTTTAGGGTACTATGCCATGAATCGGTCCACATGAGTAGGTGGGCGCACGCCAGGGAACGATGGAACCATCACGATCAACTTTTCAAAAAAAGGTGCAAGGCCGTGGCCGATGAGTTTGGCCTGGACCCATTAGAGTTATGATAGATACAACTGGTTTTACATCGCAAATCCGGCTACCGGAAGGGGGAAAGATCGTCCCTTTTTTCTACGGCCACCTGGCTTTGATGAATCTTAATGAGCATGATCTCGATTCCAGGGCGCATATTCCGGACTGGCTGGACCGATTAAAGAATCAAACCCACATGGGACCATCGTTTACTGGACTGTATTACGGTAAACCGATGCTATCTTTTGGGATTATTCCGATTTGGCCAGGGTTAGCAGAGGCTTGGATGATCCCGGATAAGGACATTGATACCGTAGCGATACCGTTGTGCCGTTGTGCCAGGCAGTTCTTCTCCTGGGCTGAAACCACTATGCAACTGCGACGCATTCAAATCATTGTGCGTTCGTCAAATGTACGCGCGACAAAATGGGCAGAGTTCTTATACTTCGAAAAGGAATCGGAGATGATGGCCTTTGGCCCTACCGGTGAATCGCATTTTATGTATAGGAGATTAAATCATGGGCGGAGTGTTTGGGGGCGGGGGCGGAGTAGCCCCAATGACGGAAAAAGCAATTGCGGAAACGCAAAAACCTAAAGAAGCAGAACCAGTCAAAGCAACTTCTGAAGAAACTAAAACTGCCGCCAATACTCGCGCCCGTCGCCGTATGGGTACCAGGCTTTTGTTTAGCCAGGAGCGTTCTGCGGGCCTTGGTACAAATCAAACGACGTTGGGCGGCGGAGCTGGCCCAGGTCAAAACACTTTAGCGTAAGGAGAAAACCATGGGCGGACTATTTGGCGGGCCATCAATACCGGCACCCCCACCACCACCGGAGCCGGATCCAGCGATCGCGGCCAATCAAAAGAAACAAGAAGAGCGTATTGCGGCAAAAGAAAAATCTGAACAAGATCGATTGCAAGCGGCAAAGCGAGTTCGGCAAAGAGGCGGAATGCGTTTACTTTTTAGCCCGGAACGCGAAAACCCAGCTCTTGGCATTACTGCTGATAGCCTGGGATCGGGCGGAACCAATACAACTAGGAGCTAATCATGCCGGAAGTCTATGATAAAAAAGGTAAGGTAATGAAAAAATTTGCTTACACAAAAAGCGGAATGTCTGCCGCTCGTAAGTATGCGTCTGAGGTGAAAGGCCGTGTTGAGGTTGAACCAAAATCTGAAATGGCCAATAGCATGAGGCGTAAAAAAGAGTATATGTAATGCCGTTAAAAAAGTACCAAAACCCTAGTGGCGGACTAAATGCGGCTGGACGTGCGTTTTATAAGCGCACCGAGGGATCAAATTTAAAAGCGCCAGTTAAGGGCGCCGCTACCGGGCCGGAATCAATGCGCCGCAAGGCGTCATTCTTGGCCAGGATGGCTGGTAATGCTGGACCCGACTTTGATGAGAAAGGCCGCCCTACCAGGAAACTTTTATCGCTACGTGCCTGGGGTGCGAGTTCAACGGCAGATGCAAAAAAGAAAGCGGCGTCGCTTTCAGCACGATATAAACGAATGAAGGAATCGAAAAAATGAAGAAAATGCCGGTTGCACACGTACTAAAGCGCGCTGAATTGGCTGATTCGCGTAAGGATCTGTGGCGTTCGATCTACGAAGAATGCTACGAATTTGCCTTACCCCAGCGCAATCTGTATTCCGGCCAGTACGAAGGCAAAACTCCTGGTCAACATAAGCGCGCCAGGGTCTTTGATTCGACGGCGATCAACTCAACTCAGCGTTTTGCGAACCGGATCCAGTCGGGCCTATTCCCGCCGTACCGGAAATGGATGCAACTCACTCCAGGATCGTCGATTCCAGCCAATAAGCGCAAGGAAGTAGCCGACGCCCTGGACATTTACTCGGATAAATTCTTTGAAGTCTTGCGGCAAACCAACTTTGACCTAGCAATCTCGGAGATGCTCCTGGATATGGCCGTCGGTACCGGCGTTATGCTCATCATGCCAGGCGATAAAGATACCCCAATCCGTTTTACTGCGGTGCCGCAATACCTGGTTTCATTCGAAGAGGGCCAGCATGGCACCGTCGATAACGTGTACCGTAAGTTACGCGTCAAGGGCGAGGCGATTACGACACAATGGAAGGATGCCAAGATCCCGGCCGATCTCCAGGTCAAGATTGATCGCAAACCTGAAGAAGAAATTGATCTAATCGAGGCAACAATCTACAACTACTCAACGGGTGCAGTTTGTTACTACGTTTTAGAACCTAAAGGTAAGAATGAGATCGTCTATCGCGAGCTAAAGAAGAGTTCGCCCTGGGTAGTAGGCCGTTACATGAAGGTAGCCGGTGAGGTTTATGGCCGTGGTCCCTTGGTTAATGCCTTGCCTGACATTAAGACACTTAACAAAGTAAAAGAATTGTTACTAAAGAACGCGTCGATCTCGGTGGCTGGCGTATATACGGCCGCAGATGACGGCGTATTGAACCCAGCGACAGTCAAGATCGCTCCAGGCGCCATCATTCCGGTAGCACGTAACGGTGGCCCCCAGGGCGAGAGCTTGCGTCCCCTGAGATCCGGCGGAGACTTTAACGTATCCCAGCTCGTCATTAACGATTTGGTCAATGCCATCAAAAAGATGCTATTGGACGATACCTTGCCGCCGGATACCATGAGCGCCAGGTCCGCAACCGAAGTCGCGGAGCGCATGAAAGAGCTATCTCAGAACATTGGACCAGCGTACGGCCGTCTCATTACCGAAGTAATGCAACCTATTGTGCGTCGCACCATGGAAGTCATGGACGAAATGGGTATTGTCGATTTCCCATTGCGTGTTGATGGGTCCGAAGTCAAGGTAGTACCTACCGGATCCTTGGCCCAGGCTCAGAATATGCAAGAAGTGAACGACGTACTGCAATTCGTCCAGGTCGCTGGCCAAGTAGGCCTTGGCGCCCAGCTTGCTATCAACCAGGAAGAGCTGGCCGATTACCTGGCCGATCGCCTGGGAGTGCCAAGTTACTTGATTAACTCGAAAGAGCAACGCCAGGCGATTATGGCGCAGATGGCCCAGGCCGCACAAATGGCACAAGCCGCGCAACAAGGCGGCGCAGAACAACCACAAGCAGAACAGGTCTAAATATGATGGAAGAAGGATGGGAAGGTCTCCGGTCTCCGGAGATTAAGCAAAAGGGCGCGTCGGACAATGAGATTGATCTCCTGGTCACTCGCGTCTTTTCTACCGATGATGGCGTAAAGCTCTTGGCATGGCTAAGAACTACAACCATCGAACAGCCGACCTGGTTTCCGGGAGAGGACCCTTCCCATGGGTTTGCCCGCGAGGGTCAAAACTCCCTGGTCCGGGAATTAGAGCGGCGAATTAAACGAGCGAGGTCTTAAATATGAGCGATTCCGACAACTTGACCGCTGAAGTTAGCGACAATCAAGCCGGCAACAACGCAACAAGTAGCAACAAGGACGATTCGGGTAGCTTACTGAACGTTAAACCACAGGCAAAAGAAGATCAAAAGATGGACGATCTATCTGCGCCGCACATGGAAGTAGATCCAAACGACAAGCCCCAGGAAGTAGATAGCGACGAAGAGCTGGATTTTGTTCGCCCGGAATTTTTTCCTGAAAATTTTTGGGACGAAGAAAACGGCCCGGATGTTGAGGGCTTGGCCAAGGCGTATTCCGAGTTACGGGCCAAAATGTCGGCCGGCAAACACAAGGCACCTAAAGATGGTAAGTATGAAGTCACCAGCCTAAAGGAACGCGGAGTGACCGATGACGATCCAATGCTTAAAGATTTTGTAGGCCTGGCCAAGGAACAAGGTTTAAGCCAGGAGCAATTCGATCAAATGATCGATCTCTACACTAATCACATGGGCGCCGCCGATGAGCAGATGAAAACCAGTCGCGATGCTGAAATGAAGAAATTGGGCCGCAATGCGGACAAGATCGTTCAGTCAACTGAGCAATGGTTAGTCAAAATGCAAAACGCCGGAACCTTGAACCAGGGAGAGATTGAGGCAATTGGACGTGCTAGTAATAATGCGTCGTTTATTTCTGCCTTGCATAAGATCCGGGCATCCTATATGGAAACGGACATTCCTGGACTTGAAATGCAAGAAAGTCAAAAAGCAAGTATGAGCGATGTTCAGTCGATGATGGCTGATCCAAAATATGGAAAAGACGCGGCTTACACTAAAAAAGTGGAAGATATGGTCTATTCAATGTTTGGAGAGGGAACTCGTTAGACTTCCTGGACTGAGCTAAAAAGAGTGCTACGCTTATTGCAACGCACTCTTTTTTTATTTATAGTGTTACGTAATGGATAACCGCAAGGCCCGTTACTACGCGTAGCGACCCGCTTGGATAATCGCAAAGCTAAAAATTGATTTTTAACTTTTTAAACTTTGATATGAAAGGAAATTGAGATGGCACTACAAATCTCTAATGCTTTCGTCACGTTATTCGATAGCGAAGTTAAACAGGCTTACCAGGCGCAACGCGCCCTTGCTGGTTTAGCACGTGAGCGGACTAACGTAGAAGGCTCGACTGTAAAATTCCCAAAAATTGGTAAGGGATCCGCATCTGTTCGTGTACCACAAACCGATGTAGTACCTTTAAATGTTACCTATTCCCAGGTAACGGCATCCATGACCGACTATATCGCCGCAGAATATAGCGATATTTTCCATCAGCAACGCGTTAACTTTAACGAGCGTCAAGAACTCGTTCAGGTTGTATCCGGTGCTATTGGCCGTCGTATGGACCAAGTAATTATTGACGCACTTATCGCCGCATCAAGCACCGGTACAGTCGCCAACACCATCCAAAACGATGGTACTGTTGGCGCCGCAACCGACTTGAACGTTGGTAAACTACGTGCCGCCAAAAAAATCTTGGACGCAAAAAACGTACCAATGGAAGGCCGTACCATCGTTCTCCATGCAAACAACTTATCCGCTCTTTTAGGTCAAACAACCGTCACCAGCTCTGATTTCAATACCGTCAAGGCCTTGGTAACCGGTGAATTAGATACCTTCTTGGGCTTTAAGTTTGTAACCATCGGTGATCGTGACGAAGGCGGCTTGCCAAAAGTAAGTGCTGACCGTACTGTATTCGCATTCCATCGCGATTCAGTAGGAATGGCAATCGGTCTCAATCAAACTAGCCGTGTTGACTATATCGCTGAGAAAACTTCTTTCTTAGTGGCATCTATGTTCAGCGCTGGTTCAGTAGCGATTGATTCTGAGGGCATCGTTAAAATCACTTGCGCTGAATAAGGAGATTAGATCATGGCATTTAATAGAGATAATTTTGGTCCAATCGGCAACGTATCTAAGCGTGGCAATGCTCCAGTAATGTGGGGTTATAAAAGCGCTGATGCAATCGCTACTGTAAACACTTCCGGTTATTTTGATTCTGTATCGGATTTGGTTACTGTTGGCGATATGATTTATTGCTTTGACACCGCTACACCAACTGCAAATTTAGTCATTGTTTTAAGCAATGCTTCAGGCGTGGTCGATGTATCCGATGGCACCGCAGTAACCGTAGCTGACGCAGACTAAGTTTTACCCGTAAGTCCAGGCGGCGAAATCCGCCTGGCTTTTACTTATTAAAGGATTGTTATGGCTTCCGGAGATACTAAGCTATCGATTTGTTCTGATGCTCTAATATACCTGGGGCAAAAACCATTAACATCATTTTCTGAAGTTTCTGATTCGGCGCAAATATGCGACCGTTTATATGACGATATTAGGGACATGGTTTTGTGTATGTACCCTTGGAGTTTTTCTTTTAAGAAAACCCAACTAGCAAAATTAATTACTACACCCGCATTTGGCTGGAAATACGAATATCAATTACCTGGCGATCGACTTGCCGGTGTAAGAGCAGTTTATTCGGATGAAACCGTAAGCTATCCGTCAACTACTGAATTTGACGTGCAACAGGATAAATTGCTGACAAACATTGAAGAGGCATATATTGATTATCAATTTCGCACACCCGAAAACGATATGCCTACATACTTTGTTAATTTTTTAAAATATGCCCTGGCCGCTAATTTTGCACAAATGGTTACTGACCAATTGACCAAGGCGGAATATTATCAGCGTCTTGCGTTTGGTTTGCCTGAAGAAAATATGCGCGGCGGATTTTTCCGTCAATGTATGACAATCGACGCACAAAGCCGTCCATCTGTTACTTTAGATAACCAGGACGCATTTCCACTTATTAATGTTCGGTTTGGATAATGCCACGTTCCGTACTCATTCAAACCAATTTTGTAGTGGGCGAATTGGACCCGCTCTTACGCGGCCGCATTGATTTAAACCAGTATTACAACGCATTACAAAAAGCAACCAACGTAGTAATCCAACCCCAGGGCGGCGCACGTCGTCGCGAGGGTTTGCAATATATTCATACTTTGCCGGCCAACCTGGCCAGCCAGGCACTTAAATTAGTGCCGTTTCAGTTTAATGTGGTCGATTCGTATATGTTTGCGATTGTCCCTGGGCGCGTTTACATTTATAAGAATAAGACGTTGCTTACCAACATCAACGCATCCGGCAATGATTATTTGGCCGTGGCCGGTTTTACTGCTGGAATTATTCCAGGGCTAAAATTTGCCCAGTCGGCCGATACAATTATTTTTGTCCAAGAAGATTTAGCGCCACTCAAGTTTGTGCGCGGCGGAACCGATACGAGCTGGACCGTCTCAACAATTACATTTGATGAGATCCCGTTCTATGCTTATACCTTAACGGTAACAATTCCAAGCGTTGGCCATTTAACGCCATCGGCAACAAGCGGCAACGTCACCCTAACATCGCAAAATTCATTTTTTGCCGGCACCGATGTTGGTCAATATATCAATGCTGAACCCCAGGGCCGGGCAAAAATTGTTCAGTTTGTTAGCAACAATAGCGTAAAAGCCATTGTTGAAATTCCATTTTTTGATACGACCAATATCGCCCAGGGCAACTGGGAAATTGAGCGCGGATATGAAGCAACCTGGAGCGCTGGTCGTGGATGGCCAAGAGCAGTAACATTCCACGAAGGTCGTCTATTCTTTGCTGGCGCCAAATCCAGGCCAACTACGGTTTGGGGATCGCGCGTTTCCGATTTCTTTAACTTCCAATACGGCGAAGGCCTGGACGATGAAGCAGTCGAGGCAACGATCGACACGTCACAACTTAATACGATTACCGACATTTATTCGGGCCGCGATCTGCAAATCTTTAGTATTGGTGGCGAGTTTTATGTACCTCAGGCAACCCTAGATCCAATTACGCCGACTAACTTTATTATCCGTACGTCAACTCGCATTGGCGCAAAAAACAATTTTCCAGTTATTGGTTTAGATTCCGGCACCTTGTTTTTGCAACGCCAGGGAAAATCAGTCAATGAGCTATTGTTTACTGATACCGAGGCAACCTATATTGCTAATAACGTGACATTGCTATCCGGACACCTGGTTAAGAACCCAGTCGATATGGCACTTAATCGTGCGACGTCAACAGACGATACAGATCGATTGTTTGTCGTTAACGGCGATGACGGTACGATTATGTGTATCTCATTATTAAGATCGCAAAGCGTTATTGCGCCATCTGAATTTGTAACTGACGGCCTATTTAAAGCCGTAGGCGTTGATGTCAATACGGTTTACGTCATTGTAGCCAGGAGCGTCAACGGAGCAACTGCTTATTACGTCGAAGCGTTTAATCGTGATCTGACAATGGATAGCGCTAAGTACGCCAGCTCCGGGGCCGCATCTGTATCAATGTCTCACCTGGTAGCAAAAACGGTCAAGGTGGTTCGCGACGGCATTGTGGAATCCGATAAGACTGTACCAGGCGGCGGAACCGTAACATTCTCAACGGCCGCAACTGCGTCCTGGCAAGTAGGATTAAATTACAACATTAACATCAAGACAATGCCAGTCGAAGCAAAAATGGCATCCGGAAATATTCGTGGATTTAAAAAGCGGATTATGGAAATTAATGCGGACGTCTTTAAAACCCAATCCATGACAGTAAACGACAATCCAATTCAATTTAGACAATTTGGTACTAATGTATTAGATACTGCAATACAAGAATTTACTGGAGTTAAAAAAGCTGGACCATTGTTAGGATTTGATAAAGAGGGAACAATAACGGTAACGCAAGGCGAGCCGTTAAAGTTCAATTTGTTAAACATGGAATTTAAAGTTTCGATAGGACAATAATCATGGAAGTCGCAATCGCCGCAATGTTAGTAAGTGCTTATGGAGCATACGAACAAGGCCAAACGCAACAAAAAATTTACAACGCCCAAGCACAGGCCAAGCAACAAGAAGCAGATTTTCAAGCCCAGCAAGTAACAATGCAAGGGAGAAGCGAAGCTATTCGCGCTCAACAAGAAGGCTTGAAAACGTTGACAAATATTAATCGAACAATTTCGACAGTAAGAGCTAGAGCTGGTGCCGGAGCGATTGATCCGTTTGGCGGATCGGCTGGATCATTACAAACCTACGCATTGCGTGAGGGTTATACAGAATTTAATATCTCTCAGGAAAATGCAAAACTAGCGCAATCATCTGCTGGATTCCAGGCAAACATTTACAAATATTCCGGCCAGCAAAACGCCAACATTTTGCGCGCATCCGGTGATGCCGCGGCCCAGGCTGGTATGTACCAGGCAATTGGTACGGTCGGCCAGGCTGGCATGATGTATTCGTCGGCCGGTGGACCAAACAGTAAATACTCGTTATTGAAGGGCTAATCATGGCCGATAGACTTCCACGTTACCAACAAACCGGCATAGCAATAGATCCGTATCGTGCCGCATCAATGCCGGCAATTGATTACGGCCCATTAAGCCGCGAAAGCAGAAATCTTTCCCAGGCACAACAGGGCGTACTTGATCGCGTTATTAGCTTTGCCGGCAAAATTGGTATGGAACAGGCCGAAGAAAAAGGACGGGCCGCAGTCGATACTCCTGAAAAAGCAAAACAAGTATTAGAAATTACAAAAGAAACTGGAATGCCACGTACGGCATTTGATAAAGCGGCATATGAACAGGCTAATGAATTAGTCATATTGCAATTGCAAAACGATGGCCGCCGATTAAATGCCGAATTATTGCAACAATTTAAAAACGATCCAAACGCTGATCCTATTGAGTTTTTGAGCAAAAGTGCCAACATACGTGATGGCATGGAATCTCTTGTTGGTTTAGTAGATCCAAGATTGCGCGGCCGTGTTGCAAGTGATTTGGAACGCATTAAAAATGTATCATTTTTAGAAGTTTCAGAAAGGCATAATGATCGCGTTGCACAACAAGTAAAAGCAACGGCCTTGCTTGGGCTTGAGCAAAATGGCGAGGACGCTATTCGGGTTATGGTGAGTGGGGTTAACAATGCTGAAAATTTTCTATTTTCAGAACTGCAAAGAATTAGACAACAAGCTATTGCCGCTGGATTTGGACCAGTAGAAGTAGAACGTCAAGTACAAAACGTTTCTGAACAAGCTCATATTGGGCGCTTTAGAAAAGAATATGAAAGAGCTACAAATAAAACAGAGTTTTTAAAGCGCGTTCAAGCTGACCTGGGGGCCGGTCCAATTGGCGACCTATACGATAAAGATGGATTGCCTCTTAAACAAAATCGAGTTACCCGCGGCATTGCTGTAAATAAAATGGGCGCCCTGGTTAATGAAATTGAAGCGGATTTACGCTCCAGGGCCGCACAATTTAATCAATTACGTACCGAATTAAAAACCGACGTATCAGAATCATTGCGTATTATTTCCCTTGGCCAGGTACCAAGCGAAGGCGTAGTTACAGAAATTCAAGGCCGCGCCCGTCGTCTTGGATTGCCGGAAAACGATCCAACAATGCGCCAGGTTAATTATTTGAGTGTATTGCGTCAAAACTCTATTGCATTTAATAAGATGTCGCCTATGCAATTGGGAGACTGGATTCGTGACGCGCAAAGCAAAACAACTGGTGGAGCAACTCTTGAACAAGCAATGCTTATTGACGTAGCTCAAAAATCATTAACTCATAAAACAACTATGCTTGATAAAGATCCGGTTAGTTACATGAATCAAACCGGAGCCGCTGAAGTTAAAACTTTAAACTTTGCGGCGGCACCAGTCGATTTGGTCAAACAAATTGGCGAACGTGTTACACAATCTAAATCATTTGCGGCCAGCATGAACTCGCAACCCAAATATTTTTCCCAAGATGAAGCCAATGCTTTAAACACATTTTTACAAACTGCAACACCCGATCAACAAATTTCATTGCTTGGATTTATGAACCAAGGTTTTGGAAAAGATAGTTTGAACGCAATGCGCGAGCTTTCAAAATCTGCGCCTGAATTTGCCCATGTTGGCGGACTGGCCATATCCGGCGCAAGCAAGCAAACTCTTTTTGATGCGCTTAATGGTGCAAAACAACGCCAGGCTGGTAATAAACCATTTGAAAGTACTGGAGATGCGGCAACAAAGCGCAACGTTATTGCCGACCAATTAGGTAGCGCTTATGCAATATTGCCTGAGACGCGCGCCAACATATTGACAACTGCTGACAATATTTATACTCAGCGCGCAATTGTTGCTGGCAAAACAGTATTTGATGAAGATATGTATAAACAAGCATTTCAAGAAGCCGCCGGCGCAACCAAAGATAAAAATGGAAAAATGTATGGCGGAATTATTGAATACAGGGGTAATCGCATTTCAATACCAAGCAACATTCCGCAAGATCGTTTTAGCGATATTATTAGAAGAGCGACTTACGATGATTTTGTTGCCGCGTCAAATGGAACGCCGGCTGACGATACAGGACGTGCATATACCATTGACAGGCTAAGAAAGGGTTATCCCGTATCCGACGCAAGTGGTACGGCATTTTGGTCGTTTGATAATCCGAAAGAAAAAGCTGGCGGCACTCTTATAGGTTTTTATACTAAAGATGGATCACCATTAAAAGTTGATCTTAGAGTGCTGGGCGAAAGAGTAAAAGCAAGGGAAGGCATTAAATGAGTTTTGTCTTTGACCAAGAAAACCCATCTGCCCTTACCTTTAAACCATTGGGCGGTGGAGAGGATACTGGATTTGTTGAAAATTATGATTCCGCATACCAGGCAACTTTAAAACTTAATCGTAGTGATTCGCGCCCTATTAACTTGCGCGAGCAATGGGATCCAATTGTCCAGGAGATACAACAGAAAACCGGTAAAAAATTTATTAACCCAGGAAACTATCTCGGTGGTTACGCCGCATCTTCTGAAACTCCAATTAGAGGATACAACTATTCATCAAAACAAATTTTTGATTTTGTTAAAGAGCGGCCCGATGTTTTTCCTGATTTAATCAATTTAGATAACGATATTATTTTTGAAAAAGCAAAACAAAAAGCAATTAAATCCGGAGACGTTAGTGCAGACGTGGCGTCAAGACAAACATTTTCCGGTTTGCTAGGAGAGTTTGCCGGTAGTGCAGTAGCCTCATTAACAGACTTGCCAAATATTGCAACCGCATTTATTGGTGGCGGATCAACGTCTATTCTTAAAACAATTTTTAAGCAATCAGCAATTGCGGCCGGGTCCGAAGCAGTTATTCAAACTGAAGTGGCCGACTGGTACAAAACCCTGGACCTTCCATACGATTACAGGACATTCCTAACAAACGTAGGCATGGCCGCGGCTGGAGCCGGTGTAGTTACTGGTGGAGTGGTAGCGGCAAAACCGTTATATCAATTTACTAAAAAACAATTGATCGATGGTATTGAGGCATTAGGTAAAGCCAGGGCAACTCGCGAAGGCCGTCCGTATGAAATAGATCCCGACGTCAAAATGATTAAAGAGCTTGACGATATAGATACAACCGTTAACCAGGGTAATGTTTTAAAAGATGATGTCGGAAACCTGGAGCATAATGCTCGCGTCGATCAATCTTATAAAGCAATAGAAAATGGTGATTCGACTAAGATCACCAATGCGCCGCCGGAAAGCGCAATCATTCGTCCTACGGATATTCACTTTCACGATAATTTAAATAAAGAAATGTTTGCTTATAAACCAAATGATTTATTGGTTGATGCAAATTTATTTCAATTTAAAACTGGCGGCGACATTATGGGCGTCACCGAAAGATTACAAGGCGTTACGCAATGGGATCCAGTTAAAGCAAATACGGCCATAGTGTATGAATTTGCCGATGGGCGCACATTTATTGCAGATGGCCATCAACGCCTGGCACTTGCAAAACGTTTGCAAGAATCAGACCCATCATTAAATATACAAATTTACGCTTTTAAAATTCGTGAAATTGATGGACGGACACCAGCTTATGCAAGGGCCGCGGCCGCTGGTAAGAATTTAGCAGAGGGTACAGGAACCTTGGTAGATGCGGCCAAGATTTTACGCGACTATCCGGAAGGCGTTGGCGCCTTGCCGCCACGTTCCGCATTTATAAAACAAGCAAACGAACTTAAATTATTAAAAGATAAAGCCTGGATGAGCATTGTTAATGAAACAATCCCGGCGCATTTTGGGTCTATTGTTGGCCGCTACATTACTGATGAGGCCCAGCAATTGGCCATTATTCAGCTATTGCGCCGCTTAGAACCAGCTAACGCAGTCCAGGCAGAGCAGATTGTACGCCAGGCAAAAGAGGCCGGGTTTGTAAAAACCGAACAAGCCGGTCTATTTGGTGACGAAGATATTGCCGAAAGTTTATTCCTGGAGCGGGCCAAGATCCTGGATCGCGCTATGAAAGAACTACGCAAAGATAAAGAGCTATTTGAAACATTAGTTAAAAATGCAACTGATATTGAAGAGGCTGGCAATACCCTGGCCAAATTAAGCAACCAAGAGAAAGAGGCAATTTATGGCAAAGCGATCGCTATCATTGAAAATAACGCAAACGTCCGGGGACCAATCTCAGACGCTCTCACCCGAATCGCCAAGGCGTGGAAAGATGGCGGCGGAACCAAAACTGAAACTTACGTCCGCGAGTTTACCGAAAGCGTCCGCAGAGCAATTGAAGATGGGTCTTACGAAAGGGTACCAAATGGCGGAGATCGCGGCGATCTCGGAACTCCGGCGCAAAGCAATCGCCTCGCAGAACCAGGCGCAGAAGAGCTAAAACTATTTGATGAAGGTACTGGGTCGCCTGGTGCATTGCGTCAAGCGGATCAATTGCAAGATGACTTAACACGAAAAATATCGCCTGAACAACCTAGAGAAGGAATGAATCCTGACGAGGTTGAGCGTCAAGAATTAAAAACAATTTTAGATCGCGGGGCTACTGTTGAAGAAATTGAGGCACACCCGGCAGTCGTTAATGCAATTGAATTAGCAAAAACAATTCGTGAAACTTATTTGTCGCCTGGTTATTTAAGTGATGAATGGAAAACGACTAGACAGTTTGATTTTGCAGATGAACCCGTTATAGGATATACTAATGCAGTAGATAAACTGTATGACCAGGCAAAACGCCTTGGCTGGATTGATGAACAACTCCCATATACTGAGGGCAATGTTGTCCAGGGGCGCCAGGCAACAATCATTTTAGGACCGCCGGCCGCTGGTAAATCTAGTATTGCAAACCGAATTGCTCAAAGTCGCGGCGCCGCAATCATTGATTCGGATGAGGCTAAAAAAGTTTTGCCCGAATACCGTGATGGCATTGGTGCCAATGCCGTACACGAAGAATCGCAAGATATTATTAATTTAGTTTTAAGACAAGCAGTTAATAATGGTGACAACATTGTTATTCCAAAAATTGGAAAAAGTCTTAATACCATTGATCTTTTAATAAATAGCTTAAAAGAAGATGGATATACTATTAATTTATTGAATGTTGCAGTACCAAGCGATACGGCTTATGTCCGAATGATTTCGCGTTTTATTAATACTGGAAGATTAATTAATCCTGAATACTTTAGGGCTATTGGCGACAATCCAACAAAAACGTATCAAGCACTTAAACAGAAAGGTGGTTTAGATGGCTACGCAGAAATCGACTACTCCGGTCCAAGAAACTCCCCAATCCCGGTCAAAGAAGAATCCGGCAACATCCTCGAAGGGGTCTCTCTTCGATTACGACGCGGGGGAGATGAGGGCGTTGGAGAGATATATCGCGCTCCGGAAACAGGATCGGGCCGAGAGTTTGGAGAAATAGAAAGCAATCCTGGGTTATTAGATTTAGATATACCCATTGCGGAACGAATAGATCCCGCTACTGGCGAACGTGTCGCACAAACAGTAACCGTTCGAGAAATGCTAGAGGAGTTTAAGCAAGACGACACAATGTTAAATCGTTTAGTGGGGTGCATTAAATGAGTTTGCGCGACTGTATTCTTAACGGTGAAAAAGAAGGCAACCTTACAAACGAACAGGCGGCACAAGCGCGCGGTTTATTTGATGAGCTAGAGGCTGAGTATAGAAAAAAATTATCGCCGGCTGATGCTGAGATACAAGCTGGACGAGATACTTTTGATGCCCTTAAAAAAGAAGCAATTGAGCGTCGCCGGGTAAAGTTATTGCAAGTACGCAATTGGCAAGAAATTTCTTTTAATCTGCAACAATATGATGGTGGCAAAAGTTTAGGAAAAGCCGCCCAGGCATTACTTGATCGTGATGAGTTTGCCAAGTTTTCTAATGTTGAAGCCAGGCGCAAGGCCGTACTTGGTCAAATCTATTCCAAGATGGATGATGTCCTGGCAACCTTTAGACGGCGCGGCGTAACCGGTGGCCTGGGTAATAAAGCCACGGCCAAAGACCTGGTACGTGAAATATTTGGGGAAGATACCGGATCGGCCGCCGCAAAAGAATTAGCACAGTCCTGGTCAACTGCGGCGGATTATGCCCGCCAGCGCTTTAATTCGGCTGGTGGTGCCATTCCAAAACGTAAGGATTGGGGTATGCCTCAGATCCACGATTCGATGCTTGTACGCAAGGCTGGACGGGTTGAATGGACTAACTTTATTCGTGAACGCCTAGACATGGAAAAAATGGTCGATGAGCGTACCGGTCTTAAATTTACCCCGGAACGATTAGAACTCGCCCTGGCTGAAGTTTTTGATTCTATTGCTACTGAGGGATGGAACAAGGTCAAACCGTCCGGAGCTGGTAGTGGTCGCTCCATGGCTGGCCGTCACCAGGACCACAGATTCCTATCATTTAAGAATGCAGATTCCTGGCTAGAGTACCAGGAAAAGTATGGTAATCCTGAACCGTTCGTTACCATGGTTAATCACCTGGAAGGAATGTCCAGGGATATTGCCATGATGGAGATACTAGGGCCAAACCCTAATGCGACGGTCCGCTATATTCATCAAGCCGTTATGAAAGATGCCAGGGTTAAAGAAGCCAACAGTCCTGAAAGCAAAATGGTTGATAAGGCCAATGCTCAGTTAGGTATGTTTGATTCAATGTACGCGATCCTTAATGGATCCACGGCGTCCCCGGTCGATGGCACGGTAGCCCGCGGCTTTGCCGGCTTGCGCCAAATACTCCAGTCGGCGCAACTTGGCGCGGCCGCCGTCTCTGCTTTGACTGACATTAACTTCCAGCGCATTGCCGCCAAGACTTCAGGCATTCCCGCCGCTGACGTGATTAAGCGCGTCGCCGATAACCTAATCCCGCTTAACATTGACGAGAAGGGACGCTTGGCATCTCGCCTGGGACTGATCGCAGAAAACTGGACTAGCGTAGCCAATGCCCAGGCGCGATTTGTAGGGGATATGACTGGACCCGAAATTACGCGCCGCGTATCTGATACGGTCATGCGGATTACAGGGTTATCCCCATGGACCCAGGCCGGACGCTGGGCGTTTGGTATGGAGTTTATGGGTTACGTGGCCGACAATGCGGCCAAGAAGTTTAAGGAGCTGGACAAGCCGCTCCAGGACACACTAACCCGGTATGGCCTTGGTGAAGGGAATTGGGACGTTATTCGCACTTCGGGTTTATACGAACACGAAGGCGCGACATTCCTACGTCCGGAAGAGATTGCTTTGCGGACCGACTTACAGCCAGGACGAGCTGACAATTTAGCGACGCGATTCCTGGAGATGATCCAGTCCGAGACGGAGTTTGCCGTACCATCTGCGTCAATCCGTGGCCGCGTCATGTTGGTAGGGGAATCTCGCCCTGGTACGTTTGTGGGTGAAATCTCCAGGTCGTTCGCTATGTATAAGAATTTCCCCGTCACGTTACTGAATACCCACGTAATGCGGGCCGTGAATACAGAAGGCCTGGGAAAGAAAGGATCGTACTTTGCGGACCTGGTAATCTCGACCACGTTATTTGGCGCCCTGGCGATGCAATTAAAAGAGATTACTAAGGGGCGCGATCCACGTACGGTAATGACGCCTGAATTTTGGGGTGCCGCACTACTCCAGGGCGGCGGCCTGGGAATCCTGGGCGACTTCTTATTTAATGACGTTAATCGTTTTGGCGGCGGATTAGAGCAAACCATTGCCGGCCCGGTAGTCGGATTCCTGGACGATACGCGCCGCCTAACAATTGGCAATGCCCAGGAATTAGCAACCGGCAAGGATACCCATTTCATGCGAGAGCTGATTTCATACGCCGGACGTTATACCCCAGGATCATCCATTTGGTATTTGCGCCTGGCATTAGAACGTCAAATCCTAGATCGCTTACAGATTTGGGGCGATCCGGATGCTAAACAACGAATGCGGGAAATCGAAGCGCGTTACAGACGGGAAACCGGCCAGCGCTATTGGTGGTCGCCAGGTGATACCGAACCTGAACGCGGCCCGGATTTTGAACGCTTAACTGCGGAACCCCCGCCAAAAAGGAGATAATGGTGGAAAAATCTTCCAGTTTAAGGTATAAATTATTAGGAGAAAAAAATGCCTGATTACCCAATATCACCCGTAGTGCGGCGTGTTGTTTATACCGGCTCTGCTGGTGTAGGCCCCTACGCGTTTACTTTTGAGATTTTGACGCAAACGGATATTGATGTTTATGTTAATGCAACATTACAAACACTTACAACTAATTACACAGTAACCATTAATGCAAACGGTACTGGTTCAGTTACTCTAGTAACTGCCGCAACCGGAGCAGATCGAATCACAATTGTCGGCGCCAGGGACATTACCCGCGCATCCGATTACGTAACTGGTGGCGATTTTACTGCCGCATCGCTTAACGTTGAGCTAGATCAGCAAACCATCTTTAATCAGCAAAATGCCGAATCCTTGGGTCGTGCGATCTTGGCTCCAGTCACGGATCCGTCCAATATCAATATGGTATTGCCGGTGCAAACTTCCCGCGCCGGAAAGATCCTGGCGTTTGATTCTTCGGGTAATCCCGTAGTCGGCGAGGATATTGGTAACTGGCGTGGTAACTGGGCCGCCGGAGTAGCTTATACCGTTCGTGACCTGGTAAAAGACGCCAGCAATAGCAACGTCTATCGCGTTAATACGGCGCATACTTCTAGCGGCACAACTCCCCTTACATCAAACGTTGACTATGCAAAGTTTGATCTAGTGGTTGATGCCGCCGCCGCTGGAGCTAGTGCCGCCGCCGCCGCGGCAAGTGCAAGTGCGGCCGCTGGTTCAGCAAGTAGCGCCTCGACTTCTGCCTCGAACGCGTCAACGTCGGCCTCGAATGCGGCAAGCTCTGCGTCAACGGCAACCACTCAGGCAACCAATGCCAGCACCTCAGCAACGGCCGCCGCCAGTTCGGCCTCGTCGGCCAGCTCTTCCGCATCAACTGCAACGACACAAGCAAGCAATGCGTCAACGTCTGCGACGAATGCCGCGAATAGCGCAACGTCCGCCAGCAATAGCGCATCGACTGCTACAACGCAAGCAACGAATGCCAGCAACTCTGCAACTGCGGCGGCAACAAGCGCAAGCAATGCGGCCAATAGCGCATCAACTGCAACGACACAAGCAACGAATGCAAGCAATAGTGCTACTGCGGCCAGCACTTCAGCAAGCAACGCATCAACAAGTGCAACGAATGCCGCCAATTCTGCAACTGCATCAGCTAACTCCGCAACATCCGCGGCGGCTAGTGCGGCAAGTGCGGCCGCCTTGTTAGATAACTTTGACGACAGATACCTGGGCGCGAAAACTGCTGATCCGGCCCTGGACAACGATGGCAATGCTTTAATCCTGGGCGCGTTATATTTCAATACAACCGATGGCGTGATGAAGGTTTACACGGCATCCGGCTGGATCGCCGCGTCAAGCGCATCAGTCGCAACGCTCGCGACGTTTGAGTTTGTAGCAACGTCCGGACAAACCGTATTCTCCGGTAACGATGCAAACGGGGCCAGCTTATCGTACGTCGCGCCAGCGCTGATCGTGACATTGAACGGTGTTCGCTTGCGTCCTGGCGACGATTACACGGCAACGAACGGGACATCGATCACGTTAGTAAGCGCCGCGGCATTGAATGATGAGCTGGTCGTTGACGCGTTTGGTTCTTTCCTGGTGGCGAATACTTATACGATTGCCCAGGCCGATGCCACGTTTGTAACTCCCGCTGGATCGCAAACCCTGACCAATAAAACTATTAACGCATCACAATTGGTCAACGCATCAATAACACAGGCAAAACTTGCAAGCGGTGTCGGCGGCACAGGCCCAACATTTAGTGTTTATACAAACGATGGTAGTGGTTATTTTAATTACGCTACATCAACTAAAGTTAGGTTCAATTTAGAAATTTTTGATAGTAATAATTGTTTCGATACAACAAATTATCGATTTACTCCAAATGTAGAAGGGTACTATCACTTTACAGTAAAAATTTTAAATAATTTTAATACGCCAGGACAGGTAATAACTTATTTATTTAAAAATGGCGGTGGCATAGCAGAATTTAACCAAATAGCTATTACCCAACAAGGCCAAGGAATTGCTTGTAGTTATTTGGCTTATGCCAATGGAACAACAGATTATTTTGAAATTTACTATTATCAAGATAAGGGTAATGGCTTAGGTATATATACTGGTAGCCAACAAACATTTTGGGTTGGCCACTTAGCAAGAGGTGCATGATGACTTTATATGAAAAACTTATTAAGTTATATCCAGAATTAAAAAATCATAATTTCTCAAACGGGCAAATACAATTGCAAAACGATAGTGATAATCGTGGTGATTACATAGCTAAGTGGGAACACCCTACTTTAGCAAAACCAACTAACGAAGAATTGCAAGGAGCATAACATGGGCATCGCGAGAAACATTGCCAGGCTGATACCGAACGGTAGCGGCTTACTACCCAACGCAAACATCGAGGCGATGGCGGCGAGCAAGTTAACTGGCCAGGTACCCGACGCAAACGCTCCGAGTGGGAGTGTTATTCAGGTTATACAGGGGGCGAGTTCGGGGTTAAGTGCTGCTGGGACATCGTTTCCTAACTTCGCTAACAGGGCAACTCTTTGCACTGTATCTATAACACCGACAAGCTCATCTAGTGAGATTTTCTTAATATATTCTGGCTATTTTTATCCCTATGATGCAAGCCCGTCTAATTCCAATCAGGTGGGCATGATTGGTGTCATTTGCAGAAACGGCACACCAATAACAGGTCAAAACGGCTGGCAAATACAAGTTTCAGTCGGAACAACTTATACCTATTACGGTATGCAAACATTTTCAATATTAGATTCCCCTGGAACAGGATCGCAAATTACTTACACATTTGGGGTTTATAACTGGGCGGGAAATAACGCCAGCGTTCAGCTTCGGGAAACAAGTGGGTATCTTGTGGCGATGGAGATTAGATCATGATTTCAAATGTTGACATTAGAGATGCTTTATCTTCTTTATTGCCTGGGTCTAAGTGGGCATTTTATGGAGCAATTACTTACGATAATTTAACTTGGCTAGACCAGGATTTTGCAAAGCCATCAAAAGCAACGATTGATGCCGAGATTGCTCGCCTTCAGGCTGAGTACGTCGCAAAGCAATACCAACGCGATCGCGCCGCCGAGTACCCATCATTTGCAGATCAATTCGATACGCTTTATCACGGTGGCTATGATGCCTGGAAGGCGCAGATCGATGCAATCAAAGCGAAATATCCAAAGCCGTAAGGAGATAAGGCAAAATGTCGGACGAATTAAACCAACAAATTGGCCGCCTAGAGGCGCACGTTGAGCAACTCCAGCGGGATATGTCC